>Ga0310345_10005687_pt1 | contig 11002 bp, 6 predicted proteins | sample HC15DNA20500_MG_FD_204667 | JGI IMG/M metagenome (GOLD analysis project Ga0310345, IMG submission 204667) | Marine microbial communities from station ALOHA, North Pacific Subtropical Gyre - HC15-DNA-20-500_MG | ecosystem: Environmental > Aquatic > Marine > Oceanic | place: Pacific Ocean: North...
CGGTCTACGCCCGCTCGCACGAGCCGGGGCGCATCGACCGGGCGGTCTTCGATCCGGCGACCGACGTGGTGGATTTCCGCCATTACGGCTCGCGCGAGCAGATCTCGATGACCGACGGGGCCGAGGGGGTCGTGATCTCCAACGCCGGGACCGGGCAGACGCTGATCCTGCTCGGCGTGCGGGTCGCGGAGCTGTCGGTCGAGAACTTCGTCTTCTATTCCGCCCAGGTGCGCGAGGACCGGGTGCACCTGCAGCTGGGCCTCGGCCCCGTGCCCGACGCGCAGATCCTCGACCAGGGCGCGCCCGTGCCGGGGACCCACGAATGGCCGACGCAGGCCGGGCCCGGCGAGCCGCCCGCGGGCGGGGCGGGCGAGGTCTTCGAGATCGACTGGCGCTGGGGGGAGCATGTCCGGCTCGATTTCGATCCGGCGGCCGACCGGCTGGATTTCGGCTGGTTCCGCGCCGACCAGTTCTCCCTCGCCGAGGTCGACGGCGAGGTGGTGATCGCCATCGACGGCAACCAGCAGAGCTACACCCTGGCAGGCGTTCCGCTGGGCGCGATCGGGATGGGGGCGATCGTCGCCCGCGATCCTTCGGCCCGGGCGGAGTGGCAGGCGGCGCTGGACGGGGCGGCCCCGGCGCCGCGCCTGTCGGCGAGCGACGCGCAGGCGGGCGAGGCGGAGGGGGTGGTCGAGTTCACCGTGTCCCTCTCCGCCCCCGCCACGGCGCCGGTGACGGTCGACTGGGCGACCGTGGTCGGAACCGCGCGGGCGGGGGAGGACTACGCCCCCGCCGTCGGGACCCTGAGCTTCGCGCCGGGGGAGGTCGCCAGGACGGTCTCGATCGCGCTCGCCGACGATGCCCTGCACGAGGCCGACGAAACCTTCGGCCTGCGCCTGACCTCGCCCTCCGGCGCGGTTCTGGGCCGCGCCGAGGCGACGGCCACGATCCTCGACGACGATCCGGCGCCGGCCGGCCCGCCGCGGATCACGCTCGCCGACGTCTCTGGGGACGAGGGGGACGCGGGCGAGACCCACATGCTGGTCGAGGTCTCCCTCTCCCGGGCCTCGACCTCGCCGGTCACGGTGGCCTGGACCACCGCCGACGGCACGGCGCGCGCCGGCGAGGACTTCCACGCCGCCTCCGGCGTGCTGACCTTCGCCCCCGGCGAGACGGCGAAGACCCTCCACATCCACGCCATGGGCGACACCGCGGCGGAGGAGGACGAGACGCTGTTCGTCCGCCTCTCCGACGCGACCGGCGCCGAGATCGCCGACGCCGAGGCCCGCATCACGCTGCGCAACGACGACGGCGAGGGGCCGGCGCCCCTGCCGGAGCTCACGATCTCCAACCGCCGGATCGAGGAAAGCGACGACGGCTGGAGCGTGGCGCGGCTGAAGGTGCGCCTGTCCGAGGCCTCGGACCGCCCCGTGACGGTCGACTGGACCACGATCGACGGCACGGCGCAGGCCGGCGCGGACTATCGCGCCGCCTCCGGCACGCTCGACTTCGCCCCCGGCGAGACGGTGCAGACGATCCGCATCCGCGTCTTCGGCGACGGGATCGAGGAGGGGGACGAGCGCTTCGCCGTCCGCCTCTCCAACCCCCGCGGCGCCGAGATCGCCGACCGCAAGGGCGCGGTGCGCATCCTCGACGACGACGCGCCGCCCCCGCCGCCGCCGCCTCCCCCCGCAGGGGGCGAGGTCGAGTACGCCGTGCGCAACGCCTGGTCGGGCGGCTTCGTCGCCGAGATGACCGTGGGGGCCGGCGCGGCCGCGCTCGACGGCTGGACCGTCTCCTTCGAGGCGGGTTTCGAGATCGTCAACATCTGGAACGCCCGGATCGTGAGCCAGGAGGCGAGCGCCGGGGGCTTCCGCTACGTGCTGGCGAACCTGGACTACAACGCCGGGGTCCCCGCGGGGGGATCCACCGGCTTCGGCTTCCAGGCCGCGGGCGGCGACAGCGCCGTCTCCGGCCTGGCCCTGGACGGCGCGGACCCCCCCGTCGCGCCGCCGGCGATCTCGGTCGCCGGGGCTGGAGTGGTCGAGGGCGGGTTTCTCGAATTCGAGATCTCGCTCTCGGCCGCTTCGGTCGAACCCGTCTCCGTCGCCTACGCCACGCAGGACGATGGGGCGGTGGCTGGGCAGGACTACCTCCCCCTCTCCGGCACGCTGGTCTTCGCGCCCGGAGAGACGACGCGGACGCTGCGCGTCGAGACCTTCGACGACGACATCTCCGAGGGGCCGGAGTCCCTCCTCCTCGTCCTGTCGGCGCCGCAGGGGGCGACGCTGGGCGCCTCCCGGGCCGAGGGCACGATCCTCGACAATGATCCCGCGCCCGTCCCGGGGATCGCCATCGGCGACGCCGAGGCGGCCGAAGGCGACGCGGGCGGGGCGTCGCCGGGCTGGTTCTCCACCTCCGGCAACCAGGTGGTCGACGCAGACGGAACCCCGGTGCGCATCGCCGGCGTGAACTGGTTCGGCTTCGAGAGCTCGACCTTCGCCCCCCACGGCCTGTGGACCCGCGGCTACGCCGAGATGATGGACCAGATGAAGGCGGAGGGGTTCAACACCATCCGCCTGCCCTTCTCGTCCGAGATGCTGCACACCTCCGCGGCGCCCAACGGCATCGATTTCTCGCAGAACCCCGACCTCGTCGGCCTGACGCCGCTGGAGATCCTCGACGTGATCGTGGATTACGCGGGCGAGATCGGGATGCGGATCATCCTCGACCACCACCGCTCCACCGCCGGGGCCGGGACCTCGGGGAACGGGCTCTGGTACGGCGAGGGCGGCTTCACCGAGGCCGGGTGGATCGAGGACTGGCGGATGCTCGCCGCCCGCTACGCCGACGATCCCACCGTCATCGGCGCCGACCTGCACAACGAGCCCCATGCCGGGACCTGGGGCGGCGGCGGCGCCCGCGACTGGGCCCGCGCCGCCGAGGCCGCCGGCGACGCCATCGGCGAGGTCAATCCGAACTGGCTGATCCTGGTCGAGGGCGTCGGCGCCTACCAGGGCGACAGCTACTGGTGGGGCGGCGCCCTGCAGGGCGTGCGCGACCGGCCGATCGAGCTCGACGTCGAGAACAAGCTGGTCTACTCGCCCCACGACTACGGCAATTCGGTCCACGCCCAGCCCTGGTTCCAGTCCCCCGACTTCGCCGAGGACCTGCCCGAGATCTTCCGGGAGGCCTGGGGCTTCATCTTCGAGGACGAGATCGCCCCGGTGATGCTGGGCGAGTTCGGCACCCGCCTTCAGGACCCCAAGGACGAACCCTGGCTCGCCGCCCTCACCGCCTACCTGCAGGGCGATTTCGACGGCGACGGGACCTCCGAGCTGGCCCCGGGGCAGGAGGGGATCGGCTGGACGTACTGGTCCTGGAACCCCAACTCCGGCGACACCGGCGGGGTGCTGGCGGACGACTGGCGCACGGTGATCGAGGCCAAGATGGCCTACCTCGAGCCGATGCAGTTCGATCTGGACGAAGGCGGGACCGCCTGGATGGTCTTCGAGGTCTCGCTGACCGCGCCCGCGGTGCAGGAGGTCACGGTCGACTGGACCACCGCCCCCGGAACCGCCGATGAAGACGATTTCGAGCCCGCCTCCGGCACGCTGCGCTTCGCCCCCGGCGAGCAGACCCGCGAGATCCGCGTGGCCCTGACCGGCGACGAGATCCCGGAGGCCGACGAAACTTTTGCAATCCTCCTCTCCAACCCCGACGGGGCGGAGCTGCTGGACGCCGAGGGCCTGGGATTGATCCTCAACGACGACGGCGCCTCGGGCCTGCTGCTGGCCTGAGCCGGGCGGGGGAATGGCGCATTGAAATGCGCCCTACCCGCCCCGCCGTAGGGCGCATTTCAATGCGCCATCCCCGGCTCGCCGGGAGCTCCCCGGCTCAATTCAACCGCGCGCCCGTCTGCGGCTCGAAGAAGCTGGCCTTGCCGAGGTCGAAGGCGACGTCGAGAGGGTGGCCGGCGCGGGCCTGCGTCTCGGCCGAGAGCCGCGCGGTGACCGCGGCGCCGCCGAGCCGCGAGACCACGTAGGTGTCGGCGCCCGCGGGCTCCACCACCTCGACCTTGCAGCGGGCGGGGACCACGTGGGCGCCGTGGCGGGCGCCGGGTTCCACGATGTCCTCGGGGCGCAGGCCGAGGACCACGTCGCGGGGGAGCGAGGCGCCCGCCGGCAGGTCGATCAGGATCGGTTCGTCGCCCTCGCGCGAGATCGCGACCCGACCGCCCTCCACCGTCGCTGGGATCAGGTTCATGGCGGGCGAGCCCATGAAGTCGGCCACGAACATGTTGGCGGGGCGGTTGTAGATCTCGGACGGCGCGCCGATCTGCTGGATCACCCCGCCCTTCATCACCACGATCTTGGTCGCCAGCGTCATCGCCTCGATCTGGTCATGCGTGACGTAGACCATCGAGGCGCCGAGGTCCTGGTGCAGCCGCTTGATCTCGGTGCGCATCTCCACCCGCAGCTTCGCATCCAGGTTCGAGAGCGGCTCGTCGAACAGGAACAGCTTCGGCTCCCGCACCAGCGCCCGGCCCATCGCCACGCGCTGCCTCTGCCCGCCGGAGAGCTGGCCCGGCTTGCGGTCGAGCAACTGCGAGATCTGCAGCTGCCGCGCCACCTCCTCCAGCTTGCGCTTCTGGGTGGCGGCGTCGACGCCCCTCACCTTCATGCCGAAGGTGATGTTCTTGGCGACCGTCATCGTCGGGTACAAAGCATAGCTCTGGAACACCATGGCGATGTCGCGGTCCTTGGGCGGGGCCTTGGTCATCTCGCGCCCGCCGATGGCGACCGAGCCGCCGGTGATCGGCTCCAGCCCCGCGATGCAGTTCAGCAGGGTGGACTTGCCGCAGCCGGACGGGCCCACCAGCACGAGGAAGTCGCCCTCCTCGATCTCGATGTTCACGTCGTGGAGGATCACCGTCTCGCCATAGGCCTTGCGGAGGTTCTTGATCGTCAGCACGGGCGCCATGGGTCAGCCTTTCACCGAGCCCGCGGTCAGGCCGCGGATGAAGTACTTGCCGGCGACGACGTAGACGAGAAGGGTCGGCAGGGCGGCGATGATCGCGGCCGCCATGTCGACGTTGTATTCCTTCACGCCCGTCGTCGAGTTGACGATGTTGTTCAGCGCCACCGTCACCGGCTGCGAGCCGGCCGACGAGAACGAGACGCCGAACAGGAAGTCGTTCCAGATCTGGGTGAATTGCCAGATGATCGAGACCACCACGATCGGGACCGACAGCGGCAGGAAGATCGAGACGAAGATCCTGAGGAACCCCGCCCCGTCCACCTTGGCGGCCTTCAACAGGTCCGCCGGGATGGTGACGTAGAAGTTGCGGAAGAAGAGCGTGGTGAACCCGATCCCGTAGACCACATGCACCAGCATCAGCCCCGGGATGGTGCCCGCGAGGCCCAGCAGCCCCAGCATCTTCGCCATCGGCAGCAGCACCACCTGGAACGGAATGAAGCAGCCGAAGAGCAGCAGCGCGAACACCGTGTCCGCCCCCCGAAACCGCCACTGCGCAATCACATAGCCGTTCAGCGCCCCGATCACCGTCGAGATCGCCACCGACGGCACCGCCAGCAGGATCGAGTTGAAGAAATAGGGCCGCAGCCCCTCGCAGGTGATGCCGGAGCAGGCCTGCGACCAGGCCTTGGCCCAGGGCTCGAAGGTGATCTCCCGCGGCAGGGCGATCAGGGAGCCGGTGCGGATTTCTTCAAGGGTCTTCACCGAGGTGGTCAGCATCACGAAGAGCGGCGCGAGATACCACAGCGCGAAGAGGCCGAGGATCGCGAACAGCCCCCAGCGCAGGGCGAGCCTGCCCCAGTCGGTGCGCTCGGGCGTGTAGCCGGACAGGTCGCTCATCTGCGCGTCCTCAGCTCGGAATAGAGGTAGGGGACCACCACCGCGAAGACGATCATCATCATGATCATCGCGGACGACGCGGCCTGCCCCAGGTCCCCGCGCGAGAACGCCATGGCGTACATGTACGTCGCCGGCAGGTCGGTCGCATAACCCGGACCCCCGCCGGTGAGAGCGATGACGAGGTCGAAACTCTTGATGGCGAGGTGGGCGAGCACGATGAAGGCCGACAGGAAGATCGGCGCCATCGAGGGGATGATGATCGCCGTGTAGATCCGCGTGGTGGGGATGCCGTCGACCTGGGCCGCCTTGATGATCTCGGAGTCGACCGAGCGCAGGCCCGCGAGAAACAGCGCCATCACGAAGCCCGAGGCCTGCCAGACCCCCGCGATCACCACCGTGTAGATCGCCATGTCGGGGTCCACCAGCCAGCCGAAGCTGAACCCCTCGAACCCCCAGCCCTTCACCATCGCCTCGATCCCGAGGCCGGGGTTCAGGATCCACTTCCACGCCGTGCCCGTGACGATCATCGAGAGCGCCATGGGATAGAGATAGATGGTGCGTAGCGCCCCCTCGGCCCGGATCCGCTGGTCGAGCAGGATCGCCAGCAACAGGCCCAGCGCCATCGAGACGCCGATGAACAGGATCCCGAAGATCGCCAGGTTGTCGATCGCCACGTCCCAGCGCGGGGCGGCGAACAGGCGCTCGTACTGGCCGAAGCCGTCGATCTCGTATTTCGGCAGCAGCCGCGATTTCGTCAGGCTGACCCAGGCGGTCCAGCCGATGAAGCCGTAGACGAAGAGCAGCATCGCGGCGAAGGACGGCGCCAGCACCAGCTTCGGCGCCTGACGTTCCAGCCAGTCGAACATTGAAGGGTCCCTCCCTCGCCTGCGCATCCCCCAGGCGCGCGCCCCCGGGGGGCGGCCCCCACCCCGCGAGGAAGGGGAGGGGGCCGCAGGCCGGCGCGGCGTGTGGCTCCGCGCCGGCGGTCTCAGGCGATCACATCGAGTTGGCGACGGCGTCGGCGAGCATCTGCACCGCCTCGTCCGCGCTCATCTCCGAGTTGAAGTGCGCGGTGACCACGTCGGTGATCGCGCCGGCCTGCGCGCCGCGCAGCGCCATGCCATGGGCGTAGGAGGGAAGCAGCGAGCCGCCCTCGGCGCTCTGCGCCATCTCCTTCGAGGAGGTCTCGGCGCAGCTGTCGAACTTCTCCAGCGACACGTCGGTGCGCGCGGGGATAGAGCCCTTGTTGAGGTTGAAGGTCTCCTGGAAGGTCGGGCCCATGATCAGCTCGGCCAGCAGCTTCTGGCCCGCGACCTTGTCGTCGCCCGAGACCTCGAACATCGCAAAGCTGTCGACGTTGTAGAGGAAGCCCTCGCCCGGCGCGGAGGCGCACAGGAAGTCCTCGCCCGGGGTCTTGCCGGCGGCCACGAACTCGCCCTTCGCCCAGTCGCCCATGATCTGGAAGCCGGCCTCGCCGTTGATCACCATGGCGGTGGCGAGGTTCCACTCGCGGCCCGAGAAGTTGTCGTCGACGAAGCCGCGCAGCGTGCGCATCTGCTCGAAGACCGCCTTCATCTGGTCGGACTTCAGCGCCTCCGGGTCGAGGTCCACGAGGGCGGCCTTGTAGAACTCCGGCCCGCCGAGGCTGAGGACCACCACCTCGAACAGCGTCGCGTCCTGCCAGGCCTGGCCGCCGTGGGCGAGCGGGACCACGCCCATGCCCTGCAGTTTCTCGGCGGCGGCGTTGAATTCGTCCCAGGTGGTCGGCATCGCGATGCCGGCGTCTTCGAGGACCTTGGCGTTGGCCCAGATCCAGTCCACGCGGTGCACGTTGACCGGCGCGGCGCACCAGGCGCCCTCGCATTTCATGTGGCCGGCGATCGCCTCGGGCAGCACCTCGGCCCAGCCCTGCGCCTGCGCCACCTCGGAGATGTCGGAGAGGACGCCCTCCTCGTACCACTCCTGGATCGCGGGGCCCTTCAGCTGCACGGCGGTGGGCGCGTTGCCCGACAGCACGCGGGCGCGGAGCGCGGTCATCGCGGCGTCGCCGCCGCCGCCGGCGACGGGCATGTCGGTCCAGGTGCCGCCGCGCTCGGCGAACTCCTGCTGCAGGACGGCGACGGATTTCGCCTCCCCGCCCGAGGTCCACCAGTGCAGCACCTCCACCTGCGGCTCGGCGGCCGCGGCGCCGGCGACGAGGGCGATGGCGGACGCGGCCGCCAGAACGTTCAGCTTGCGCATGTGATCCTCCCGTTTCCGCCACGGCCCCACCCGAGGGCCGGCGGCTCCGGGCCGGACCTTCGCGGAAGGGGCGGCGCAGCATCAACGCCCGATCCGTGCTGCACCGCCGAGAACGGGGCGGATTTCTCCCCGTTCCGTTACAATCCGTTACGCGGCAGACTATAGAGACGCCCCGGACCGTCCGCGGACGGGGCGACGGGAGGAGAGGGCCGCGATGACCATACCCCGGCTGCTGGTCGTGGACGACGACCCCGAGATGCGCGGGATGCTGACCGACTTCCTGCGCCGCAACGGCTTCGCGGCGGTCGAGGCCGCGACGGGCGCCGGGGCGCAGGCGCAGTTCGCCCGCCATCGCATCGACCTGATCCTGCTCGACGTGATGCTCGGCGACGAGAGCGGGCTCGAGATCTGCGCCCGCCTGCGCGCCGAGCATGACGTGCCGATCGTGATGCTCTCGGCCCTCTCGGCCGACCACCAGCGCATGGCGGGCTATGAGCGGGGCGCCGACGACTACGTGGCCAAGCCCTTCAATCCCGAGCTGCTGCTCGCCCGGATCCGCGCGGTGCTGCGCCGCACCCGGCGGGCGGCCTCGCTCGCCTATCGCCGGGCCGAGGGGGTGCACCGCTTCGCCGGCTGGACCTACGACGCGCGCACCGGGACCACGACGGGGCCGGACGGGGTCGAGGCCTCGCTGTCGCGCCGCGAGGCGGCGCTGCTGGCCTGCCTGCTGGCCAATCCCAACATCCCCCTGACCCGGGAGGAGATCGCCGAGGCCCTGCACGACCCCGACGCCGACGCCCCGCCCGACGCCGACGGCGCCTCCCGCGCCGTCGACGTGCTGGTCGGCCGCCTGCGCTCGAAGATCGAGGAGAACCCGCGTGCGCCGGCCCTGATCCGCACCCAGCGCGGCGTCGGCTATGTCCTGACGGCGGAGGTCGAGACCGCGCCGCGGGCCCCCGCCTCCGCCTCCTGACGCCCCCCGTGCCCCCGCGCGAGCCGCCCCCTCCGGCGCCCGAAGGCGGATCTTCGAATCCGGCCTGCGGCTCGGGCGGCGCTGACCCAGCCGCCCTCGCGGGAGCGAGCGGCCTCTCCCTTTCGCAGACCGCCGCCCATCAAGCCGGGAGCGTTCCGGGCGACACGCCTTCCGGAGGCGCGCCCGCGCAGGCTCTCCCCGGCGCGCAGGCGCCCAGGCGTCCTCGGACAGGCTCCGAATACGAAGAGCCGCCGCCTGCCCCCCCGCCGACGCCCGGCCCAGCGGCCGCGCCTCGCCCGGCGGGCCGGGTCCGCCGCTCCGGCCGCGGGCCCTGGACCCTGCGCCTGCAGGGCGCGCTGCTGGTTCTGGCCGCGCTCGTGGCCGGCGCTGCGGCGGCCTGGGCCTGGGCCTGGTCCGACGCCGCCTGGAACGCCCGCCTCGCCCGGGCCCGCACGGCCGGGGTGCAGCTCTACCACGCGCTCGACGCGGGCGGCACGCCGCCGGTGGGCCTCCGCCTCTCCGCGCCCCTGCCCGAGGGCGCCCCCGCCGCCGACCCCGCCTTGCCCTTCGCGACCGAGGTCTCGTTCCTCTCGCTCGGCCCCGGGGCCATCGGCGGCGACCGCCTGCGGCTGCGGGTGCTGTCGGCCGAGCTCTCCTACCCCGTCTCCTCCATCGCCGGCGACGAGGCCGCGGACGGCCCTGCCGCCTCGCTCGGCGCCTTCTCCGCCCTGCTGGCGCGCTGGTGCGCCGAGCCGCGGGTCTTCGCGCGCCTCGGCGACGGCCCCTGGCGGCGGGTGGAGGGCGAGGCGATCTGGGGCTGCGCCGAGGCGCCGCCCGACCTGCGCGCCCCCGCAGCCCTGGGCCTGGCCCTCGCCGCCGCCCTGCTGCTGGGCCGCTGGTCGGCGATCTCGGCCGAGGTCCGCGCCGCCGCCGCCGCCATGCGCGCGCGGCGCGACGAGGACGCCCCGATCCCCGCCCGCGGCCCGGCGGAGCTGCGCGAGATCGTCGAGGCCGTGAACCGCCGCCTCGCCGAGGAGCGCGAGCGGCTGGAGAAACGCGCCCTGGTCCTCTCCGGCGTCAGCCACGACCTCGGCGCCCCCGCCACCCGCCTGCGCCTGCGCGCCGCCCTGATCGAGGACCCGGAGCTGCGCGGCAAGCTGGAGCGCGACCTGGACGAGATGACGGGGATGCTCGACTCGGTTCTCGCCTTCACCCGCGCCGAGATGGGGGAGGAGCCGCGCCGCAGCCTCTCCCTCACTGCGCTGGTGGAGGCGGTGGTGGCCGACCACGCCGACCTCGGCCGTCCGGTGACCCTGGCCGAGCCTCCGGCCCGCCGCGCGGGTCCCGTGGGCACGATCTTCCTCGCCGCGCGCGCGCCCGAGCCCCCCGGCGCCCGGGTGGTGATCGAGGCCCGCCCCCTCGCCCTGCGCCGGGCGCTGGGCAACCTGATCGACAACGCGCTGAAGTACGGCCGCCGGGCGGAGGTCTCGCTCGAGGCCGACGCCGCCCGGGTGCGGATCGCGGTGACCGACGCCGGCGGTCCCGGCGCCGACCCCGCGCAGATGGAGGCGCTGACGGTCCCCTTCGCCCGCGGCGCCAACGCCTCCGCCGCCAAGGGCGCCGGCCTCGGCCTCGCGGTCGTGGCCGCCATCGCCCGCCAGCACGGCGGCGCCCTGAGCTTCGAGGCCGCCCCCGCCGGCCTGCGCGCCGTCCTCACCCTCCCCCGCGGCTGACCCGCGCTCCCGGAGACCGCCCCCCCCCGCATCCGTCCCGCCGCCGGCCCCGGGCCCCCTGCCGCCCCTCGCGGAGCGCCTGTTCTCCGGAGCCGTCCATCGCGGATGCCGATCAGAGCGACTCGTCGGGGGTGGTCAAGGATCGCGAAGCGACCCGCCAACGGCGGGCTTGTCCTTG
>Ga0310345_10005688_pt1 | contig 11002 bp, 11 predicted proteins | sample HC15DNA20500_MG_FD_204667 | JGI IMG/M metagenome (GOLD analysis project Ga0310345, IMG submission 204667) | Marine microbial communities from station ALOHA, North Pacific Subtropical Gyre - HC15-DNA-20-500_MG | ecosystem: Environmental > Aquatic > Marine > Oceanic | place: Pacific Ocean: North...
CTGGGGCCCCGGCAGCAAGATGTGGCACGAGAAGCGCGAGATGTTCGAGAACCGGGTAGAAGCCGCCGGACTGTACTGGCACTTCGTCGACCTAGTGTGGATCTTCTTGTTCCCGGTGCTCTATCTGCTGTAGGAGAGAATAGTGATTACGAAGCCCGTCCGTCCCGGCTTCCGCCGGACCCTGCGTGGGTCGCCGGGCCCGGCGGATCGCGAACGAGGCAGGGAGGCGTCATGAGCGGAAGCCCCGAAGAAATCAAGAAACACATCGACATCTACATGAAGGTGGCGGGAGCGCTCGCCGTCCTCACGCTGGTGACGGTGCTGGCGTCGTATCTCGACGTGCCCGTGCCACTGGCGATCATCATTGCGCTGGTGATCGCGACGACGAAGGGGTCGCTCGTCGCAAGCTTCTTCATGCACCTCGTCGACGAGAAAAGCAAGGCGCTGGTCGTCTCCTTCGCATTGATGATCGCGTTCTGGATCGTGTTAATGCTGGTCCCAATCTTCACCATTTCAGACACCTATGGGGTCCACAAGACACTTCCGAACGCCAACGCGGTTCACGCCGACGAGGAACATTGATGTCATTACGCGCCTTCCACATCTTTTTCATCGTCGCCTCGATCGCATTGGCGTTGACGATGGCGGTGTGGGGCGGCGCCACCTATGGGTCGGTGCGTGGAACCGCTGGGCATTTAGTCACCGTGATTGGATCGGTCTTCACTGCCGGACTGCTCACCGCATATGCTGTCCGGTTCATTCGTAAGACACGGGAGATGGGGCTGAGCTGATGACCAGCAGTTGGCTACGCGCGACACTGACAATGGCCGCCATTCTTCTGGCGGTGCCGCAGACCGGGTGGACGTGCGCGGTGTGTCTGGGAGACCCCAATTCAGCGATGTCGATTGGTGCTAGCTGGGGCATTCTGGTACTACTCGGCGTCGTCGGTGGCGTGCTCGCCGCCTTTGCGAGCTTCTTTCTCTATTTGATGAAGCGCTCGCGGATGGCGATCGGCCAGCGCATCGAACTGACGCACTCGTCTCACGCGGGCAGCCCGTCGTAAAGACCCGTCGCGGTGGCCGAAAGGTGAGGCGCTCGCCTTGCACGGCCCGCATACGGAGTACGGAGTACATAGATGCAGGAATTTCTCGGACTGCCAATTCAGGCTTCTGCCCACGCCTCGGAGATCGACCGCATCATCGTCATCGTGCATTGGCTGATGGCGGTGCTCTTCGTCGGCTGGGGCGCCTTCTTTATCTACACACTGATCCGCTTCCGCGCGTCGGCCAACCCGAAGGCCGATTATGAAGGGGTCAAAAGCCACACGTCGAGCTATCTCGAGGTCGGGGTTGCGGTCGTCGAAGCCGTCATCCTTCTGATGTTCGCCATTCCCGCCTGGACCACGCGGGTGAACGCCTTCCCACCCGAGGAAGGTGCGACCGTCGTCCACGTCATCGCCAAGCAGTTCGAGTGGCATTCGGTGTATCCCGGACCGGACGGTCGGTTCGGTCGGCGTGATGCGAGCTTGATCACGAACACCAACGGGATCGGTCTCGACCGTGAAGACGCGGCAGGCGCCGACGACGTGTATACGATCAACCAGCTCAACTTTCCGGTTGATCAACCGGTGATCGTGTATTTGTCCACCCTCGACGTCATCCACAGCTTCGGGATTCCGCAGATGCGAGTAAAGCAGGATGCCATCCCAGGGATGGAGATTCCGATCTGGTGGGTACCGACAGTCACCGGCAATTACGAAGTCAACTGCTCACAGCTCTGTGGGCTCGGTCATTACCGCATGCGCGGCTTCGTGTCCATCATGGAGCAGGCGGATTTCGACTCGTTTCTGGCCGAAGAAGGCGCACGGCTCGCAGCAGATTAGTACCGCGCAGCCGGACCCGGAGTTCGGCCCCCGGCTCTCACTTCCGAAAGCGAAAGCCCCCGTCGTTTCGACGGGGGCTTTCGCTTGTACCTCTTCCTGCGGCCGGCGTCGCAAACCTACTGAACCCGGTCCAACTCGTCCTCAATGATCTCCTCGAAAACGTCGTAGGGCGCCGCCCCCATAACGGCCCGACCGTTGATGAACACCGTCGGCGTTGACTGCACTCCCACTGCCTGACCATGCCGCAAGTCGGCATTCACATCGTCCGCATACCGACCGCTGTCGAGACACGCATCGAAGTCGGCTTGGTCGAGACCCAACTCACCGGCGTGACGTTTGAGATCGTCCACCTGGAGCTCGTCCTGTTTTGCAAACATCGTGTCGTGAAACTCCCAGAACTGGCCCTGTTCGTTAGCGCAGTTGCCCGCCTCAGCCGCCTTGAACGCTTGCTCATGGTTCGGCAAGGGATAGTCCTTGAACACCAACCGAATGTCGTCGCCAAATTCCGTCTTGAGCTGCTCCAAAGTGTCGTTTAGCCGCTGACAGAATGGACACTGAAAATCGGAAAATTCGATGATCTCTACCGCTGCACTAACGGAGCCAAAGACCGGGTCGACGGCGTCAACCGCGATCGGGGTCCGGGGCGGCTCGAGATCGATGTGAACATCGTCGGCCGAGTCCCGGAGCTCTGCCATGTAGGCGTGAAGCGCCTGCATCGGTCGCTGCTGGTCGAGAAACGCACGGATTTGGGGCTCCATCTCTTCCAGAGTTCGACCGGGAAAGGCGTTCCGATTCTGGTCAAAGACCCGCGACACGTCTTCATCGGTCACAGGCAGCCTCCTTGAGGGAAGCTCTTCTGCCAGAAGCTCATCCCGCGACGTGCCTCGGGCCACCGCCACCTGCTCGATGAGAATCTCGCCGATGACGATATCGAGAGTGCGCTTCCGCGTCTCATAGAGCTCTTGGAGCATACGCATACGCGATGCTGCGTCGTTACTCCGCCAGGCCTCATCTAGGTCGGCCATCGTAACGGCCTGGTCGCCAACGCGACCCACAACTTCACTTTCTGACTGGGCAAGCGTCGGCGCACCACACGCGACGGTGACCGTAAGCGCAGCGCACAGAACGCTGATCCGCTGAAGCATCGAGTACACCTTTCTCTATTCCGGTTTCATGGCAAGAGTTTCACTCTATCATGTGAGCCGAAGGGGTTCGTGGCGAAGCCAATCGGTCCCCCGATCGAGTGATCTCTCCCTCCCATGACAACGTCTCGAATCCGTACTCGTCCGCCGCGACCATACCCGCGCGAACCGGGTGACGTCACCACCGTGTCCGCCGATGACACCGCCTTTCTCGAGGACGCCGCGCACTACCCAGGCGGTTTCTCCGCCGGTGTCGCGTGTCCTCGGAGCGAGATGGAGCTGGCTTCGATGATGCGCTCGGCAGCCACCGTGTTGGCCGTTGGCGCACAGTCGTCGCTTACCGGGGGCGCGACCCCAATGGGTGAACTCGTGCTGAGCCTGTCAAAGCTCTCCGAGATTGGTGTCATCGGCGAGCGCCGGATCACGGCCCAGCCAGGCGTAACGTTGACGACGTTGCGTGAGCGTTTGACCTCCGTGGGTAAGACCTATCCGCCAGTACCGACCTTTGAGGGAGCGACCCTCGGGGGCATCGTGTCCACGAACGCAGCGGGTGCGACCACGTTCAAATATGGTGTGACACGCGATTGGGTCCGAGGGCTCACGGTCATGCTCGCCTGTGGTGAGCTTCTCGATCTCGAGCGCGGCGAGACACGGGCGTCTGACGGTTACTTCAAGATACAGACCTCATCGCAGACGGTTGATGTGACCGTACCAACCTACCGACTGCCGGACGTGGCCAAGCACTCGGCCGGATACCATGCCACACCGGACATGGACCTCATTGATCTGTTCATCGGATCCGAGGGCACGCTTGGTGTTGTGACGTCGGTCACGCTTGATGTCCTACCAACTCAGCCTCAGATCTGTCTTCTCCTTGTCACGCTGAACCAAGAGTCTCAGGCGATGACCTTGGCCGCGCGGCTTCGGGAAGCCTCGATCGCGACCAAGCACGGGTATGACCCCTCAGGGCTTGACGTCGTCTCAATCGAGTATGTCGACCACCGGTCACTCGAGCTTCTCCGTGAAGACGGCGCGGACCGGCGAGTCGGCGTGTCCGTCCCGCGAGGGGCAAGAGTCGCGCTCCTCCTACAAGTCGAGCTTCCGGCCAGCATGACCTCGGCGGCGGTCCACAACCAAGTCGTTGCCGCGTCGGCTCCTTTAGCGGAGGGTCCGATCGTACGGCTCTGTCGCATGTTGCACCACCTGGATCTGCTCGACCAGACAGAACTAGTCCCACCCGGTGACACTACACGGGCGGCGGCAATGCTCGCATTTCGGGAAGCCGTGCCCGAGACCGTCAATCGACGTGTGGCTCTAGTCAAACACACGGTCGATGACGCCATCGAGAAGACCGCGGCCGACATGATCGTGCCCTTCTCCAAGCTCGAGGAAAGTGTGACGGTCTTTCGGACCGCATTTGAGTCGCGCGGGCTCGACTACGCCATCTGGGGGCACCTGTCCGACGCCAATCTCCATCCCAATGTAATCCCAAGGTCAGTGATGGACGTACGTCTCGGTCGGGCGGCGATACTTGCCTGCGGAAGACAGATCATCCGATTGGGAGGCTGTCCGTTGGCCGAACATGGGGTGGGACGTAACCCAACGAAACAGCGGTTGCTCCGACTGCTGTACGGCGACACCGGGGTCGACCAAATGCGTCATGTCAAACAGGCGCTGGACCCCGAGTGGAAACTTGCACCCGGTGTCCTTTTCCCAGCCGGCCGAGCCGGTGGTTAGAGCGAACTAGAGATCCACCCGGCGGAGACGGAGCGCGTTGAAAATGACTGAGAGCGAGCTGAGGGTCATGGCCGCACTGGCCCAGACCGGGGTGATGAACACCCCGAAGAAAGGGTAGAGCAGCCCCGCCGCGACCGGCACACCAACGGCGTTGTACACGAACGCCAGAAAGAGATTCTGGCGAATGTTCTTCATGGTTGCCCGGCTCAATCGGCGCGCTTGAGCGATGGCTCGGAGATCACCGCGTATGAGCGCCATCCCCGCACTCTCAATTGCTACATCTGTCCCGGTCCCCATGGCGATACCAACCGCGGCCTCGGCCAGCGCCGGCGCATCATTGATGCCGTCGCCCGCCATCGCCACCAGACGTCCGGCCGCCTGCTCTGTCGCCACGATACATCGTTTGTCCGCGGGCATTGCGCCAGCGATGACCTCCTTGATCCCGAGCTCGGCGGCCACCGCATGGGCAGTCGTCTGGCTGTCTCCCGTCACCATGACGATACGGAGCCCATCCGCTTGGAGCTGGTCGAGAGCTGCCGCGGTTGTCGATTTGACCGGATCGGCGACCCCGAGTAAGCCCACGACGTGGTCGTCGACCGCCACAAACACCACGGTCTGCCCCTGTCGGCGCAGGTTGTCGGCCATCGCGCCCAACGGGGTGATCTGGACCCCGTGCTCCTCCAGGAGCGCGCTCGTCCCGAGCAGTATTCGCCGCCCCTCAATCTGACCCCGAACCCCTTTGCCTACGTCGGCGTGGAACTCAGAGACCTGCGGCAGAACCAGCGCACGTTCGGTCGCTCGGTTGATCACCGCGGCCGCCAAGGGGTGCTCGCTTCCGCGTTCGAGACCTGCGGCCATCCGGAGTAGCTCGTCCTCGGTGAGGTCGCCCACCGGAGCGACGGTGGTCACCTCGGGACGACCTTCGGTGAGTGTGCCCGTCTTGTCCACGATCAATGTGCCCACTCTCTCCAGCGTCTCGAGCGCCTCCGCGTTCTTGAACAGAACCCCTTCGCTTGCACCCCGGCCGGTACCTACCATGACGGCCATCGGGGTCGCCAGACCCAGGGCACAGGGACAGGCGATGATGAGCACAGCGACCGCGCTGACGAGCGCCAACGGCAACCGGGGCTCGGGTCCCCACAGAAACCACGCTGCAAAGGCCACTACCGCCACCACCACAACCGCCGGTACAAAGAACGCAGCGAGACGGTCAACCAATCGTTGGATCGGCGCACGGCTTCGCTGCGCCTCACTCACCATTTTGACGATCTGCGACAAGAGTGTCTGGGTGCCCACTCGCTCCGCCCGAATCAGCAAAGTCCCGGTACCGTTCAACGTGGCGCCAACCACCTCGGCGCCAGTGGTCTTCTCAACGGAGACGGCTTCGCCAGTCAGCATCGATTCATCGACCGCGCTCGTGCCGTCGACGACGACCCCGTCGACCGGCACCCGCTCGCCTGGACGCACTCGGAGGAGGTCGCCCACCACGACGGCGGAGAGCGGCACGTCCTCCTCTTGCGACGATGACTGGTCGTGGTCCGGATCACCCGTCATGACGACGCGGCGCGCGGTGGTAGGTGACAACCCCAACAGCTTACGTAGCGCCGCACCGGTACGTCCGCGGGCACGGAGTTCCAAGACTTGCCCAAGCAACACCAGCACAACAATGACAACCGACGTATCGAAGTACGGTTCGACCCCGCCGTTGAGCGTGAACTCAGCAGGGAATAACGCGGGGGCCAGTGTCGCGACGAGGCTGTAGAAATAGGCTGCCCCCACTCCAAGAGCGATGAGCGTAAACATATTTGGGCTACGGTTGACCACCGACGTCCACGCGCGCTCAAAAAAGGGCCACCCGGCCCACCAGACAACGGGTGTGGCGCACGCCAATTGCACCCAGTTCGATACGTCTCGGTCGATCACGTCGTGGATCTGCCCGCCCAGTATCATTTCGGTCATGGCGAGCACGAAGACGGGGAGGCCCAGACCGACTGCTCGCCAGCAGCGCCGTGTCATATCTTCGAGCTCGGTATTGACCGGCTCGACTGACGTCGTCACCCGGGATTCGAGCGCCATACCACACGAAGGACAGCTCCCCGGTGCGTCGCGCACAACCTCCGGATGCATGGGGCAGATGTATTCGACCGTCGGGTGTAGAGCCTCGGCATTCAGCTCCGTCTGGAGTGCCATCCCACATCTGGGACACGCCCCCGGCGTCAGTTGACGCACTTCAGGGTCCATCGGGCAGGTAAACCAGGTTCCCTCCGGCGGCGCAGGGACGGGGACATCCACCCGCTTGGTGTTCAAGAACTGGTTCGGATCGGCGGAGAACGCCGCATGACACCCACCACAGCAGAAGTAGTAGCTTTGCCCGTCGTGCTCGTGGCTAAACCGGCTCTTGGCCGGGTCGACCCGCATGCCGCACACCGGGTCCTGCAGCGTGGCACCCATTTCAGCGTCCAATCTGCGAGCCAAGCCACGCGTCACGGAAACGCCGCTGGGCTGGAGTAGGACTGGCACCGAGCCGTTCGAGCGAGACTAGCTCGAGCGTCGGGTCTGACTCCACCACAAGCGTCGTCGTCAGACGGTCGTCGCGTCTGCGAAACTCCAACGACACTTCCTGCCCATCGTCGAGATCGCTCAGAACGCTCCCAAGACCGCCCGGTGACGACACGGTGCGGCCATCGATGGAGACCAGACGGTCGTCCCGTGCAACCCCTGCCTCATACAACGGCGACCCAAAAGGCACCGGCGCCACAACACGCGCGCCGCCACCCTCGAACCGCAGCACGGGTGAGCCAAGCCACACACGATCCGGTGCTCGCGGCTGAAGACGAAGCCCGGCGCGCTCGACAAGCGGTGCAAAGTCGATGGCCTCGTGTCCGTCGACGTAGCGGTCGAAGAACTCTTCCGCAAAACCCTGATCCTCGGTCAAATCCGCCAATGCCGCCCGAGCGTCGTCCGGAATATACGGACGGTCTACCACACCGGGAGTTGTGGCGCCGTCCCGGCCAAACCGTTGCCAGAGCAGACGCATGTAATCGTCGAGTGTGAGTGTCGGCTCCCCAGTTGACTCGGCATATCGCGTGCGGAGCAATAGGTCGAGCCCCAGACCCAAAACCTCACCCCAGGTGTAGTAGGAAATGAACACGTTGTCCCAGTTCGTACGGTCAATCGCGCTCGCGGCGTCGACAAAGGGCGCGAGCCGACTCATATCAGACGCCGACCGGAACTGTCTCCCGGGGCCGAGTCGCACCGTGTCTATCGCGGACGAGAACCGGGCCAAGGTGTCAGCGACCGTTCTCAGCCCGGCGCGCTGGAGGATGAGCGCGCCGTAGTAATTGGTGAAACCTTCGGCCAGCCAGAGCTCTCCAGAAGGATTGGCTGTCTCAAAGTCAAATGGCTCGAGAGACCTCGGTCGAATTCGCTCAACGTTCCACACATGGAAGAACTCGTGCGACACCGATCCGATCAATCCGCTGGCTTGTTGCCGAAGGGCAGCCGGGGCGGTCAAGACCGTGCTGTTCCGGTGCTCCATCGCGTCGCCGTGGGCACGCGGCAGATAGTCCGCGATGAAGGTGTACCGTCCCGTTTCAAAACGCGGGAACTCACCAAACACGGTGACCATCTCACGAACGATGTTCTCCACGTCGCGTGCGTATCGCGTCAGCTCCGTGTCGTCCCCCGTGTGATGCAACGCGATTCGGAACGACGGTTCGTGATCCGAATCCGCAGGGTCGACCACGTTGAATGTGTACCCAGCGAACTGACTGAGCTCGGCGGGACTATCGAGCAAGTACTGGAGATTTGGCGCTGTAAAGGTGAACGGGTCCTCGGAGGGATAGAGCTGTGTCGCAACCCGCCAGTCCTTACCGTCTGGTGGCTCAAACTGAATCATCGCCGTGCGATCCTCGAGCCCGTGCCCCCACATCAACACGGCTGGCATGTTCAGATGCGCGTGGGTTTCATCGATGGCGAGGTAGGTTCCGTCAATCCGGTCACCGTACACCCGATAGCCAAACTGGACCGTGCCATCATGCCCACTGACCTTCCACCGGGCCATGGCCGTACGCGTCACCTCCAGTGGGTTACCTGCGCCGTCCTGGGCGTCTACGTCGAACACGTTCTTCGCGAATGCATGCCGTGCATACCGACCGGGCGAAGACACACTCATGCGCAAACTGAGTGGGGCTGAGGACAGACCAGAGGCGGTCATCAATACGTGCATCCAACGATGCTCGGGCTCGGGGAAGCTCAGAGCATAGTGGACGCTGGCCGGATCCGTTTCGGGCCGCGCCACTTGCCCGCCCATCCCAGGCGCTAGCCAGACAAGCGCAAGCCCTGCCACGGCCAAGCCGCTCACTCTGAGCACGACCGCACTGCGAACTGTGAGGACCGTCCCGAGTCGTGTCCAGTCAGGCGGGCCCATCGTTGGTCTCGCCAGGCCTTGGTGTTTCGCTCCCGGCTCCAAGGGCCGCGATCATCTGACTGACGAAGGCGGCTTCTGGAACGGCACCGAGAATCTCGCCAGTCTCGTTGATAATTGTCTTGGGGACACCTGTAACTTGGTACTGGCGGACCAAATCGGGGTATTCAGCCGCGGCGACCGCTGCGGCCGTAATGTGCTCATTTGCGAGCGCCATCCTGTGAGCCAGGCTGACCGCCTGGGGACAGTGGGGTCAGGTCGGTGTCACAAACACTTGGATCTCAATCGGCTGATCGACATCCGCCACTCGGACCCGACTCTCGTCGCTTAGCCCTGGTTCTCCCGACGCGACGAGCAGAATAGACTCCACCAGCGAAACGAGCTCGTGGCCGTCCGGGGCACCATAGAACCGGATTCCGGTGTCGGCCGCCCCGACGACCGCAATGGCTGGAACTCGTTGAATTCCGTAGGCTTCAGCCTGCTCCTTGTCGATCACCAGGTTGTATTCTTCGACGGTAATCTGGTCAGACAAAGCGGCGACGCGGTTCACGATCTGGCGCGCTGGCAAACAGGTCTCACACCCGAACGTCTGGGTAAAGAAGACTAACTTGACGGGACTCGTCAATCCGGCGAGTGCCGCTTCGAGGTCAGCGGGGCTACGCACGTTCATCCATCAATTATGGCAGAACGTTCCCTTATTGGCGTCTTTTCAGACGACGGGGTCGGTCGAACGCGGCTACTTGAACAGGTCGTCGAATACCTGTTTAGCACTGCGGGGACCGGTCGCGTGGGATTTCGTCTGACGCTCCACCGTTACCTGTGGAGAAAAATGGGTGCACTCGTTCCGCTCGTCTTTGGGAGACACACGGGCTTGGATCTGTTGCGCACACTCGAAACGCTGGCTGCTATCGAACGAGACACACTGCGCACACGTATGAAGAGCTGATCGACACCGGGAACAGATTGTGTCGAGACCGATGGCCTGGCGAAAGGTGTCACCACATCGTGCACATCGCATGACCTCGTGAAACGCTGGCAGGTTCGGTTTTCCGTGTTGACGGTTGATAACGCTTCGGGGAGCGCCATCGCGACGAGGCGCACGGGCTCGGTCGACCGGTACCTGCTCGGCATCGTCGTCCTGATACCCACGTTGGCGATACTTGCGATCAGGCATCTCTTGGTGGGCCGCTGCCCCACCACCGGCATCACGGGAGTCAACTTCTCGGCACCGCACTCCGGCCTCTTGCACGGACGGCTGTCACCGGCTCAATGTACCAGATCGGCCGGAGACACCGACGTACGGTCCGATTATAACGAGTAGCAGCGTCGGCTTTACTCTATATGAGTACTCTGAAACGGTGGCCTCACTATAACTCCTTCACTGGACGACCTCAAGATGGAGCGCGGCGATGGCCGTGGGTGGTGGTGACTGTCCTTCTTCTTGCGGCCGGAGGTGTGGCCAAGTGGTGGAACGGACCGGCACAGGCGGCCCGGGTGCGTGTGGCCACAGTCGTCAAGACCCCGGGGCCCTCGGAAGACACCGCCATACTCAACGCCTCCGGCTATATGACCATACGATGGTGGCCTACGGTGTCTTTCAGGGAATCGAGCTCGACCTGACTCAGGGAAGACCGCTCTCCGAGCCCTCCTTCATAGCCTGGACACGCCGACCGACGGCTCGGTCACCGTCGTAGCGACCGGCTCGACAAGCTCTCGGGTGGCAAGTTGTCGCGATGGCGCGAGCGCCACATCGTCTTTGTGTTTCAGTTCCACAACCTGCTACTGGTACCGACCTCTGAGCGCAACGAGGATCTC
>Ga0310345_10005689_pt1 | contig 11001 bp, 5 predicted proteins | sample HC15DNA20500_MG_FD_204667 | JGI IMG/M metagenome (GOLD analysis project Ga0310345, IMG submission 204667) | Marine microbial communities from station ALOHA, North Pacific Subtropical Gyre - HC15-DNA-20-500_MG | ecosystem: Environmental > Aquatic > Marine > Oceanic | place: Pacific Ocean: North...
TTGTCGAGCGTTCCGTGATGGTCGAACACCGCCTGCTCCAGCAGGGCGTGGTAGCGCCTGAGCGTGTCGACCACCTCCTGCGGCGGCCGGGATTCCGCAAACCGCGTGAAGCCTACGAGATCGGCAAAGAGGACAGCCACCTCTTGAGATCGCACCTGCGAAAGCGGCTGGTCACGATGCGCCAAGTCCTCTACCAGCGTTGGAGGGAAGTAGCGCGACAGATTGGCCCTCTCGGAGGCCAGTTCGGCCTGGCGCATGAGCAATTGGTTCGACCGCCACGATTTCAGGGCAAGTATTGCCGCCACCAGCAGGAACACGACCACTTCCTGCACCCTTGCGTTCGGCATGACCGAGTTTGGGTCGAGGAATGCGAACAGTTGTTCGCGGCCAGTGAGCGCCGAGCGAATGCCATCGCTCAAACCCGGCACTGTGGTACCAAAAAATGCGACCAGCACGGCTCCGACAGCCCAGATTGCTGCGGTCCATGTTCCCATGGCAATCACGGTGCGCCAGCTATAGGCGAGCGTCGCCACCGCCAAGAACAGGAAGAAATAGATGAAGCCCTCGAACCGGAACTGTGCGGCCGTCGGCCATCCCTCTCCCATGAAGGGATTTGGCACCAAAAGCACGAAAGCCAGCAGCAGAAGATCCGCCTGGATCAGGAAAAGTTCCATGCGCGACTGGCCCACCCGGGCGTAACGCAGTTGCAGCCACCCGAGCGCCAGAAACGCGAGCATGAACGCTTCGTAGTACAAGACCTCCGGCCGGGGATTGACGTATGCTAGCACGAACCCGGAGATGATTATCGCGATGCTGCGGGCCCAAACGGCAATCCTTTGGCCGGTGAGCTTTTCTTCGGTCAGCGCTTGCTGAAGATGGACGTTCGTTTTGGCCTTCTCTTCTTCCTCACGGCGTGATCGGCGACCATATTCGAGGAAAGCCGGGATCCATCCAAACAATCCCGAATTACTGCGGGCAATTTGCGCCGTGTTATCTTTCATATGTCTGGTCCGTGAAGTGAGGCGGTCGGGTTCAGATTGGTATCGCACAGATAGGTACTGATTGCCCGCACTGTGACGATTTGCACGTTTGATCCATGTCAATGCACGGATATTTCAATTGGCTATTGCTGGCCGCGAAATTAGAACGGTTACAAAGTGCTTGCTCCGCGATCGGGCCTTGCCCTAGTCTGGAACAAGTCCTGCCAGCGTGAAACAGACAAGGACGGTATCATGACGGGAAAGGCGAAGCTGGGGCTGGTTGCCGATGACGCCCATATGGGCGCAGCGAAAACCGTTAGCGACGGATTTGCCGCAGCTTCCGGCTATGAATCGTTTTTTCGGTCCCGCCTGGATGAACTGCATGAAGAGGGCCGTTATCGGGTCTTCGCCGACCTTGAGCGGCACGCGGGCAGCTTTCCCAAGGCAACGCGCCACCGCACCGATGGCACAACGCAGGAAGTCACCGTTTGGTGCTCCAACGATTATCTCGGCATGGGCGAGAACCAGGCCGTCGCCACGGCGATGCATGAGGCGATCGACAATTGTGGCACGGGAGCTGGCGGCACACGCAACATCTCCGGCACCAATCATTACCATGTAAGACTGGAGCGCGAGCTGGCCGATCTGCATGGCAAGGAGTCGGCGCTTATCTTTACCTCCGGCTATGTGTCGAACTGGGCCAGTCTGGGAACACTGGGCGCCAATATTCCCGGCCTGGTGATTGCTTCGGACGCGCTCAACCACGCCTCGATGATCGAGGGCATTCGCCATTCACGCGCCGAAAAGCGCATCTGGAAGCACAACGATCCCCAAGACCTCGACCGTGTCCTGTCCGAATACGGTCCCGACGTGCCCAAGCTGGTCGCCTTCGAGAGCGTTTATTCCATGGATGGTGACATCGCGCCGATTGCCGAGATCCTGGATGTTGCCGACAAACACAACGCCATGACCTATCTCGACGAAGTTCACGCGGTGGGCATGTACGGTCCGCGCGGCGGCGGCATTGCCGAGCGGGAAGGCCTGATGGACCGCGTCACCATAATTGAGGGTACGCTCGGCAAGGCTTTCGGTGTGATGGGCGGCTATATCACCGGATCGGCAGCGCTGTGCGATTTCGTGCGTTCCTACGCTTCCGGCTTTATCTTCACGACTGCGCTTCCTCCGGCGCTGGCCGCGGGCGCGATCGCCTCAATTCAGCATCTGAAGCAAAGCCGCGAAGAGCGGAGTCTGCAAAAAGAAAAGGTTGCCGCTGTGCGCGCCGGCCTCGAGAGGCGCGGCATTCCGCACATGCCCAATCCGAGCCACATCGTGCCGGTGATGGTTGGCGATGCGCGCAAGTGCAAATGGATTTCCGATATCCTGCTGGAGGATTACGGAGTCTACGTGCAGCCAATCAATTATCCCACCGTGCCGCGCAAGACAGAGCGGCTGCGAATCACACCAACGCCGCTGCATTCGGAAGCCGATATCGACCATCTGGTTGGCGCGCTCTGCGATCTGTGGAGCCAGTGCGCATTGGCGCGATCGGTCGCCTGATCGGCCTACGCCGTCAAGCAGACGCCACTTTCCCCGGCCGGTTGATCCACTCCGTGGCGTAAGTTCGCGCAATGCGATCGGCCTCAATGATCGCTTCCATCGAGTTTGCGTCGCTGGCGTTTGACCTTGTCTGCAAGGTTGATTCAACAATGTCGGCTATATCCAGGAATCCGCATCTGCCTTCGATGAAGGCGTCGAGGGCTGCTTCCTTGGCGCCGTTCAGAATGGCGCCCGCTGTGCCGCCCGTGGTCATTGCCTCGCGTGCAAGACGAAGGGCCGGGAAACGGTTTTCATCCGGCGGTTCGAAGTCAAGCCTTGCGAGTTCTGCAAAGTCGAGCCTGTCAACCGGTACATGGGCGCGATGCGGCCAGGCGAATGCGTAACCGATTGCGGTCCGCATGTCCGGACTGCCCAGTTGCGCCAATACAGAGCCGTCCGCATAGCCGACCATGGAATGCACTACCGATTGGGGATGTACGATCACCTCGATCGCTTCGGGCGGCAGATCAAACAGATGCTGCGCCTCGATCATCTCCAGTGCCTTGTTGAACATGGAAGCGCTGTCGATGGAAATTTTCAGTCCCATGGACCAGTTGGGATGATCTGCGGCCGATTGAGGTGTCACACCGGCCATCTCCTCAAGCGTCCAGGTTCTGAACGGACCACCGGAGGCCGTCAGTATGATGCGTTCGATCGCGTCATGATGGCGGGACTCAAAGACCTGAAATATGGCATTGTGCTCGCTATCAACCGGGATGATCTGGGCTCCCGACCGGCTGCATTCAGCCAGGAAATACTCGCCCGCGCAAACCAGGCATTCCTTGTTCGCGAGTGCTATGGTTGCGCCGGTGCGCGCCGCGGCAAGAGTGGGCGCCAGCCCCGCAATGCCTACAATACCCGCCATCACCCAATCTGCCGGTAGCGAGGCGGCTTCCTCCAGCGCCCTTGGGCCGGCAGCCACATCAACACCCGAGCCGGACAAAGCCTCCTTCAAGTCCGAGTATCTGGCCGGGTCCGCGGTTACCGCGATTTCCGCTTTGAACTCACGGGCCTGACTGGCGAGCAGTTCCACATTGCCCATGCCGGTCAGCGCGACCACCTCTGCCGGTTCTGCGGAATGCCGCACCACGTCGAGCGTGTTGACGCCGATGGAACCTGTCGAGCCGAGCACTGAAATTCGCCTTGGACCGGAACTGGCGCCGCGCCGTTCCGTCAGCCGTGCCTGCGCCAGCGGGTGGGGCATGGGGGTGCTCTTCAATTTCACCCCTGGACGACCTTCTGGCGCTGCTCACCGAGCCCCGAGACCGAAACCTCCATCATATCGCCGGCCCTGAGATATTGCGGCGGCTTCATACCCATGCCGACGCCGGGTGGTGTGCCGGTCGAGATGATGTCGCCGGGATGGAGGGTGAACAGCGATGAAAGGTGCTCGATGATTTCGGCGACAGAGAAAATCATCTTTGAGGTATTGCCGCTCTGCATCCGCTTGCCGTTGACCTCAAGTGCAAGGTCCAGGTTCTGCGGATCGGCTATCTCGTCCGCCGTCACCAGCCATGGACCGATGGGGCCGAATGTGTCGCAGGACTTGCCCTTGGTCCATTGGCCTGAAAGGCCGGTCTGGAAGCGGCGTTCGGACACATCGTTGGCGACACAGTAGCCAGCCACATGGTCAAGTGCCCTGTCGCGGCGGACATATTTGGCGGCCGTGCCGATCACGACAGCGAGTTCCACCTCCCAGTCCGTGCTGATCGACCCGCGCGGCAGTTCGATATCGTCATTCGGGCCGTTGAGCGCCGAATTGGCCTTCATGAAGAGGATTGGATGATCCGGGATCGGTTGGCCCGCTTCGGCCGCGTGGTCGGAATAGTTGAGCCCGATGCACATGAACTTGCCCGGATTGGCCACGCAGGATCCGATCCGTGTCGCAGAATCGATCTGGGGTAAGGTGGATGGATCAAGTTGCCTGATACCGTCGAGGGCGGCGGGCGAAAGGGCGGCCCCATCGATATCGCCGACATGGGCCGAAAGGTCACGAATATACCCTTCGGAATCGAGGATTGCCGGTTTTTCTTCACCCTTCGGCCCGCATCTCAAAAGTTTCATCCATGCTCCCCTGATTGGTTGCAGTGGCAAGCTATTGGCTTGGCACCGCTTTGCCAATCATCTGCGGGAATAAATCGGAGCAACCGGTCTAGTCCGGGTTGAAATGAAACTCGCGCCGCAGTGCCGAATTTACCCAGGGCTCCTGCGACTGCGCCGTCATCTCGTAGACATCGTTCCGCACCCGCTTAAGCATGAGTTCGATATCGAGGCCTTTGGCGTCGATATGCTTGAGCAGCGCAGTCGTAAAGGGCGAGTTGTCGCCGTCACCGTCAAGCGCCACTTCGCCCGGCGCGGTGGCAAAACCGATCAGTATTTCGCCGCCTGCCGTTTCGGGAGCTGCCAATCCACGACCGATAAATGCCGAACGGGTTGCGCCGAGCGAACGCGCAAAACGCCGCGAAAGCGGGTTGTCGCGGCAGGCGTCGAGCAGGGCGATGGAAATGCGGTCGCCGCCACTCATGAAGCCCAGGATGACGCCAAGATCGATGGTTTCGAAATCAAGCGCCGTGCGGTCCTCGAGCTTGGCATCCACGGGTATCAAATGGTTGCGGCCATCGACCTGCATTGCGTGGCCGGCGTAAAAAAACAGCGCTACATCGGAATCAGGCAGGATTTTCACGAACTCGCGTACAGCGAGTTCCATGTCCGATTTGCTGCCGTCCAGCCCGGAAATCACTTCGAAGCCCAGATTCTTGAGCTTGGCGGTCATGGCGTCCGCGTCGTTCTTCGGGTTTGGCAACACGGTGGTGTTCTCGTAAGCCGAATTTCCAAGGATCAGTGCCACCCGCTTTTGATCCGAAGCAAGAGTGGCTGGTTCGATCTTCGTGACCGGTACGGGGTCCGGGAGGCTGGCCTGTTGCTCGCCGGTTGCCGACGGCCGGCCTGTTTCGCTACTACTCTCGTCGGATTCATCGGGGCCGATGACGGGAACTTCATTGCCCGTATCGAGCGACGCGCTCTCATTGGGTGTTATGACCGGAATTTCCTCGATGCGCACATATTTGCCATGCGCCCAGCCCTGCATGCCGTTCGACAGCGAAACCTGCAGCCACGGCCCGTTCCTGCCGGTAACGGTCATGCCCGTACCGGTCGTCATGCGAGCCAGTTCGCGGAAGTTTGTCCCCGGGCCGGAACGTAGCGACAGGAAATTGTCACCTGATGTGTTGAGCCCGGTGACGAATCCGTTGCGTGGTGACAGCGTCTCCACCCCCGCATTTCGATCGGCATTGCGGTCGGGCTGGGGTGCCGCCGACAGAGTGGTGACGTATTTTCCATAGGCCCAGCCGCTGGTGCCGTTGCCGGTCGAAACCTGCAGCCAGTTGCCGTCGCGGCCATGGATCGTAAGCCTGTCGCCGGTGTAAAGCCTGGTGATCTCGGGGTTGCGCGAGCCGGGGCCGGAACGCAGCGAAAGGAAATTATCGCCGCTCGGGTTGAGCCCCGAGACAACTCCGGTCCGCGTGACCGCTCCGCCGGATTGCGCCAGCCCGTATTGCTCGAGCCGCAGCCGCGTTGTCGCCACGAGTGCCTGGATCGACGAGGTTTCAGCGCCTGCCGTCCAAACGGCGCGGGTGAACCTTCCACCGGCGGTGAAGTAACTGTCGCCGGGCAGGCCATAGCTGCCGATCAATTCCGGCAGCGCCTGCTTGCCATCGTCGAGGCCTGTCCAGCCGAGCGTCACGTTGTAGTAGCCATTGTCGGTCTGGAACACCGTCGTTGCGGGAAACCCCGCGGAGTGGCGCTGCGCCATCGATATCGCGTCACTTGCCTGCCGGTGACTTGAGATGGTGAGCCAGCCATATCCGGGGCCGGGCTCAATCCCTGCGTTCGCCTTGTGTGATGTTGCGAGTGTTGCCAACAAAGCCAACAGGACTGCCGCCATGGAAGCAATGAAATACTGCCGGTTTGGCGTTATCGGTTTCACTGGAGACTCCTCTGTGACGAATCCCTGTACGCTTGACTTGGCCGAGATGGCGTCCTGGCAAGGATATAGTGCAATCGTGGCGCGTTTTGTGACACATTACACGCCCGTCTCTTGCAATGATGGATAGTATGGTAAACCATTAAGATTCAAATCCAGCCAGAAAACGGGAGAGCAAGATGAAACGCATCGCCACCGCACTTTCCTACAGTTTGTTCGCGGCAGTGTTGATTGCCGCTGTGCCGGCAGAAGCGCAAACCAAGGACGCCGACACCATCACGCGGTCGCTTATGCCGAAGGGCCCGAAGAAGCCGCTGACGCGCTCGTTCGGCAAACCGGAATTGAGTGAAGACGCCAAGTTCTTGAAGAATCTCAAGACCCGCGGCCTGCGTATCGACGAGCGTGAAAAGCTCGACGAGATCGTCAAGAAGCAGGACCTGCCGAAAATCGACATCGAGATCGCCTTTGACCTCGATTCCGACGTGATCAAGGCTTCCTCGATTCCCGATGTTGACGAACTGGGCAAGGCGCTGACCGCAGAAGGCTTGGCCGAGGCGCGCATCGCACTCAATGGCCATACCGATGCCAGCGGTTCTGACACCTACAACCAGGACCTCTCCGACCGCCGCGCGGCCTCGGTCCGCCAGTACCTGATCGAGAAATTCAAGATCGACGGGAACCGTCTGATCGCGATCGGGTTCGGTGAATCCAAGCTGAAGAATGCCGGCGATCCGCTGGCGCCCGAAAACCGTCGCGTCGAAGTCGTCAACCTGGCGGCAAGCTGACCATTCTGGTTTGGGAAGGCGGTCTAAGACGGACCGCCTTTCTTCTTTCGCTGTACGTACAAGCTGGGGAGAGGTTCAATGCGCCATCTTGTGCGCGCAATGATGGCTGTGGCCGTCGTTCTGGCAGGGTATTCCTCCGAGGCAATCGCCGACAATCGGTTCGATCGCCTCATAGGGGGGGCTATTGGCGGCGCCATCCTCAACGAACTCAATCGCAACAACGGCAGGGTGATCCGGCGTCCTGCTCCACGGCGCGCCAACGGCTCCGGCGCGGGTGGGCGATGGGGTCCGATTGCTGCGGTCAATGGTGAGGGCACAACCGTCTGCAACACCTCAGACGAGGCCTATGCTTGTTTCGCCCTGCGTTGCGGCAAGGGCAGGGGAACGGAGTTCGCTTTCCTGTTCAATCGCAACGACTATGGCAGTGCGCCAACCGCTTTGATCGCCACCGACAAGGGCACTACCCACCAATTGCAGTTTACCGCAATCGACCAAACGCGCGAACTGGTGGCCGCGTTCAGCCCGTCAGGTCATGCCGATCTGCTGCGCGGGCTCAAAGCAGCCAACCGGATGACGCTGGATCTGGGTTTCAAGCACAACTTCTCGCTGCGCGGGTCATCCAGGGAACTGGACCGGGCGCTGGCGCTGTGCTCGACGCGGCAACGCGGTGAGATGCTGGTTTCGCAGAATGGTGAAATGCAGCGACCATCGGCTGGCAGCGGTCAGAATGTGAACGATATTCGAAGCACTTCAGCTAGCTTCGGCGGCTCGTGCGAGGCTGAACAATCCTATATCGAAGCCCAGCAACAAAGCATCACGCTAAACGCATCGGCGAGCGAGATCGGTGCGGGTGACGCAGTCACATTGGCTTGGCAGGGGGCGGGGCAGAAGCAACGCATTCCCCTGTACCTTGTTGTCGCGACGGATCACCCCATAAGGTTCGATGGCGACGGATTTGTTCCTCTGACGCCGGGTGCGCAAGCACCGTTTGATATCAAAACTTTCAAGAACAAGTCGCGGGCAATTGTTCCGTTTGCGAGCCAGCAATCGAAATCCTCTGGCCAGATCAAGGTGCTACCGCTGCTTGCTGGCAAGATGAAACTCGAATGGTCGGTCGTCGGCTATTTACGTCAATGCAGGCAGGAGCTGCCAGGCAAGGCATCGAATATCGATGTGACGGTGAAGAGTTTCGGCGCGCCATCCATCGTTCTGGATCACACGGGCGAGTTGGAGGAACCCAAGTCGCGCATCGCTGCCCCGAAGGGGGCGCCTTTTCCCAACCGGATCATCGAGGTTCATGAAGAGCGCTACCGGCTTATCGACGGGCTGACGGGCGCGGAGATCGTCGAGCGTGCCGGCCGAGAACCGCGATTTTCGCCAACAGGCCGTTTTCTGGCCGTTCGCAACGGGAACGGTTTCGAGCTTGTCGATGTTGCCGACGGCGCGATCGTTCACAAGGACCAGACCAGCGGCATTGTCGCATGGAGCCACGCTGACAGCTTCGCGGTGTTCGACCGGATGATCTACGGCTTCGTCGACATCGTGGCCACCCTTCAGGAAGACCGTAAGATCGTCGGCACCCAGACCGCGTGCCATGCCTGCGGCGGTGCCGACAGCGGGGTTCGCATAGACCTTGAAAACAATATCGCCGTTGTAGCCGGTGACCAGGGCATCGGTGGCGCTAGTATCAGCAAGAAGTCCAAGACCGACAGGGGGTCGGCAAGTATCCAGCGGCTCGTTCGTACCCAGCAGCTTGCCCCATATTCGACTCCCAACCGCTGGGAGCTGAGCGAACCCATCCCCTTCACCCATAGGTTCAGCAGATATGTCGGAGAGGATACGATCGATCTCCCCGGCAAGCGATCGGTGTTGCTCGAACCCCGGCTTGTTTCCAACCAGACAGTCGCGAAACTTGAGAGCGGCAGTCCGCTGGCGCGGGTCGAATGGCGCAGTCTCGCAGTCAATCCGAGTCCCGAATCTTCTGGAGAGATGCTTCAAAGACTTTCGGATTTCGGCGTGCCCGTGCCGGCGCAGATAGCGGATGAAACCGGTGCAGTCTTCGACCGTGAGGTATTTCGGCTTGGCGATGCACGGTCAGAACCGACCGAGGAAATGCGCACGGCCATGACCAGGATCCTTTCGGAAGTGCCGGCGTCGAAAGGCAGTATGGGCGGCGGCTATAGCTGCTACACCGATGACGAGGGAAAAATCCCGAACCGGTTCCAGAAGGCCTTCCGCTTTCAGTCGGGTGACCGGGTGCTCTGGCTGACGCATTTTACCTGCGCCGACGGGTCAGGCGGGTTTCATTATCCGGCATTGTCATTGTTCGACACGGACCATGACGATGCTTGGAAAGTCGATCAGGAATCCGTCAATCCCGACAACAATGTCGGCAATCGCTGCTATAGCGGGCTGGCTAATTGCGAATTGGACGCACGGATATTCGGCGAAAAATACCTGCTTCTCTTCGCATCGGACAGCCGTGCCATCGAGGTCTATGATATCGATGCCCGCAAGAAAGTATTCGAAAGATACGAACTGCCGCGTGGTGACTTGATAAAGAACGCCTTTGTTACACCGAACCAGCAGTCGGTCGTACAACTCAACTCCGACGGGACTTTCTTCGCCCACCGTATTTCGGATGGGAAGATCATATTGCAGGGCCGCTATATCGACGACGAAATGGTCGTCTGGACGCCGGATATGCGCTTTGACGCAACCGCCGAAGGCGCGCATTTCGTCAATCTGCGTTTTCCAGGCCAGCCGGGCCAATACACGTTCCAGCAGTTCGATTCCCGGCTGCGTGTGGAAGGGCTGGCGCAAAAAGTGCTTTCCGGCAGCTACGAGCCGCAGCCGACAGAGGTCGGCGTGCCGCCGAGGCTTTCCGGTTCGCTCGACGTTGCAGGCAATCGCATCGGCGGGACGGTGACGCCGCGCAGCCTCGGTGAATTGCGCGGCATCCGCATCTATCAGGACGGCGTACTGACCAACGAGGTTCTGGCGCTTGAAAGCAGCGAGCCCGTCGATATCGACGTCGAGCGGCTGCCCGGCGCGCGCTGGGTTGCAGCGGTGGCGCTGGATGAAGAGGGGTTGGTCAGCCTTCCCATCGGACGCGATCTGGGCCCTGACACGCAGGCGCTTGCCAAGGTCCGCTTGCTGGCGGTCGGCGTCGATCAATATGACAATGAGGCGGTGACAGACCTCAATCTCGCTGTCGCCGACGCGAACACGCTGAAGGCCTCGCTTGAAGAGGTCTCGGGCAAGTCGATCGAACTAGACTCGCCGGTCGTTCTTACGGATGGCGATGCGACGTCGCAAGCCATCATGGCTGCTGCCGAAGAACTTGTGCGGCAATCCCGTCCCGGCGAACAGGCTGTGTTCTTCTTTGCCGGCCACGGCGTCAAGGGTGAGGATGGCCGCTTCTACATGGCGACTTCGGCAACCGATCCGTCGAACATTTCCGGCACGGCGCTTTCATGGGACGAGTTGTCCGCGGTGCTGTCGAAGTCAAAGGCGCGCATGACGGTATTCCTTGATGCCTGTCACTCGGGTGCGGCAGGGACGGACTTCTTTGCCACAAATGACGACGCTGCATCCGGCATCCTCAAGAACATCCCGTCGGGCCTGACGGTGTTCTCGGCATCGAAAGGCCGCGAAT
>Ga0310345_10005690_pt1 | contig 10997 bp, 4 predicted proteins | sample HC15DNA20500_MG_FD_204667 | JGI IMG/M metagenome (GOLD analysis project Ga0310345, IMG submission 204667) | Marine microbial communities from station ALOHA, North Pacific Subtropical Gyre - HC15-DNA-20-500_MG | ecosystem: Environmental > Aquatic > Marine > Oceanic | place: Pacific Ocean: North...
CCAGGACTCGGATATATGGCGCCGGACCGCACGACTGGAGAGTCTTCGATGACAGCACCAAAACCGATCGAAATCGAAGTCAAGGGAACGCTGTATAGCGTGACCGTTGAACCGATTCCAACGGTGACTGGCCGCCTTTGCGTGGTGTGGGACGGGAATGAGTACGTCATCGATGCCCGCCGGCTCGACCCTCAGACCTTGTCGTTGGTGGGGAAAGGAAAGACCAGGTCCAGTATTGAAGCGCGTGTAGTGGACTCCGGGAATCGAGGCGACCTCAACGTTACGATCGACGGTGTGTGTCTACATGCCAGGGTTAACCAAGGTTCGCGCATCGTTAGCGGCGACAATGATGATGCGGTGGCTGGCCAGAACGAGGTTGTTGCGCCGATGCCGGGAAGAGTAGCTAGGCTGTTGGTCCAAGTAGGGGACACGGTTGAAGCAAGGCAGAGTGTTGTTGTCGTCGAAGCGATGAAGATGGAGAACGAACTATCGACTGAACGAGCCGGTATCGTTAAACGAATCTTGACCTCGGAAGGGGCATCTGTTGATGCAGGAAGCGTGCTTCTTGTAGTCGAATAATAGAGTGCGAAGACATGAGTGACGAACGGTCAACGTCATCGGAGTCGACGACGACGAACAGTGCCAGCGTGTCATGGTCAACACGGTGGCAGCGTCTATCTCTAGCTCAGTATCTACCTCTCAGGTTTCGTCGGTATGCCGGCCGCATGGTTATTGCTGGTGTTGCACTGATTGCTGCAGTATTGGTGTCCATAGTTACGGTCGATTTGGGTCCCGCTGTCAGGGTGCAAGCCGAACGAGCTGCATCAACTCAGCTCGACCGACCTGTTCATATCGGCCGCCTCGGCACTTACTTGCTTCCGGGACGGTTCTTAGTTGAGGACTTGGTCATCGAAGGATTGTCACCTGGAGACGACCCGTTTTTTACGGCCGATCGGATTATTGTGTCGACCTCTTGGTTGGCTTTACTTCGAGGCGAGATTCTTGTTGATGACGTTGAAATAGGTCCTTGGCGAATGGTTGCAGAAAGTTTCCAAGATGGCCGGCAAAGTTTTCCTCGATTCGTGCCCCAAGATGAAACTCGAACTGAGTCAGCTGTCGCTGATGATGACGTAGTTTCAGACCAAAATAGTGGTCGGCGTATTGTGACGACTGTTCAGAAACTCCTGGCTCACGACGGCGAGTTCATTTACCGCGACCACAACGTTCCTTGGAATGTGACCGCTAGAAATGTCGACTTGACGATGGTTAAGGGCGACAGCTATGGCGGAGAAGTGTCGTTTACTGACGGGGTGATAGAAATAGCGGCATTTGAGCCGATGAAGGCCGAGATGCGTGCCGACTATGAACTAGACAGTGGTGACGTGAACTTGTCTCAGATCGACTTGACGATGAACGGGTTTTATGCGGATGTTACCGGAAAAGTTGATATTGCAAATTGGCCAGAACAGACCTACCAAATCGTGGATTCGGATATTGATCTTCCCGCGATGAAGGATATTTTCTTTGCCGGCGACCCCTTCACAGTTGCTGGTGATGCTCGTTTCGTTGGTGCGTGGCACATCTTTGATGGTGGACGTGAACTGACGGGGCGGTTCCAGAGCGATGACTGGACACTAAATGGCTTGGCGTTTCCTGACACTAATGGCTCATTAATTTGGACACGAGATAGATTCGAAGTTTTCGACTATATGTCTGGGTTTTACGGTGGCGAAGCTAAGTTGACGTATCTGATGGCGCCGCTTGGGACTGACGAGCAGGGCATGGCAACCCTAGACACCGCAGTCACGGGTGTTGATGTCCTAGCTTTGTCGGAAGCTGTGGCATTGGCCGGTGTGAGGCCAGAAGGGGTGGCAAGTGGTCGCAACCTACTTCATTGGCCACTGGGTCAGTTTGACAGTCATACAGGAACAGGACGTTTTGAGGTCACGGCACCGAGTGGGTCTGCTCCGCTGATGACTCCCCAGGCAACGGGTAACAATCCGTCGGCAATCGGGTCATACGCAGCCGTCGAATTTTCACCAGTTGGCGAGGCGTGGAGGTTTCCAGTCGGCGGTGAGGTTGCCTACACAATCAAACCTGAATGGATTGAGATTGCGCCAAGCCGATTGGCCACACCGGCAACTTGTATCGAGTTTGAAGGTAAAACGGCCTTTGGTGAGGAGTCCAACATACCGTTCAAGGTATCTAGTATCGATTGGCAGGAAAGCGATCGACTGATGTCTGCGTTTATGACCGCCTTTGGTCGCGACACCAATGAGTTCTTAATTGGTGGTCGAGGGCACCTAAATGGGGTCATGCTGGGAACATTTTCTAGGCCTCGGATTGAGGCGAGCTTTGACGGTATGGGAATCGAAGCATGGAATGTACCTTGGGGTCGCGGCATGGGTCGCGTTGTTGTTGAAAATTCTTATCTTGACGTGGTTGATGGTGTTTTTGAGCGAGATGGGTCAGTTGTACAGGTGGATGGACGATTCGCTATTGGCTTTCCGCGAGGTGACGGTGGGGAAGAAATCAACGCTCGGTTTGATCTAGCGTCATTTCCGGCCCAGCGGTTACGCGATGTCTTTGCAATCGAAGGATATGCGATTAATGGTCCTCTTACCGGCGAGATTCATCTGTACGGCTACTATCGGGAGCCATTCGGGTTTGGAAGTTTAAGCCTCGCAGAACCAGAAGCATGGGGTGAGCCCTTTGACTTTGCAGCGGCTGGTCTGCGGTTCGAGGGGGTGGGCGTTAGGATGGATGGCTTGGAGATTGGTAAGGGGAGTGGCCAGCTCACAGGTGCCACGTTTATTAGATGGGACGGAACTTACTCGTTCAATATCGACGGTCGAGACATCCCCTTGGAATCGATTCGAGGTTTTGGTGTTACCCGTGCGCGATTGGGAGGAAGTGCAACGTTTGCGGTTAGCGGAGCGGGGGTATTGGCTGATCCCAGCTATGAGGTCCGTGGGGCCATCAGTGACCTTAGTGTTAATGATGAGATTGTGGGACAGTTGTCGGGTCGCGTGAACGTCCGCGAAGGGTTGATGGGAATTGAAGTCGAAGCCGGGTCGCCAAGTTTGGCAATCTCGGGTTCTGGGCGTATCGACCTGTCTGTTGAAAATGACGCTGATTTACTTTTGCGTTTCACTAACACGACATTAGACCCCTACGTTCGTGCATATACCTCAGTGGTGCCTCAAGAGGCGTCACTGGTGGTTTCAGGGACGTTGCAGGTGACGGGGCCCTTGCAAACGATCGATGCGCTTCTCATGCAGGCAACCATTGAGCAGCTTGAACTTGGTGTTTTTGACTACTTGGTCCGGAATCATGATCCGGTTGAACTCGTGCTTGACGACAACGTTCTTCAGATTCAACACATGAATCTTGTTGGGGAAGGGACCGCGCTCAAGGTGTTGGGGCAACTTGATTTGGTTGATGAACAGATCGCATTGAGTGCTGAGGGCGATGCGAATCTTGGGTTTTTGCAAGGATTTGTTCCGGACCTTCGGAGCTCTGGCACGGGAAACTTGGTTGCTGAGGTCACCGGAACATTTCGCCAACCAATTATCGTGGGTAGTGCCACTGTCGACGGCGGGCGGGTTCGACATCTCTCCCTTCCTCACAGTCTTGAAGACATTGAAGGCGAAATTGTATTCGAGTCGAACAGTATTCGCTTCGATGCTCTCAGTGGCGTGATGGCCGGTGGTCAGGTGCAGTTTGGCGGACGAGTTGGCCTCAGGGGATACGAGGTTGGAGAACTGAACATCACTGCCACGGCGTCCGAGATGAAGCTCAGGTTTCCAGAAGGCATCCGTTCTGTTATTGACGCGGAGTTAACGCTTGGTGGTGAAATCGATGACGCCGTACTGGCTGGTCGCGTCGACGTTCGCGACGCTTTGTGGCTGAATTTGTTTGAGCCGAGCACAGAATTTTTGAGTTTTGTGGATACTGACAGCGCGTTGGTCCAGCAGTCGGTCGAGTCGACCTTGCCGTTGAGGTACGACGTGCGTATCGTTGCACCTTCGAGTTTACGTATCAGTGACAACACGGCTCGCATTGTGTCGAGTGCTGAGTTGACCTTGTCTGGCACCTTCGATCAACCACTTCTCCTTGGCAATGCCGAGATTGAGCGAGGAGAGGTGTTTTTTGAGGGAAATCGTTACCGGGTCACGCGTGGCAGCATAGCGTTCGCCGACCCGACTTCGACGGAGCCGTTCTTTGACATCGAGGCCGAGACTGACATTCGTGTGCCTGGCCAGACCTATCGGGTGACGATCGGTGTCAGTGGAACCATGGATCGGCTCGATCCTGAATTATCGTCAGATCCGCCTCTGCAAGAAACGGAGATCTTGTCGCTTTTGCTCGGTGACATTCGGGATCCTCAAGCGGCTGAGATTCGGGCGTTACGAGCCCAAGAAGCTTCCCGTCAAGAACTTCTGCAAGCTGGCGCGGCACGTCTGTTGACTAGCCCAATTTCCTCGGGTGTTGGCCGTGTCGTGGAAGAGTCCTTCGGCGTTGACTCATTTGAAATAACTCCGGCCTTGGACCCGGCGACGCTCCAGTCAACCCAGTTGCTACCGACTGCTAGGTTGTTAATCGGAAAACGTATTTCGAACCGAGCCCATGTTACATTCTCTAGGGCGGTGAGCGGTGCTAATCAAGATTTGATTGTTGTGCTTGAGTACGACCAAAATGATCGCCTTTCCTGGGTCGTGTCACAGAACGAAGATCGGACCTACGCACTCGATTTCCGGGTGCGCCATGCCTTCTGATGTATGCCACGAAGAAGTTTTTGTTGAAATGGGTGCTGGGAGTTAGCCTCGCTGTCGCAGGCTCTGTTTCAGCGAGTGCCTCGCAGATTGACCAATTTGTTGGCAAAACTGTCAGCGAGGTCACACTTGTCAGCGAGGGGCGAGTTCTTCGAGATCCGTCGGTTCTGGAACTTGTTGAAACAAAGATTGGTCAGCCACTTTCGATGCGAAAGGTCCGCGAGAGCCTGACCCATCTATTCAGCCTTGGCTTGTTCGAAGACGTTCAGGTTGTTGCTGGTCTGGTTGAATCCGGATTGTCACTGCGGTACGACCTTCGACCGCTTGCGGTGATCGATCGGATCGAATTCCAAGGTGACACTGGAATCTCCACTGGTGAGCTTCGCGATGCGATTCGGCAAGCTCACGGGACGTCTTTTGAAGCCAGTGTGGTGGAAGCGGTGACCCGCACTATTCAAGATGCTTACCGCTCGAGAGGCTTTTTCCAGTCCCGTGTGACTACTCGAATAGCAAGAACGGGTTCCGGACGCACACTTTATGCTTCGGTTGAACCTGGGCCACGGGCTCTGATCGCCCAGATCTTTGTCACTGGTATTTCGTCGACTTTGTATTCTTTCACCCTCAACCGACTTGATCTCGAAGTGGGACAGGCCTATGACGGTAGCGTCGTTGATGAACGATTGCTTGACTATGAAGATGACCTGAGGCGAGAGCACTACTACGAGGCAGATTTGAGTCACTCAACTGAGGTCAGTTCAGAAGGTGACCGAGTTGACCTGAGACTGAATATTCAGCGTGGGCCACGGATTGACGTCATGCTTGCTGGTGACAACGTTCCTGGTGCGGACTTGACTGAGTTGGTGCCCGTTGAACGAGAGGGTTCGATTGACGAAGATCTTTTGGAAGATGCTGACCGAAGAATTGAAGGGCTTCTTACTGGGCTAGGATACCGCGATGCCACTGTCCTTCACAGTCGTGAGAGCGCTAATGAAGACCTTGCGATCGTTTTTACGGTGAACCGGGGACAACTCTATGAAATTGGAGAGGTGGTAATCAGCGGTCATATTTCTGTATCAGATGCTGAACTGCAAGAACTGGTCGACTTGCCGGTTGGCCGGCCTCTAATTGTGAGTGAACTTGATACGGCAGTTTCTTTGATCACAGAACATTACAGTCGACTGGGGTTTGCGACGGTTCTAGTGGAACCGGTAGTTGCGGAGATGGACAACTCAGGACAGGCAAGTGGTGAACTGCGGGTACGTTGTGAAATCAAGATCACCGAAGGTGTGTTGACACGTGTGCAATCAGTCACGGTAGAAGGAGATCGACAGTTGTCTCGACAAGTTTTGGAGACGGCTATTCGGTCGCACGTCAACGAACCGTATTATCCACAGCAAGTCGTTTCAGACCGTGATGCCATTCGCCTTTTGTATTTGAATGCAGGGTTTGAACGTGCAGTCGTAACAGTCGAACCGGAGTTCGATGATAGCTTAGAAGCCGTTGACTTGGTTTACCGGGTGATTGAGGGCCCCCAAGTCATGATCGAACATGTGTTGATTGTTGGAAATAACACGATTGAATCTGCAGCAGTCAGACGGGAAGTTACCCTGCGTGCCGGTGACCCCTTGAGTCTGGTTGAGGTTGCGGAGACAAGACGACAGCTTAATGCGCTCGGTCTTTTTCGACGGATTGAGATTCGAGAGTTCAGCCATGGTGGCCGAGACCTGCGCGATGTAGTGGTTATTGTCGACGAGGCGCCGGCTACTAGGATTGGGTACGGCGGTGGGCTTGAGGCTTCGGTTCGACTGCGACGTGAGACTGACTTAGAGGGTAGCCAAGCAGTTGAGCGGCTTGAGTTTGCACCAAGAGGATTTTTTCAGATTGGTCGGCAAAACCTTTGGGGGAAAAACCGGTCGATCAATCTTTTTACCCGCGTGAGTCTTCGCCGACAGAATGATCCAGTCCGACTACAGATAGGAGAAGGAGTTACCAGTCTTGGGTTCAATGAATACCGCATTCTTAGCACGTTTCAAGAACCACGCGTAATGGGGACTAATTGGGACGGGTTTATTACGGGTTTTATAGAGCAAGCTATCCGACCTGGATTTGACTTGTTTAGCCGCGGCGTCAATGCCCAGATCGCACGTCAGCTAACCTCGACGTTAACCGCGTCGGTTGATTATGGTTGGGGTCAAAACAATACTTCGAATAAGGCACTGAACCCTGAAGACGAGCCGTTGGTCGACCGATTATTTCCCCAGGTCCGATTGTCGACTTTTTCTGGGAGCTTGGCTCGTGACACCAGAGACGATCCGGCGGACCCTAGGCGCGGTGAGGTGCTTAGCGTCGATGCCGAGGTAGCTGGCCGCGCTATCGGGTCAGAGGTTGGATTTGTTAAGACATTCATGCAGGCCTTCGTATACCGAGAAATACCGGGAGCGCCACGCTTTGTCGTGGCGGCTGGCGCGAGAGTTGGTCTTGCAAGGGCATTCATAAGATCGATTGATTTTCTTGAACCACCGCATAAGTCGGGTACGGTTCTCGATTCTTCGGTCGAACTTGAGGTAGGTGAGTTACCACTTAGCGAAAGATTTTTTACGGGCGGGGACACCACTGTTCGAGGATTCGCACTTGATCGATTGGGTGATGACGACACAATCGATCAGGATGGGTTCCCGCAAGGAGGCAATGCAGCGCTAATCTTTAACGCTGAACTGCGCACCAGAGTTACTAGAACCATTGATCTCGTTGGGTTCTTGGACGCTGGTAATGTTTATAGCCGGGTCAGCACGGTCAGTCTGTCCCTTATACGAGGTGGCGCCGGGTTCGGTGTACGATACCGTTCGCCGGTTGGTCCCATTCGTGTTGATCTTGGTTTTAAGTTGGACCGCCAAACTTTTGACAATGGTAACTTGGAGCGACTTACGGCTCTTCACATCAGTATCGGGCAAGCGTTCTAGACGCGACCGAGTACACCCTCGTCTTCACGGCTCGCTTTGTGCGGTTCTGGTTATAGTAGTTCTGCTGTTCTTGGCTTCTTCTGATTATGTCGCTGCTCAGACTGCGACACTTGACAGAATTCTGGCGATTGTCAATGGTCAGGTTATAAGTCACTCCGATGTCCGGACCTTTATCGACCTGCGCCTTGTAGATATCCCGGGTGGACCAGTTCAGGAAGTTGAGGTGCTTAATTTCTTGATTGAGCGCTGGGTTGTTCTGGATGAGGTTAATCGGTTTGTAATCGCTGAGCCTACTTCCGTTGCGGTTGACCGGCATCTGGATCTTTTGCTGAGTCGATTCCCGGATGGTTTTGAACTTGATTTAGTTCTTAATCGTGTCGGTCTAACAGCCGGTGATCTACGTCAACTTCTCGCTGATGAGATTCGTCGAGAAGTTTATCTGACGGATCGTTTCGGTGTGATAGGAGAAGAACTTCGTGACGCGGCGGAGGCTGACTGGGTGGCAGACTTAGTCCGTCGTGCCCAAGTTAGGCGTGTAACGAATCCGAGGGACACTCGGGAATAGCTGAGACTACGAACGAAGAGGATGTTGGACTGTTAGGGAGCGCTAGCTGGAACTGTTGCTCACTCCGGCCAGTAAGAGACAAATTTCGACGATATTGAAACTAGTGTGACTGACGATCGTAGAAATGACACTCCGCCTTAATAAATAGATACTGCCCCATAATGCACCAAGCAATGCTGTTATGATTGCCGCGTCCCAACCTTGGAGCGCGTGCCCTAAGCCAAAGACCAAACTAAAGATTACTAGGCCAACCTTGGCACCTCCTAGATGTTGGTCGAAGCGCAACAGGATGAATGCTCGCTGCAGTTCCTCTCGGATTCCTCCTGCAATCACGGCGACCACTGTGAAAAGGGCAGCGTTCATAGGTGACGTCAGTAGTGCAGTAAATGGATTGTCTGGCACGTTGCGCAGACTAGGCCAGAGATAATGTAGTAGTGCTGCGCCTGTCAAAGTTAAGCCCAATATGAATGGCGTTAGCATCAGGCCGAATAGAAACTCGCCTCGAAACTGACGACGACCCAGGAAAATTTCGACTGGATTTTCTTGGTGCTGTCGTAAGAAGTAAAAGATCAAAAACAGAAGAAGTATCGTGTCTGAGATTGACAAGAGGAAGATGTAGCCAATCGATAGTGTGCCGGACGTGTCCGTCGCAGCAATGCCAAGTATAGCGAGTAGGCCAACAAACAAGAGCTGCGTAGGAAACCCACAGCAAATCACAACTTCAAATAGGGCGATCCATTGTTGGTTTCGTTTGGAGTTCTTAGGTCGAATAAAAACCGCTTGTGGTGAAAGTTTGGAAATGTTCCTAGCAGCCGGGAGAGGAGTTTTAGACTCTATCAATAGCGGCACTGTATCACAGGCTAAAGTCGAAATTTGAATGTGAAAACCACATATTGCGTTTATCGAAAAAGTCAACCCCACATCTGGTGTTTTCTACCTTGACAGACAACAGGCTATAGCCGCATAGTAGGCGTCTTAGCACGGATGGGTGGCCACGAGAGTATCCCAGCTTCTCGGCTACCGATAGATGGGCAGAGTAGACCGGTCGCCTCCGTGTTATTCCAGTGAGGCAGTTTTGGGCACGGCGTTGGGGTAACGGTGATGCCCGATTTCGGGAGAGGCAAGAACATGCCAAGAGGTTCTGCACAAGAGCACGAGTCTCACCACCTTCAGTCGCAAGCGACGTCAATCGAACCTGATGATACAGCTCCAGGAATTACATTCCTCAGGTACTTCAGCCGAGAGGGGATAGATCCTTTCGATGAAATTGAATGGGAGTTGCGGTCGGCGGTAATTTCTAACGAGAAGGGTGAGACAGTTTTTGAGCAGCGCGATGTTGAAATTCCAGAGACTTGGTCGCAGCTAGCCACCAACATAGTTGTATCCAAATACTTTCGAGGTCAACTTGGTTCGCCAGAACGCGAGCGAAGTGTCAAGCAGTTAATCGGACGAGTGGTCGATACGATTACAGAATGGGCACGGAAGCAACACTATTTTGTTGGCGACGATGATCTGCATGCGTTTAGTGATGATCTTAAATTCCTTCTTGTTAATCAAAAGGCAGCTTTTAACAGCCCGGTTTGGTTTAACTGTGGGTTTGAGGCTGCGCCGCAGTGTTCGGCATGCTTCATTAACTCGGTTGACGATACGATGGAGTCCATACTGACGCTAGCCAAGACAGAGGGGATGCTATTCAAGTTTGGATCCGGAACCGGGACAAACCTCTCGTCAATTCGATCGTCGAGAGAGATGCTCGCCGGTGGCGGAACAGCGTCCGGTCCAGTGTCTTTTATGAAGGGATACGATGCGTTTGCTGGTGTCATCAAGTCCGGTGGCAAGACCCGTCGGGCAGCCAAAATGGTGATCCTGGATGTTGGTCATCCAGACATTGTTGAGTTCATTAACTGTAAGGTTGAGGAAGAACGAAAAGCTTGGGCGTTGATTGATGCGGGGTACGATGGTTCGTTTACTGGGCCGGCTTATGCATCGGTATTTTTCCAGAATTCTAATAACAGTGTGCGAGCATCAGATGAGTTTATGCGGGCGGTCTTAGACGATGGAGAATGGCAGACTCATGCCATCCGTGACGGCAGTGTAATGGATACTTACCGCGCGCGCGATTTGATGGACATGATTGCGGAAGGCACGAATGTCTGTGGCGATCCGGGAATGCAATTCGATACGACAATTAATGACTGGCATACATGCCCAAATACCGCTCGAATCAACGCGTCTAATCCTTGTTCCGAGTATATGTTCCTTGATGATTCCGCGTGTAATCTTGCGTCGCTGAATCTCATGGGTTTCCTTGTCGAGCCTGAAGGTGGGGGTGAGGCGGCCTTTGATGTCACTGCGTTTAGGGCGGCAGTGCGGACACTAATAACGGCACAAGAGATACTCGTGCCCAATGCGAAATATCCAACACCGTCGATTAAACAGAACAGCCATGACTATAGACCGCTCGGGCTTGGCTACGCGAACCTGGGCGCTCTATTGATGTCCCGAGGTGTACCGTACGATAGCGACGAAGGTCGAGATTATGCCGCGGCAATAACTGCAGTGATGACCGGTGATGCTTATGCTCAGTCCGCACGTATAGCAAGGGATCACGGTGGTTCGTTCGGTGGGTATTTGGATAACCGCGATCCATTTCTGAGGGTCATGAGAAAACACCGCTCGGCACTCAAGGATGTAGCC
>Ga0310345_10005691_pt1 | contig 10997 bp, 8 predicted proteins | sample HC15DNA20500_MG_FD_204667 | JGI IMG/M metagenome (GOLD analysis project Ga0310345, IMG submission 204667) | Marine microbial communities from station ALOHA, North Pacific Subtropical Gyre - HC15-DNA-20-500_MG | ecosystem: Environmental > Aquatic > Marine > Oceanic | place: Pacific Ocean: North...
CTCTCGCTAGTTTGGGTGAGGTGATGGCTCTCGACTCTCGGACGCGGAACTCATCTGGGAAGCTGGCCGTGAGCTGGTCGGAGGTCATCTCTTAGTTTTGTGTGTCCGCGACTAAGGGTTGAGCCGAGGGCACCGCAGGCGAGGTTTTGGAACAATCAAGTGTTGGGGGACATCCCCAACACTTACCCTAGCCCTCTCACTGACTTGGGAGAGGGGACTACGCGCGTAGGTACATGACGGATTTAGGCATGCTGAAGAGGGTAAGAACCCTCGGGGACGAGCTGAACCGGCACAATCACCTGTACTACGTGCTCGATCAGCCCGAGATCAGTGACGCGCAGTACGACGCGCTGATGAACGAGCTTCGCCGCCTGGAGGAGGAGCATCCCGAGCTCGTTACGCCCGATTCGCCCACGCAGAGGGTGGGGGCCGAGCCAGCCCAGAGGTTCACGGAGGTCCGGCACCCCGTCCCTCTGCTCAGCCTGTCCAACGCGTTCGACGACGAGGAATTCCTGGCGTGGCACACGCGGGCAGCGAACTTGCTGGAGACGGGTGGCTTCGACATGGTGTGCGAGCTCAAGTACGACGGCCTGGCAGTCGCACTGACCTACGAGGACGGCGTCTTCGTCCGCGGCGCCACCAGGGGCAACGGGGTCGCCGGAGAGGATGTCACGCTGAACCTCCGTACGATCAAGAGCATACCGTTGCGACTGCTCAAAGAGGTCCCGATGGGGAACTTTGAGGTCCGAGGCGAAGTCTACTTTCCCAGGTATGAATTCCAAAAGTTCAACGAAGCGCGGGCGGCAAGAGACCTCCCTACCTACGCCAATCCCCGGAACACCGCGGCAGGCTCCCTGCGACAGCTGGACCCGTCCAGCACCGCCGAGCGGCCTTTGGACATCTTCGTATACAGCCTCGGCTACTCCGAATTCGCAGTCCCAGACAACCACTGGGACACCCTGGCATACCTCAAGGAACTGGGCTTCAAGATCAACGCCAACAACGCCCTGACACGAACGCCGGTCGAGGCGGTCGACTACTACAAGACCTGGGTCGAGAAGGTCGAGTCGCTGGACTACGGCTGCGACGGGGTGGTGGTCAAGATCAACCGCTTCGACTACCAGCACCACCTCGGCGTCGTCGGCAGGGAGCCGCGGTGGTCCATCGCATACAAGTTCCCAGCGACCCAGTCGGTGACCCAGCTCCTCGACATCGGAATAAGCGTAGGCAGGACCGGGAGCCTGAACCCCTATGCGGTACTGGAGCCGATCGACATAGCCGGCGCCACCGTGAAGCAGGCGACCCTCCACAATGAAGACTACATCCATTCGAAGGGACTGATGGTAGGCGACTGGGTGGTCGTGGAGCGGGCGGGCGAAGTCATCCCGCAGATCGTGAGCGTGATCAAGGAGCGCCGTACAGGCGATGAGGTAGCGTTTGAGATGCCTACAAGCTGTCCCAGCTGCGGGCATGACGTCGTCAGGCCCGAGGGCGAGGCGATGTCCTACTGTGTCAAATCCGCCTGTCCGGTCCAGCTCGAAAGACGGCTGGAGCACTTCGTCAGCAAGGGGGCCATGGACATCGAGGGCATGGGAGGCAAACTGGGTATTGCCCTCATCGAACGGGGACTGGTCAGGGACGTCGCCGACCTCTACTCCTTGAAAGAGAAGGAGGAGGAATTACTCGTGATGGACCGGATGGCTGCGAAGAGCGCGTCCAACCTGCTAGCCGCAATCGACAGCAGCAGGGAGAGCGGTCTTGCCAGGTTGCTGGTCGCCCTGGGCATCGACCACGTCGGCTTGGAGGTGGCAGACCTCCTGGCACGCCGATTTCGGTCTATGGACGCGCTGATGGCGGCCACGGAGGACGACCTCACCTCGGTTCCGGCAATCGGGCCGAAGATAGCAGCCAGCGTCGTGCGGTACTTCGAAGACGACGCCAGCCACAGAGTCATCGACAAGCTGCGCGAGGCCGGGGTGCGCATGGCCGAGGAAGCCCAAAGCGGACCGTCGGAGCAGCCGCTGGCGGGCCTCAAGTTCGTTGTTACGGGCCGGCTGCAGAGCTTCAGCCGCTCGCAGATTGAGGGCAAGATCAAGGACCTAGGCGGTGCCGTAACGGGCAGCGTCAGCCGCCAGACGAGCTACTTGATCGCTGGCGAGGATGCCGGGTCGAAGCTGGCGGAAGCTGAGCGTCTGGGCGTCGAGGTAGCCTCAGAGGAGGAGTTCCTCGCTCTCATTGGCGAGGCGTGATCCGTGGCTCGCCAGTCGTAAGTCACGCGTAAAACGACGTGCCCCACCGTGGGACCGTCGCTGTACACCCAGTTAATCAGCTTAACGAAAATTCGGCTGAGGAGCCAACTCTTTCCCTCTTCTTGAAGAGGGGTAGCTCTGTCCCTCCTTTCGAAAAGGGGGGACAAGGAGGATTTGACTCACGGTGATTGGATACAACCACAAGCTGAGGTGAATGGCTCCCACATATGGAAAGCGAGCAAGCAGCCCGGGACGGCCTTCCTCGGGTGCTGGGGCTGCGGGTACTCCCTTCGACGGTCTTCAGGTGCTAGAGGAGATTTAAGGAGTGATGGAAGTGATAGTCCGGGCAATTTCGGGATCATTGGACGAAAATCCCCCTAAGGCCCTTTTCGCAAAGGGGGGACTGTCGTGCCACTTCCCGGATGATAGTCAAAACAAGGGTGAATTACGACCAGCCAATAAGCAACTGGCCATGCGAACGACATCTCGTAGCTGAGGTTTCCCATATATATCTCCCACCTGAGCCTGGCCAACTTTCGGAACTACGAGAGCCTGGACCTGAACCTGGAGCCGGGACTCGTCCTCATCAACGGCGACAACGGGCAGGGCAAGAGCAACCTGCTTGAGGCGCTGTATCTGCTCGCGATCGCCAAGTCCCCCCGGACATCGTCCGACAAGGAACTCGTCCGCCTGCAATCTGCACCTGACGAGACCCATTCGAGCGTGTCCGCGACAGTACAGCTAGAAGACGGACCGCTCCGGGTGCAGCTCGACTTTCAGACCGCCCTTGCCGCGCCGGATGGGCCTGAGCCACCTCAAGGGCCGGCGCGGGGTACCCATCCCAAGGGCATGTCGGTTCAGAAGTACGTCAGGGTCAACGGCGTGCCGCGGAGGGCGTCCGACCTGGTGGGGCAGGTGATGGCGGTGATGTTCAGCGCCGACGATCTCCAGCTGGTCTATGGCTCCCCGGCTGTCCGGCGGCGCTACCTGGACATCCTGATATCCCAGCTTGACCGGCGTTACCTCAGAGCTCTGCAACGGTACCAAAGGGTGATGGCCCAGCGCAACCACCTTCTGAGGATGATACGCTCGGGCGGATCGCGCATGGATGAGCTCGATTACTGGAACAACGAGCTGGTCTCGGAAGGCCGGTATGTGGTGTGGGAGCGCGAACGCGCGGTAACCGAGCTGTCCAGGCTTGCAGGACCTATCCACGGCAAGCTGACGGGCCAGGGCGAGTCGCTGGAGCTTATGTACCGTCCCAGTGTGCCGATCGACACAGATGATTCGCTGGAGTCGCTGGGTGAGAAGCTACGCGCTACACTGGACGAGCAACGCACCAGGGAGATAGCCCAGGGCGTGACCTTCTCCGGGCCGCACAGGGACGACCTCCAGCTTCTGATAGATGGCGTCGACGTCGGGGTCTACGCATCGAGAGGCCAGTCACGAACCGCCACGTTGGCAATGAGGCTGGCTGAGGCGCAGCATCTGGCGGACCGTAGGGAGCAGAGACCCATCCTGCTACTGGACGACGTCCTCTCGGAGCTAGACGCGACAAGGCGCAATCATGTACTCGATCGGGTAAGCGACTACGAACAGTGCTTCATCACGACGACCGGTGCGGACCCGATCGAGGAGCGCTTCTTGTCCCGAATGCGCCGCGTGCCGGTACGCGGTGGGCGGGTCGAGACACCTCTCTAGACGCCCGCCCCCAGACGAATAGCTCGAAGGACAATCACAAACTGCGCCTATCCGTCCATCTGCCATAGGACATACGCAGAAATCACCTGCGAAGATTGGAACCGGGGAGACGAGGCCCAATGGCTATCCCAACAGAATGGTTCACACTCGAAGAAGCCTCCGAGTACATGCGGGCCTCCAAACGCACGATCTACAAGTGGTACAAGGAGGGCCGCCTGGTCACGTATCGCCTGGGCCGGGAACGTACCCGCCGCTTCCGCAGGGAGGATCTAGACATGGTGCCAACGCTCATAGAAATCCCGGTATGGGCAGACGCAGAGTGGGCGTTGACACCTCTTACCGCCATTGGGGACCCAGGCCTCGCCGAGCTGTGGGACAATGAGAGAGACGCTGCCTCCGATGCCCTATAGTCGTGGAGACGTGCTGCTGATAGACTTCGTTTTGTTCAGGGTCTTGGAGCACGGAGGCGTCCCGTGGTGGTACTCAATCCCGATGCCTATCACCAGGGAAGGCAAGAGGCCATCGTAGCAGCCATATCCAGTAACGTTAGCCGACTTCTGGTAGGCGGCCATCCCATTTCCGGATGGAGACAAGCCGGACTGCTCTACCCATCTGTGGCAGCAGGCATCATCCGAACCACAAAACAGCACATGATCGCCCGCCGACTTGGAACTCTACCCAGTGACGACATGGCCGGCGTCGGCCGACAGGTTTGCTCCTACCTCGGTCTGAACTAGAAACTCAGACGCTAGGTCGCTGAGATGCCGGCTTAGGCGGTCCCCACCTCTTTGGAGCTGTCCCGCTGAAACGTAGGCTTGATGATGAGCGCAGGGATGTTGGTTCGACCGTCCAGCCTCGCGATCAGTGTAATGGCCTCAGCCGCATCATCGACCGTTACCATCGTCGTCCGCGCCTCCGCGGACGGCGGAACAGGCCGGTTGTCCAGTATGGGCGTATCCACCTCACCGGGGATGACCACGCTGGCCCTCACACCGGTGTTCTTGAACTCACCGCTGATGAACTCGGTGAAGTTTATCACAGCCGCTTTGGCCGCACTGTATATCATGCCGCCCATCAGTCCGGGCTGGACCCCGGCCATCGAAGATATGTTGATGATCGTCCCCGTCTCGGCCTCCACCATGCTGGGAATGACAGCCTGAGTGCAGAAGATCGTGCCAACGAGATTAGAGTCGATCACGCCGTGGATCTCCTCCGGTGTCGTCGTCAGCAGCTTGCGGTGTGGAGAGCTATGGCCGGCGCAGTTGATCAGCACGTCGATGCGGCCGTGGCGGTCCAGGACTGCCTTTGTCATCGCCTGAACGGCATCGAAATCCGCTACGTTCATCCCGAAGGCGTCCGCGGTCCCTCCGTTGTCTTCAATCTCCTTCTTCACCGCCTCGACCTTGGATGCGGTCCGACCCACCAGGACCAGCTTAGCTCCCTCGCCGGCCATCATGACAGCGGTCCCTTTGCCGATGCCGTCCCCGCCACCTGTAATTATGCATATCTTGTCCGCCAGGCCCATACAGCACCTCTCGCGTCTAGTTGGGGTCTATAACTGCTTGGTTGTCCCGTTGATCTCCACCCGATCGGACGACAACGGGCCAAAGGGAGAATAGACTACTTGGGTTGTTTGCGCAACCCGGCTCTGGTTGGTCGTGTAGGCAGGAGCAGGTCTCAATCCTGGCCTACGGTCGTCCGGGATCGGGTCCGTGCGGGACGCCCCTACACTCCTACCCCACGATGGTGACGCCTATAAGAGAGCCCACGCCGTAGGTCACGGATGCTGCGGCGCCACCCGCCAGAAGCATCCTGAGGGCGCCCCACCTGACGCTCTTGCCAGTGAGGCCTGATAGGAGGCCTCCGACGCCAAGCAGGGCGGCTGCTCCCATTATCCCGCTCAATGCGAACGCCGGATCGCCGGAACCGAAGACGTAAGGGAATATGGGAACGGAGGCACCTGCGAGGAAAGCCATGGATGAGCTCGTCGCCGCCCGCCAAGGCGAGCCTAGCTTCGAAGGGTCCAGCCCGAGCTCTTCGCGAGCCATGGTCTCCAGCGCCACGTCTGGGCGGGCCATGATCTGCTTGGCTATGCGCTCCGACTCGTCCCGCGGCAGACCTTTGGCCCGGTAGATAAGAGCCAGCTCCTCCTCTTCCTCCTCGGGCCAGTCCCGAATCTCGGCTTCCTCCATCTCCAACGACTGCTCGTACAGGTCCCGCTGGGATCGCATGGAAATGTACTCTCCGGCAGCCATGGAGAACGCTCCCGCCAGAAGTCCGGCGACGCCTGCGAGCAGGATGATGTCGGAGTTGCTAGTACCCCCTGCGACGCCCATGACCAGACTGAAGTTCGAGACCAATCCGTCGTTTACGCCAAGGACCGCCGCGCGAAAGCTACCGCCATCGTCGAATAGACGCCCACTCTCTGCCCGCATCGCCTCGAGCCCATCGAGGTCCCCTGACAGTCCCCGCAAAGCCCTGGCATGACGGCGTTCTTCTATGGCAAAGTCTCTGGCCTCCGGGTCCGACGCGTAGGCGGTTATGTCCTGGGCCTCTCCTCGCACGAGCAAGGGCACCATCCTGGCTGTGCCAAACAGCCGTGCACACAGCCTGTAGGCCCGAAGCTTCAGGCCCACCGAAGTCGGCTCCAGAGTCGACGGGTCTATGTCCAGTTTCTCCGCCCACCTCGATGCGTGGCGCATCTCTGCGTCGAACAATTCCTCGAATATCTTCGACCGATCGCCGTCTTGTTCCACGGCGGCCATGAGGCGATACATGGCGGCGGCTTCCAACTCGGTCTTCAGGTATTGCCTGTAAGTTGCCTGTCTGGATCGGTCCACGTCGCTACACTCGATGAGCCGACTACGCCGGTATACCCAGCTCGGTCCGAATAGCCTTCAACCGGTCTAGGTTCTCCTTGTCAGGCCCTTTCTTGTCGGACCCGGGGACCTCGAGGACGAACGGCACGTCGCGAAACGCCGAGTGGCCGATGATGACCTCGAACCCCTTGATGCCGATGAATCCTTCGCCGATGTTCTCGTGGCGGTCCACCCCGGAGCCAAACTCGACTTTCGCATCGTTGGCGTGGACGGCCACGAGCTTCGCCAGGCCGATCTCCCGGTCGAACTCGTCCATCGCCACGTCGATGCCTTCCGGGTCCGCGAGGTTGTAGCCCGCCGCGAAGCAGTGCTCCGTATCCAGGCACACCATTACCCTGGGACTGCCGATGGCGTCGATGAGCCGGCCTATCTCGCCAAAAGACGCGCCGATGTGCGAGCCCATGCCGGCACTGTTCTCTATGATCAGCGCGACCTCTTCGGGGGTATTGGATAGCACCTCCTGCAGTGCGCCCACGGCCTGATCCAAGACTCCGTCGAAGCCGACACCCTTGTGGCTGCCTCCGTGAAAAATGACACCGCGGGCCTTGATCTGCCCGGCTGCATTCATGTGGTCGGACAGGGAGTCTATGGACTTCCGCACGAGATCGGGATTCCCGCCAACGTTTACCAGGTAGGAGCCATGGAGGAACGTGGGCGCAACCCCCGTCTCCTGTGACTTGCGGCGGAACTCCGACGCATGATCCTCGGACACAGGTCTGAACGCCCAAGCTCTCGGTGAGGATGCGAACACCTGGATCGTCTCAGCGCCCATCTCCTCGGCCCGGTCGATGGCTTTGTCCACGCCACCCGAGGCGGATACATGCGCACCTAGTTTCATCTGGCAGTCTCCTGAAGGTCCGATTACCAGCCCCGATACTCGTATAGATTATATGCGAGAGCCGCCGGGCTCGCACCTTGGCCCCGATCTGCGAGGACGCTCAGCGGCCCCCATCGTCTTGTTCGACCGACCTCACTTGACCTATAATCCTCGCGTGCTGGAATGTGCAAACAACCTGACAGGGGGCCGGACAACCATGGCCATGAAAACCGTAGCAATACTCAGCCCAGGCGAAATGGGGCACGCCGTCGGCCGCGCTCTAGGAGAGCACGGGTTGGACGTGATCACCTGCCTAAAGGGCCGTAGCGAACGGACCCACAGGCTCGCCGAAGCTGGCGGCTTCCGCGACGTGCCCACCCTCGAAGACATGGTCTCCCAAGCCGATCTGGTGATGTCCATCCTCGTCCCCGCGGAGGCGATCGGGGTCGCGGGCCGGGTCGCCGATGCCATCCGGTCGGCGGGGACGGATACCACCTTCGCCGACTGCAACGCCGTCTCACCTCAGAGCGTTCACGCGATGAGCGACGTCGTCACTCGCGCCGGAGGCCGATTCATCGACGGGTCGATAATCGGTGGCCCACCCGGCCGTGGGGCGCCTCCCAGGCTCTATGTATCGGGGCCTGACACAGGCATGATGACCAAGCTGGACGGCAAGGGCATCGTCGTCACGGCGATGGGCGACGAGATCGGCAGGGCGTCGGCCATCAAGATGTGCTATGCCGCCGGCACCAAGGGGACGTCGGCGCTCCACGCGGCCCTGCTCACGGCCGCCGAGGCTCTAAGCGTATCCTCTGAGCTGGAGGCGGAGCTGAGGTCCAGCCAGCCGGATGTCTATGGGCGCATGGAGGACCAGATCCCACGCCTTCCTATCACATCATACCGCTGGATAGGCGAGATGGAGGAGATTGCGGCCACGTTCGACCACGTCGGCGTCACGCCCGGATTCCACCAAGGTGCGGCGGCTGTCTTCCGGCTCTTCAGCCAGACCTCGTTCGCCAACGAGACCCCTGAGACCAGGGATACGACTCGCACCCTCGCGCAGACGATTTCAGCGGCGGCCAAACTCCTACCGCCAAACGTAGAGAGCGCTGACTAGTGAAAGCTCTCGTGCTGGATGCTCCCGGCGACGAGCCTTCGCTGACGCTGCGGGACGTTCCAGTCCCGGCCCTAGGACCGCACGATGCACTGGTCGAGGTCGCGGCGGCCGGTCTATGCCACCACGACGTGGCGGTGATGCAGGGGCTGCTGAGCCGGGGGGTCAAGCAGCAAATCATCCTAGGTCACGAGGTCTCGGGACGGGTCGCCGACATCGGGGACTCGGTGAGCTCGCTGGAAGTCGGCGACAGCGTAGTCTCGACTCTGACGACGTTCTGTAGGGAGTGTCAGCGATGTCTCCACGGGATGGAGTACCGGTGCCTTCAGGGCCGGGGAATCGGACACACTCTCGACGGCGGATTCGCCCAGTTCGTGTGTCTTCCGGAGAGCAGTGTGGTCCCCGTTTCGATGACCGCCGACCTCGACCCGGCATCCCTATACGCCTGCCCCATGGGCGTGGTGCTGCGCGCGCTTCAGGACGTAGCCGGGGTCGGACCGGAAAACACCGTCCTGGTGACCGGCGCCGGCGGCGGGCTCGGCGTGCACTCGGTGGAGATCGCTGCCGCCCTCGGCGCGAGGGTCCTAGCGGTAACCACATCGCCCGACAAGGCTGAGAAGCTCGAGGGGATGGGTCGCGCCGAGGTGATCGTCCACGGCGAATTGGATTTTTCCGAGATCGCGCTGGCGCTGACTGAAGACCAGGGAGTCGACGTAGTCATCGACACCGTCGGTTCCGCCCTCTTCCAGTCGTCGCTCAAGAGCGTAACCCAGTTCGGGATGATGGTGCTGCTGGGCGAGGTAGCCGGAGGCGAGACGAGGGTGAACCCGGCCGAGATCATCTTCCGCGATGCGACCATCGTCGGCTCGTCGGGCGCCGACCGACGCCACATCGTCACCGTCGCTGATATGGTCGGCTCCGGCGCCATCCGTCCGGTGGCGTTTCAGAGGTTCGCATTAGAGGACGCTGCCGACGCATACCGTCTCATGCGGGCCCAGAAGACCTTCGGCCGCGTGTTGCTCGTCCCACCGTCTGTGTGAAGGCGGAACCGTCCCTCGCGGATGGTCGGGACGGCGAGGGCTCCGACGCCACCGTATCTCGGGGCGAGACTCCCTCCAGGCGGGTGACTGGTATTGCCGACAGCGTGGTGACGTGTACGCCGGCCTTGACACCCAAATCCAACGAGAATCGCGCGACGGCTTCGTTGTCCGGTGCTCCCACAATGCCAACGAAGTCGTAGTTGCCCAGGACGCCCTACATGCCCAGCACCTGGATGCCGGGACACATCGATGGACTCCTCCATGCGCTGCACGCTCTAGGGGTCCCGCAGCGTCTATTCGCGCCCTCCGGGCGTCAAGGTCAAGAGCAGTATGTAGATGGACACCACGTCGTTGACCGTCCCTCGCGACTCAGATGGAGATGAAGGGCACGTGGCCATTTCTTGCGCCCGACAGCCTAGGTCAACGCGCTCCAAATGGAGATACGCGCCTGAAGAGACGCCCGAAATCGCCATTCTCCCATGACACGACCAGCTGGCTGGCGATGCCTATCGAGCTGTAGGTGCCTGACACCACCCCGATGACCAACACCAGCAGGAACGAGCGTATCGTCGGCCCGCCGAAAAGTATCATCGCCAACAGGGTGAACAGCAGGGTGAGGCTGGTGTTCAGCGAGCGGCCCAGAGACTCTGAAATGCTGATGTTGACGATGTCGGGGAGTTCGCGATTCGGGTACACCAGAACGTTTTCTCTCACCCGGTCGAACACGACGATGGTATCGTTCACGCTGTAGCCGATGACCGTCAGCAGAGCGATCAGGAACATCGTGTTGACCTCGACGTCAGCAACTTCGCCGAGAATGGCGAATATCCCCATCACGATGAGGGTGTCATGAGCCAGGGCAACAATCGCAGCGACCCCGTACCTGAAGGGACTCGGAACGTTGCGGAAAGCCCACCATACGTAGAAGAAGATCCCGACCACGGCCGCCAATACCGCCCACATAGCGGCAGTCACCGTCTCCGACGCCACTACCGGCGAGACGAAGTCGAAGGCCAGGTCTTCGATGCCATTCGGCGACAGCGCATCCTTAAGGGCCTCGACCAGCTCTTCCTTCTCCCCTTCGGTCAGCTCTTTGGTATGTATCAGGTACAGGTCGTCCGCGATCTGCACTCTGGCGTCTGGGTGACCATGGTCTGCTAGCTCGACTCGTAGGTCCGACGGCTTGACGTCGTATGC
>Ga0310345_10005692_pt1 | contig 10996 bp, 9 predicted proteins | sample HC15DNA20500_MG_FD_204667 | JGI IMG/M metagenome (GOLD analysis project Ga0310345, IMG submission 204667) | Marine microbial communities from station ALOHA, North Pacific Subtropical Gyre - HC15-DNA-20-500_MG | ecosystem: Environmental > Aquatic > Marine > Oceanic | place: Pacific Ocean: North...
CTGAATGTTCTGGCGCACCTGAAAAAGCATGAACAGATGTTAGATTGATGACAACACCTTTGCTTTCGAGAAATAATGGTAATGCCGCTTGAGTCAAGAAAAACATGGAACGGATATTAACATTGTACAATGTATCAAATTGCTCTGGGGTTACCTTTTCAAACGGTAGATTCATGGTAATTCCAGCATTGTGTTAACAAGGACGTCAAGTCCTCTCAGAAATTCAATTGTTTTTTTGGCTAGGTTCTTGACGGAGTCAATATCATTGAAATCTGCTTTGAATACCGCTGATTTACCACCTTTCTGATGGACTTCTTTACTGATGAGGCTGCACCTTCTTCACTATGAGCGTAATGAACACTGCAAAGGCACCTTCTCGCGCAAACTCCAACCCAATTTCCCGACCTATGCCTGTTTCTGAACTAGTTACAAAGACTCGCTTATCTTTCAATCCGTTATCATTCATTTCTGTCCTTAGTTTGTATGTTATGCGTTATTGTTAAATATTCCAGTCAGCTATGAAATTTGCCAGATTACAGTTTGCTGGCATATCGTTAAAAAAGTATTTGGTGGGACCAGTTTGAAATCCAGGAACGTACTGGTCCTCATCTGACTTCAACCTGTTTCCCATTGGAACAAAGCGTGACCAAAGTATATCGCTTTCACTAACGGAAAACTGTTGAGCAATTTTTTCTAAGAAATAAAGGCTATCTAAAGGCCATGCGACCGCATCCGCGCGCGCGGATGCATCGGCAAGTTGAGAAACATCTGGATGGTTCAACTTGTGAACCTTATATGCTAATTTAGTCAATAACATAACGCACACCATCTGTTGCTCTTCAACCGGATGAAGTATGGCTAGTTCGTCTAGAAATCCCTGCACATCTTTGTCAACCACAGCTCGGAATGTTCGACTAACCGTGTCAAATTCCTTACTCACCTGATTGAAAAAACTTTCGAATCTCTTCTGCGCCCAAGGCGACAGATGTGTAACGAAATCCAAATTCCAGTGTATATATGGTCGATATGAGTATTTACTGCCATTGAACGGACGAAACGCCAAATGAATCGTACGACGTAATTTGGTGCTATAATTACTGCCCCAATGCAAAATAGCATTAGAATAAACAACCCCGTCACCGGCCTTGAGCTTTACCGGAATACTACCTTCAATCGGTACTCGTGGGTTATCAAGAAGTTGTTGGTTTTCTATCTCAGTATTCGGACGAATGTGGCTACCCGGTACTACCCACAACACGTCGTCTTCATACATAGCGATGTTCCACTGTACTGTACCGATACCATTTGCTCGCATATCTGCTTGCAAGCCACATAACGGACCGTCACGATAAGGTTCGATGTCTCTATGCCAAACGGCCGGCCCATGATCACGAACGGGATTACACATCATCGTAATGTACTTCAGTACAGTTTTAGTGTCGCGAATCACCTCGGAACTAACGCCCCAAGTGTTTTCATGTAGACAAAACTCAACTGCATTAGCTGTTGTTGAATCAATAAGTGTGCTGAAAGACAAACGTGGTTGCCCTGATGTCTCCCACACACCGCCAGGAGGACCTGTGGAGGTTTGTTCACGTGCCCATATTGACTTTTGCCGTTCAACTAACTCTTCGAAACTGTTTCGTAATTCGTCTAGTTGATGTGAAGGAATACACTCCTTAATGATGATATAACCATTATCTACCAGTTGTTGTGGATCTGCCTGCATTTCTTCCTCCTAGCGAAATTTTGTGTTTATTCCATTTATGTCGAATTTAAAAAATAGGTTGAGGACACGTCATGTACGGATTCAATGCTCCATAACTTAAAGTCTACCACCAAGCTGTGAAGTTGAAAGTCTGCGTCCTGAATACAATTCCAAACAGCGCCCAGAACCCTCCCACGGCAAATTCTCCGACAATCATACCGTAAAAAATTGGCAGTACCCGTTGATGTGCTTTTAATCCCCCAAGTTTTAAAATTAACCATTTGGTTAACCATACCAAGATAAATAAAGACCAGTAATCCCTCATTCCATATGTACTTGATACTGCATATCCAGCTGGATGCAAAGACCACCACAAAAATTTGGTTCGCATAAACATAATGAAAATACCAAACAGAAGGCCATATAAAAAAAACACCATACCGGTGACGTTCGTTGGTTCTGGATAAGACAACCAAAGAGCCAAGCGTGAAAAAGATTCTCTACCGGCCCATGACATCGCCGCTCCACTGTGCCGATAAGTAGAATCCAATATAGCCCAGAAGGCGACAAGCGTGCCAAAGATTGTTGCTACTAGCATGGCAACTAAAAAACGCAGATTATATCCTCTAGCTCTGTCGGCAAGTTTGAACCCTTCCAGTTGATGCGGCATCACATCACTGTAATGAGCCCGTGTTAAAAACCAGAAGAATGGTAAAATGGCTAAGTTTCCTAGACCAAGTTTTCTGGTTCCAAAAGCATTAATAATCAAGTATTCGGGACCAGCAAAATGCAAGTCGTGGATCGGCGATCCAACTTCAGCCCGAACTCGCGTCACAGCGATAGCAGTCATTAGATAAAGCGCAAAGAAGAGTCCCGCTATCCAGAAAGACATTCCCGCCCAGCAACAGAAAAATACCATCAGTAAAAAACCGACAATACTGCCTAATACAGCCGTTTTGTATGGTAATGGTTCCGTAATAATTCGGGTATGATCAGAAGATGCTTGGACTAATGCCTTAAAAATGCCTAGGATATGTCTTCTAGCCATCCAAACTGCAATGACACACAGGGCAATATAGGCACCTGCACTCTGTTCAGGAAACTCCGGCCGTTGTTGATAACCTAGAGCACTGCCTACCACAAGCTGGGCTTTCCACAAGAAGAAGAAGACCCAACAGGAAAAGCTTATATCTAAAGGAATCAGAAAGATGAGACCAATTAGAAAAGGACGAAGTGTAAACGGCATATATCCCATAGCATCCCATGGTTTGTCGGTAAAAAACACCCCTAGGTCGTATGGAGTGACTCGTAAATATGGAACTTGAGGCAGAAGGAAGTGCAACCCATTAATGATATTTATGATGCCGACAACGGCACAGCTAATTAGGAATAGTTTATTTTTGAAGAACCCGGAGTCAGGATTAGCAATTTCATTTGGTAGCTGAGTAATGGGAAATCCTAACCTTTCTTGGTTCATCCAATGTTGTCTAAAAATAGTATTGATACAAATCATGACAAACATTAGCAGACATATAAACACAGACCAGATAAGAACAGGAATCAACCAGGCATTAAAGTGCCCTGCTATATAAAGAGAGGATTCACTTTTACCTCCCTTAATGTAGTCTTCTAAAGCGTGTGCATCGCTAATGAGCAACCACGTTGGAATGTGCTGGCTAAATAATTGTATCCATTCATTCTCTGGTGTTGATAAACCAAAAGGTGCAGCCATGGTGGAGGGTAGAATTTGTAGCATACTATGTCCAACCAAAGCGGAACTCTGATTCAACATGACGAAAACTGTAATTAATTCTTCTCGATTCAAAGCCAGATTAAAATGTATTTTTCTCAATGGCACATTAACAGCGACTAAAACTAATAAGCTACAGATGGTATTGAAGAAGAGAGAATAGGTCGTTGAATGCGCCGAATAGTAGACCGCTTCCATCTGCATAATCCAGAATGAATTAAATGGGATGAGACACAGTCCAACTAATATCGCGAACCAACGAATACCAGTTCGTTGGTTCAGAGAATTTTGGGATTGAGTTGGCATAATGAGTTAACGAGTATCTCAGTCTGAGCTGGAATAATATGGGCCTATCTCACACGGAACCGACTTTGTCACAGGAATGTGGAGATTGGTGGGATTAAAACTGTTTGTCATATCCAGATCAAACTTATAAAAATCGTCCTACCACTCTAGATAAGCCATACCTTGATTTGAATGCGGATTAGCATAAGATGGTTGGTTTTTCAATGGATACACAATGGGAAGGTTATTTTTCATTTGGCGTCAAAGACTCTATGAATTCCACCACCTACAGTTTGTTTCGAATTCCATCAAAACCACTGTCCGTTTGCAAGAAATTAATCATTCTTGCATCTCAATTCACTGCTTGTTTCGGTGTATCTATAGACACAAGCACTGCATTTTTCAAAGCGTAAGAAAAAGCTAAATAATAGCGAGCTCAGGCATTTTTAGGTTCTAGTTGGACAGCTTTTTTCCTGCAGTAATAGCATCATCTAGATTCCCCTGCTTCGAGTAAGCAATACCCAAACCAATGTGGGCAGATACGTGTTTAGGATCGATTTCTAATACTCTACGATATTCGGTGATAGCTGCATTCAGGTTTTCCCGTCTGAGGTAAATCTCCGCTAGATCTTTGCGCAGATCAGATTGATATTTACAGCTTTATATACTCGATCATAGCATTCTTCAGTGTGATGGCTACTGGGCTCAAAAGTAACATGAGGTGGTATATAGAACATAGTTAACCCCATATTTTGAGCTAGTGCTTTCGGATTGGCGAGACGCACGATTCTGACGTCAAGCCCTTCGCAATTAGGGTGTTTTACTGGTACACCGTCCGAGCTGTTACAATATTTGGCAACACTTTTTCATCTGGGCACTGTTCGGAAGAATCCGAAGCGTAGCCTTTGAATATAGTGATTTTAGCCACTTAATAATTTCCTTTCAGTTTAAATATTTCCTCAATTTTTTTTGCAGTGGTTATGGAGGAATCTGTTGGGAACGACAATTTCCATCGCCATTATCTCAAGGTTCAGAAATGCCGACGTCACCCCTAAAGGCAGACAGAAAATATAAGGACGTGCGCTTAGACCTATTTACCATTTCGGCAATTCACACTGGTTACAGTTACGATAACATTGGTCCGTTTGCTGCTCATGAACAATCTCCAAGTTGAAGAGATATCATAAATATTACTCTGAGTTAAAATGCGTATCAAAAACCTTTGCCACTAACAAACAGAGTAATTTACCATACTATATAATTAAGTAAGTCATATCAAAGGAAAGATTCAATATATTCTTTTCAGCGTTTCAACTGAAAACTTCCAAGTAGTTAACAAGATTTTGGATCATATCATGATTGCCATAGGAACAGTTGATAAACAGCCATTTTAGCTACAAGACGCAGTTATTTTCGTACTTTTTTCTGACTCTCTATTGTATGATATGACTTATGGTTCGTAGTGATTATCCGCTGAAGAACTTACATTTGTTTTAAAAATCCCTGTGGGAGGTAAATTGACAGTTGTGGTTACAAGATTGAGTCGCTTGTATTTCAGTGTCATATGCATCAACATGATTTTAACTGCCGATGCTTTTGAATTTTGGCTTTTTGATGATGGCATTGGCAAAGATTTCTCTCCCAGACGCAATAATTGCAACCTCATACGAAACCCAAAATGGGGCCTAGGAGAGTTTAGTACAGCACTAGATTTTGGCAATGGTTCATACACTGTTGCCAGTCGAAAACTGGGTATTCGCGGTAACACGCATCGAACAGTTGTTTTTTGGTGCCAACCAATGAAGGAAGACAAGAAGCCAACCATTGTTGCTTGGGGAGAGAAACAACCTATGAAATACTTCTCGGTTGAGATTAATGGCCTTAAGGTTCTAAAAAGAGCCTGTTTATCGGCGAACTCAGATGCGTAGCAAATACTGACGGACCAATTCCTTTTGAAAAGTGGCAACATGTTGCTATTGTTTTTCCTGGAGGGATGTGGGAGGCAGAATTTTATCTTGATGGTAAAAGGCTAGAATCTGGAGCACACAAGGGCAACATCAAGAACCAGTGCGATATAGTAGACGCTGTTCCAAGTATTGGGACAAATTTACCAGAAAAGGTATTCCACTTTACCGGAGCAATTGATTGCCTCGGAATTTTTAATGCTGCTTTGACTGAAGAAGAAATCAAGAAAATCATGAAGCGGGGTTTGGTCGGTGCCCTGGCTGTAGCATCCACGAACCGATTAACTTCAATTTGGTCTGTGGTCAAAACCAAGTTAAACTAAAGAATCGAATTTAACGATAACTACATTGTTGCTTCTGTTTCGGGCTTGGTTGTAGTTGCGCATTTTTGAATTTACAGATGCAGGCTTAGAATCGGATGCGACCATATTTCAGGCGGAAACTACTTGGAAACAAGGTGAAGTTTCTATTATATTGACATCAAAATTTTCGTCTGCTTGCATGCAAGCAATTTTTTAACACATCATGTAAGGAGTTTATAGATCTGATGAGCGTGATTTCGCAAGTGCCTGTTACTAAGTATATGGTTGCTTCCGAGATGTCTCAGGTAGAACATTGGGTAATTGAAAAGTTCAAGCATGAGGATCAATACTACCTTGATTTGCCATTTTCGTTTAGTTATGGAGGACAACCATCTCACCAATTACTTAAAAATTGGGATCTGCAACGTCATACCCAACAACTTGATGAACACCGAACTGAAAACAAACTAATATATACGGATACGGTAACAGGTTTAGTCCTTAGTTGTTTGATGTTGGAATACCATCACTTCCCAATTGTCGAATGGACACTCTCCTTCCGAAACACAGGTTTGGAGAACACACCAATCATAGCAGATATTCAATCGTTAGACACTAAATTTACCAGCAAATCAGAAGGAGAGTATATTCTTAATCACCATACGGGGAGTCCCTGTACACCAACGGATTATCAACCTCACCAGACTCTATTGAAACCAAAGATTAGCAAAGAAATCTCTACTTCTGGTGGCAGGTCTTCCAACAGCGATTTTCCATATTTCAATCTGCAATGGCGTGAAGGTGGAGTACTCATCGCAATCGGATGGCCAGGACAATGGTCAGTCAAGTTTAATCGTGACGAAGGCTCCGAGTTGCATATTCAGGCTGGACAAGAACTGACTCATTTCCTGCTTCATCCAGATGAAGAAGTACGAAGTCCTTTAATAGCGATGCAATTTTGGGATGCTGATTGTCTTCGGGCTCATAACACTTGGCGTTATTGGATGTTGACACAAAATCTTCCTCGTCCACATGGTCAGCCTGTTGCTCCACAAACCGCAGCCTGTAGTTCGCATCAATATGAAGAAATGATCAAAGCCAACGAGGAGAACCAGAAGATGTTTATAGATGGTTATCTCCGGGAGGGGCTGCAACTGGATTATTGGTGGATGGATGCTGGATGGTACCCAAACGAGTCGGGTTGGACAAACACTGGAACTTGGGAAGTTGATACAACTCGATTTCCTAATCAACTACGCGCTGTTACGGATTACGGTCGCAGTAAGGGTGTTAAAAGTATCGTTTGGTTCGAGGTTGAGCGAGTGACCCCCGGCACATGGTTATATGATAATCATCCTGAATGGTTATTGGGAGACACGGAGTGGAAATTACTTAATCTTGGTGACTCCGACGCACGTGATTGGCTAATAGAACATGTGGATAACCTCATTAATGAACAGGGTATTGATCTTTACCGTGTTGATTTCAACATAGATCCCCTAGTCTTCTGGCGGGGTAATGACTCGGAAAATCGTCAAGGTACTACCGAAATAAAATACGTAATGGGATTCCTCAACTACTGGGATGAATTGCGCCGGCGTCATCCTGACATGTTAATTGACACCTGCGCTTCTGGTGGGAGACGAAATGATTTGGAAACATTGAGACGCGCAGTTCCTTTACTTCGAAGTGACTTAATTTTAGAACCGACAGCGCAGCAAAACCATACATATGGTATTGCGTCTTGGATTCCCTTCTATGGTACGGGTATTAATGCTTTTGATGCCTACACTTTTCGAAGCCAGATGTGCGTTCATTCCACAGCTTGTTATGATATGAGAAATCCTGAACAGGATTTTGAAGAATTACGTCAACGATATGCCGAGTGGTGTTTTGTAAGTCCCTATAGTTTAGGAGATTATTATCCACTGACACCATACAGTGTAACAAACGATGTTTGGATGGCTTGGCAGTTCGATCGACAGGAGCTAGGCGAAGGGGTGATACAAGTTTTTCGTCGGCCAGATAGTGTTTATGAGTCTGCCCGTTTTCGCCTGCAGGGCCTAATCGCTGAAGCTACATATACATTGAATAACTTTGATCAATTAGATGAGGTTGGGATGACTGGTTGTGAACTCATGGAATCTGGTCTACTCGTTTCTATAACCGAGCAACCTGGTTCTGCAATCATTGGCTACAAATTGGAGAGTTAAAAGCGTGGGAGTCACTTGAATGCTGTTCAATCCCCTTATAGAAGATACATTCAGCAACTTAAAAATTGTGAGAAATTTGACAAGTACTTATATTTCCAATGTAAAGCAAACTTCGTAAAATTATTTTGGTAAAATAATTAGGAGGGAGAATCTATGCAGCTATCTGAACAACAACTTAGCTTTTTCGATACTTTTGGGTACTTAGCTTTTCCGGAGCTTTTTAATCCACAAGAAGTCTCTTGGATTATTGAGGAATTCGAAATGGTTCTACGAACTCACGGAGGTGGAAAAAACCATGACGGGTCAAAACGAACCATTATTGTGCCTACTATAGATCACAGTGCAAAGCTATCTACATTGCTTGATGACCCTCGCATCCTAGGAATTGCCTCGGAAATCTTAGGTGATGATTTTAATTACGGTTCAGGCGATGGGAATTATTACTCAGGTGATACCGGCTGGCACCCTGACGGAGGCTATCCTGAATTGTTTGCCATCAAATTAGCTTTCTACCTCGATCCTCTGACACGAGATAGCGGTTGTCTACGTGTTCTTCCCGGGAGCCATCGACTCGATTCTTCATGGAGAGTGTCAGGTCAAGATTGGAACCAATCCCAAGACTTGCTCGGAATTTCGCCTGCCGAAATCCCCGGTAATGTTTCCTTAGAGACTAATCCTGGCGATCTTGTAGTTTTCAATCACAACACTTTTCATGCAGCCTTTGGCGGAAGCTCGCGACGGCGCATGTTCACAATGAATTTGCACAAGCATGGCCATACTGAGGAAGAGGTGGCTCGTGTCGATGGGTATATAAAAGCCCATTGTCCTGTTGCCCATGGTTTCAAAATTGGTGGTATGTACACCGACATCATTCTAGATACGGCACCACCCGAACGTTTAAAGCATCTGGAACAATGTCATGAACGCCATGCTCTGGTTCACCCAAATGACACTACCCTTCGTCCTTTTCCAACCTTATAATTTCTAGTGATTGATGAATCATGATTTATTCTGAGTTATTGGAAACTGTGAGAATAAGTGCATTCAAATCGAAGTCCAAATGGGAATTTAGTGTACGTGATAGTAACTGAGTTGGTAAGGCCTTGGCGGCCAACAGGCGATTTAGCTTCTGGTTGTCCTCTAAGAGGGCGGAAGAATTCGCATAAGTCAGAAGACATTTCTTCAGCTCTCTTGTGGATCGCGAAATGTTCACCTTCTGTGTATTTGTTGAAATGGACAACATTATAGTATTTTTCTGCCCGTTTGCGAACAATTGTACCCCAAAGACTTTCACTGTTAATCCTGCGTTATCAGCGACGCCACTCGTATGATCTGCAGCAGAAACTAACTACACTTTTAATGGCATCAACCCGTGAGTTTCCCCGGTTTGGGTATTGATGCTGATACCAGCAATGCCGGAAACACGACAGCCGCATTATTTGGTATCCCAGAGATTTTCACCGTGGATGCCAGGTTGAAGGTTACCGCTCCCAACAATACGGTTGAAGAGATTAAATATTCGTCCAGTTCAGAGTCTCAAATGGTGTCTTTTGATGATTCTGGACTTGAAATTGATAACAATAATGCCCAGACGACACCAACACTCACAAGATCAGCGATCTTGCTGAAGCGTTGTAGTGTTTCTACCGTTTTCCTCTTTCTCTCTATTATCCATATTCTTATTTTGGACTTTGAACTATTGGATTTAGCGCCACAGAGGCAGCCGGCAAAACTTTAATCCGGCAACGTTTGCGTTATTACGGAATGAAATGGAAAGAAAAGGAGTCAGTATCGTCTTGAGTTTACGCGTGCTGGTACTAACAGAAAGTAGATGGGAGCGGTTCTGGGAATAAAATTAGCCAATATGGCGTTTCGTTAAAGCTTAAACTCACATGAAGTTGAGGTCACACCGTTCTTAGGGCGAAATCCACCTCAAAAGGGAGGGTTTTTGCATTTGTAGCAGAGTTTCTATAAAATTCCAACGGCGAGAGCTTCCAGCACCTACAGTGAAACTGTTGGATTTTAATTAGTGCCGTTTTGCGCTACATTAGAACTATAATGATAGCCTAAAGGCCGTCAAATTAGTGTAAAAGTGATTGTTGCGAGGATGAAGAGATCCAACAACAAACAATGAACCAGGCTGTAATTGCTCGTTCACCCTACTTTTCTGACCAACAGCCTTCTGAAAAGGTTTCTCTTAGAAACATCTTTTTTCTGGCCGGGCTGGCGTTATCCATCCACTCGGCGGGGATCTCCTGCGTATAGCGGTGTGGAGGGCCAGCTTGCTTGAAGATGTCGATCACGAACAGGCGAAATTCTTGAAGGGCATCCAGTGGTTTGGATTCAACACCATGAAACGTTCTGGCGTTGAGATAAACCACACTGCCGGGCGGCAGTTCCAAACGATGGGCTTCCAGTTTCCGACCCGCTTCATCGTCGCACTCACCTGATAACAACCTGTCAGGCGTAACATCCCCAGTTGGTTCCACTCGATGACTACCTGGGATAATCATCAAGTTTCGGTCTCCTCGCTTGAATCCGTTGGGGTAGTAAAGAATCTGGATATACCATTTATCCCTTTCGGCTAAATTGATTGGATTCTCATGAAACCAGTGGTGCTGATCTTGATGAAAGCCGAGCCGCTTGGTACCACGAGGGGCGATATTCATGGCTGAGTGGCAAAAGTGATAGTCGGTGCCAATGGTAGCTTGTAACAGTGCAGTGACCAAGGGGGCATCAATCAACCGATCACCCCACGGGCCTCTATCGTTCCA
>Ga0310345_10005694_pt1 | contig 10994 bp, 8 predicted proteins | sample HC15DNA20500_MG_FD_204667 | JGI IMG/M metagenome (GOLD analysis project Ga0310345, IMG submission 204667) | Marine microbial communities from station ALOHA, North Pacific Subtropical Gyre - HC15-DNA-20-500_MG | ecosystem: Environmental > Aquatic > Marine > Oceanic | place: Pacific Ocean: North...
GAAAACACTATTCTCGAACAGAAAGTCGAAACTGGCGACATCTTCCGCATGTGTCAGACAAAGGATGAGCCGATCCGAGACTGGGTCAGACTGGCCGTGACCCGATGTAAGGAATCCAATACCCCCGCCGTGTTCTGGCTGGACGAGAATAGAGCCCACGACGCTGCTCTCATCGGCAAAGTGAACAGCTATCTAGCAGACCACGATACGGACGATCTCGATATCAGAATTATGAAACCCGTTGATGCCATGAAGTGGTCTCTTGAGCGTATTCGGCGCGGCGAGAACACAATCTCCGTCACAGGCAACGTTCTGCGAGACTATCTCACGGACTTGTTCCCAATTCTTGAGCTAGGCACTAGCGCCAGAATGTTATCGATTGTGCCGCTACTAAAAGGTGGTGGACTCTTCGAAACGGGAGCCGGGGGATCGGCCCCTAAACACGTACAACAGCTTCTCAAAGAAGGACACTTACGATGGGACTCGCTGGGTGAATATTGTGCGCTGGTACCAGCCGTCGAACTTCTTTCCAAAACAACCAAGAACGAAACGGCGGCGCTCTTAGGAACAACACTCGATCACGCAATTGGAACATATCTGGAGAACGCAAGATATCCGTCTCGTAAAGTGAATGAAATTGACAATCGAGGCAGCACCTTCTATCTAGCCCTCTACTGGGCGCAGGCTCTAGCAGCACAAAACCAAGACTCAGCATTGAAGGCACGTTTTACAGATATTGCAAACCAACTCTTAGAGAACGAGACCGTGATCGTTAATGAGTTACTGGCCGCGCAGGGTGCGCCGGTTGATATTGGCGGCTACTATCATCCTGACAGCACTCTCGCGGAGACGGTGATGCGTCCGAGTACGACTTTAAACGCTATCGTGGATGGAATGTAAGAGGCATTGTGCAGAACACGGACATACTGTCAGTGGACCCGCTCCAAATGAAGCTAGTAGATGACCTAGCGCTTAATCCTGAACTTGATGTTCCTGATGGCATAACCTCAATCGGTAACACTATCGTTCTCAAGGGTGAAGTTCGAGCGACCGAGCACCTGATTATTGAAGGACGCGTAGATGGCCAAGTAACGGCACCTAATCACGGTGTAGCCATCGGCCAACAGAGCTGTATCGCTGCTGATATTTTTGCGCGGACAATTACAGTGCGCGGCAGCGTCACAGGGAATCTCACCGCTACCGAACGGGTAGAAATCCTAGCTACAGGACGAGTCGAAGGACGGTTAGTGGCACCGAAAATCTCGATCGATGAGGGTGCCTACTTTAAAGGAGGTGTGGATCCCAAACTGACCGACACCGCAACCGCGGTAGGACTTCACCGCCTCAAGCAACGCACTGATCAGTCGTGATCGAGAGAGTCGAGCTCTATTGTTGCACGCACGATTTAAGCCTTATTTGAGCACGCGGGACCATCCCAAGAGTGGTGACTAACAAAGTTTTTGCCTACGTTGTTCTGTTTCTTAAGCTTGCCTTTCTCACTTCGTGTACTTCGCTCCCCGACAAATTGGACTGGGCAGCCGTCGATTACTTAATTACTTCTGACTTTCCCGATGTGCCACACCTCACCACAATTGAGCTAGCTGAACTCTTGTCCAACGCTCCTGAAACTATCATCCTCCTTGATGCTCGTGAAGCTGAAGAGTTCTCTGTCAGCCATCTCCAAGGGGCTCATCATGTCGCAGCTAAGAAAAACGACGCAGCCCTGCTTGCCGCCGCTGCACCGGATGCAATTGTCGTGGTTTACTGTTCAGTTGGCTACCGGTCAGCGGCTTTAGTCGAGCAATTGCACACGCTAGGGCAGATTCACGCAGTGAATTTAAAAGGATCAATTTTCCGTTGGGCCAGCGAAGGGCGGCCTGTCTATAGGGGCAGCACACGCGTGGATCAAGTACATCCCTACGACGACACTTGGGGAGTGTTACTACCTGAGCCGTTCTGGGCATTTGAATCAGAGCCATGATTGCGCTCTGATTTCTAATACCAGGCAGCACAATCTCAGCGGATATCAGTAGGGCGGTGCCAAACCTGCCAGCACCTTCCGTTACGCGCACCCGCTTAAGGAGTCGGCCGGGCTTTCCAATTGACCCCGCTATCAGCTAATCACTATTTTGGTCAATCGTCAGCCTCACGATCTTTGGCACCTGCTAAATCCAAGAATAGCACCCTCTCACAAACCATCGCTTTACTTGCTGGGCACCCTCTAAAACAGTGACAATGAGCGGCACTCTACCGACAAATACTGGGAGATCTAAATGAAACGGATGCCTTTTGTCATCGCAACAGTGGCCCAACTCATTGGTTACAGCCTAGGGACAGCTCCAGCCAACGCACAGCAGGGAGCAACCGACGGCGAGTGGCAGGCCTACGGTGGAGACATTGGCAGTACAAAATATTCACCTCTCGATCAAATCAGTCGAAACAACTTCTCTGATCTTGAAGTGTCTTGGCGCTGGAAATCAGCTGATGCATTTCTTAGTACTACTACACCAGACGGTGGCGAGTGGTGGACAAGCTTACCGAACATCGTCGACCACCTAGAAACAGGGAACCCGAACCTCTATCGCAGACGGAACACGCCCCGAATCTCTTCCATGCAGGCCACCCCGTTGATGGTGGGGGGGGTTCTCTATTTCAACACCGCCTTGTCCCAAGGTGTTGCAGTGGATGCACAAACTGGTGAAACACTCTGGATTTACAACCCCAAAAGCCATGAAGAAGGCACCACCAGCATGACCGTCACCTGGCGACAACGCGGGGTAGCATATTGGACAGACGGCACTGACGAGCGAATATTCTGGGGGACGGGAAATGGCTACTTAATTTGCGTGGAGGCTAAAACTGGCCGGCCCTGCTCAAACTTTGGTAACAATGGCCAAGTTGATCTTACGATTGGACTGCCGCGCGCAGATAGAAACGAAAGAGATTATTTGAACGCGATGCTGTACTCAGTCCAGTCTCCCCCGGTTGTGGTACGAGACGTTATTATTCACGGTTCCTCGATCGCTGACCGACGAATCATGAAAGAGTCAGTGCCGGGTTGGGTGCGTGCTTGGGACGTACGGACCGGAGAGCACAAATGGGATTTCCACACTGTGCCTCAGGAAGGTGACGAGGGAGTTGAAACCTGGCTCAACGATTCGTGGAAATACTCTGGTAACGCAAACGTTTGGACAACGCTAAGCGGTGACAACGAGCTTGGATACGTTTATCTGCCTACGGGAACACCCACAAATGATTATTACGGAGGTCATCGTCTCGGTAACAATCTCTTTGCTGAAAGTATCGTCTGCGTCGATGTCGAAACTGGCCAAAAGGTTTGGCATTTCCAGGCCGTACATCATGGATTGTGGGACTACGATTTTCCAGCCGCTCCTACCCTGCTAGATGTCGTCGTCGGAGGGCGTCCAATTAAAGCTCTGGCTCAAGTGAGTAAGCAAGGTTTCCTTTACGCGTTCGACCGTGTAACAGGCGAGCCTATCTGGCCCATCGAAGAACGGCCGGTTCCAACCGATACAAATATTCCAGGCGAGTCTCCTGCTCCAACGCAACCATTCCCCACTAAACCAGCTCCCTTCGAATATCAAGGGACGTCGATCGATGATCTCGTCAATTTCACGCCTGAAATTCGAGAAATGGCAATAAAAGCAGTGGAAGGGTTCAGGCTTGGCCCACTGTTTACACCACCAGACCGTGCGGTTCCAGGCGTGACGCGAGGAACACTGTTTCGACCACCAGGGTCCGGAGCAGCCAGTTGGTCAGGCGCGGCAGTCGATCCCGAAACTGGCTTACTTTACGTTCCGTCGACTAACCATTCCACGGTCATTAGGTTCTACAGTCCGGAAGGTCAAGGCGGGAACCTCCGCTACACACACGGTGCTCCCGAGAACATCATCTTGGACGGAAACGGCGGACGAGACTTACCGCTAATGCCACAAGGTTTGCCCTTATTCAAACCGCCGTACACTCGTATGACCGCGATCAACATGAATACCGGCGACCATGCCTGGATGGTCCCGCTTGGCGATGGCGACCGAATCCGTAACCATCCGATGTTGCGAGACTTGAATCTCCCACCAGTTGGTGGAGACAGCGGACGAAGCGGACCACTATTAACAAAAACATTATTAATCAATGCGTTAGCCGCTGGCGGAAGCCAAGGCGGTCCACGGCTAGTGGCGTACGACAAGGCTACGGGTGATGACGTGGCTTCCGTCGATCTACCGAGTGGAGCACTCGGCACACCTATGACCTACATGGAGGCAGGGAAACAATATATCGCGTTGACCATTGGCGGGAGTCCTCCCGAACTTATCGCGCTTGCACTACCGTAAGCGCCTCAGCTTCCTCAACCCTGGCACCGCCGAGGATTCCCTCCATTGCGTAGTTTCCCTCGTGGCAGGCGTACTCGAACAATGGCTCTTCCGTCTTCTTAAGAAGAATCATTAATGTCCACGACTGAGTCCACGTAGTCGGATCACTAAACGTCACTTCCTGTTGGACTGTATGCGGACCAATTCGAGTGTATCGCTCAACCATAGTTAGATTCTCACTCGCCCCTTGCCATCGGCTCTTCGTCGAAAAATTCGTCGTCTCGATAACGAGTGTGTCCCCTTCCCACGAGGCCCGACCGTTGCCGTTCCACAAACGTAGATCCGTACCGAGGTGAGGACGACCATCTAGAGGAATCACGCGCGCTTCATGCCCCATCTCTTGGAGAATCGTGACATACCCAGGCGTCTGTAGAATCTGAAAGTAACTGTTGTACCCAGCACCCAGGCGGGGAGCTCCAAAATGCAGACACCTATCGCTCAACGTTCGATCTTCGGGACCATCAGATGGATGTTCGGCCATGTATGCACGCCTTCTCGAGGCACGCTGTTGAGCCGTCGGCGTAAGCGGAGGATACCGTCCATTTGGAGGATCGACGATGAGTGAAGTTCTGTTGTCTAGTTCTCTCTCTACCAACCAGAACGCATTGTAGTTCCCAGTCACCTCATCAAAATCGTTATATTTAGAGTTTCCAAGTGCCTGCTGAAAGAGTCGGTCGCCAAGCAAATCACCCGCCTGCTCATTATTTCTAAACTCAGCGACCTGTTGCCTCAGCTCCGAAAGCTCTTCCTCTGTCAGTATTTCTTTGCCCGCAAGAGCTTCTGGACGCTGCATCGGCGTTGCGGCGTTATTAGTCCAGATCCCTTGCAGGTCAGGCTGCCCATCCACTGTCCGAATCGTCGTCCAACCAGGATCAACGAGTTCGGATTGACCACTAGTCAAAGTCGGCAAACACACAACCAGCGTCGCTACTACCAATGCCTTCATAAGAGATCGACCGCTCATCTGACCCTCCCCCTAGACCGACAACTCAGACTAGTCTACACAGGTTTGCACTGATCCAGTTATGTGAGGCGCGAGTATCAGATAATTAACCTGTGCCAGGACCGCTACGTATCGCCTTTCTTGGCTGTGGCTTCATCGCAGGGGTTCACAGCCAACACCTGCAACGAAACCACATCGGGATCGTACGGAGCTATGCCAGTCGAGATCTGGCCAAGGCTCAAAGGTTTTGTCGGCGTTACGGGGGCCATCTCAGCTACGGTGACTACACCTCAGCAATTCAAGACCCAGCCGTGGATGCCGTCGTGATTGCTGTTCCACCTCGTTTTCATCTCGGGCTGACACTACAGGCTCTAGATGCCGGCAAACATGTACTCGTCGAAAAACCGGCGTATCTGACTCTGTCTGACTATGAGCAGGTCCGACACGTGAGCATCCAAGCTCGGCGTGTCGTCCTTGTCGGAGAAAATGATCACTACAAACCTCTTGCTAATTGCCTCCGACGAATCCTTCGTGAGGACACTATTGGACAAATGATCTTTGCACAATTCACCACCCTTGCGAAAAGACTCAAGCTGCGCACTGACTGGCGCAACAGTGAACTCTTGGCGGGAGGTGACGCATTTTTTGAGGAAGGTATTCACTGGCTCCATCTTGCAAATAGTTTGGGACCGAAAATCACGTCGGCACATGGCTATCGTCCGAACCTCCCAAACCAGGGTTCTGACTCACGCGCAAAAAGTATGATGGTGGCCTTCCGCTACAATAACGCGGCTGTTGGTTCTTTGCATTACTCACGGGAGGTTCCATCACTGTTCCGTGGCCTTCGGCTCTCAAAAATCTATGGCCGTAAGGGAATTGTCACCTTTGAGTCGAACGGCGCCTTCGTATTAGTGCGCGGACAAGGTCTGCCTCGGCTGCTATTCCCAGGTTTCCGAGACATTCGTGGTTACCAGGCAATGTATCGTGACTTCATCGCAGCGATCCGCCAGCAACGAGCGCCTGAAATGAGTCTCGAAGTCGCGATAGCCGATCAGGTTCTCTTGGAACAGATCTACGCAACAAATGCGGAATAGACGAAACCAGGACACCCCGATGGATCACGGCTACGACATCATCATCATTGGAAGCGGTGCCGGCGGAGGCACAGTTGCCCAGAGTTTGGCCGAAACATCCGCAAGAATTCTTATTCTCGAGCGTGGCGATTTTATACCTTCCGAACCTGAAAACTGGGATCCTGAAGCAGTCTGGAAACACCTGCGTTACCGAACACGCGAACGATGGCTCGACGGTCAAGGCAACGAATTCACACCCTACACCCACTATTGTGTTGGTGGAAATACAAAATTCTGGGGCAGCGTCCTTTATCGCCTACGGAAAGAAGATTTCGAAGCGACTGAACACGTAGACGGAGTCTCTCCAGCATGGCCGATCACCTACGATACCCTGGCTCCCTACTACGATCGTGCCGAGCGACTTTACCAAGTTCACGGCGAAGCTGGAGCTGATCCAACCGAAGTTCCGCGAGGACCTTTTCCGTACTCCCCTATTCCTCATTCTGAAGAAATCGCCGCAACCGTCGACCGGTTACGAGACCAAGGTTTGCACCCCTCTCCGTTGCCCTTGGGCCTGCTCAATCCGGGCCAATCCGGGGGTTGTATCTTGTGTAATACATGTAACTCGTTTCCCTGTCAGCGTCATGCTAAAAGCGAATCGGACATCTGCTGCGTCCGTCCTGTTCTGGCCCAGAAAAACATCACTCTCTGGACAAATGCTCTCGCTCAGCGTCTGTTAACCGACCCATCCGGGAAAAAAATTGAGGCGGTAGAGGTGCGACGCCACGGTTCGACGATTCACGCCTACGCACCCCTCATTATTGTGTCCTGTGGAGCGGTCAATTCCGCAGCCCTTTTACTGCGGTCGGCCAATGACAAGCACACCGACGGACTAGCAAATTCATCAGGATTAGTCGGCAAACGTTACATGGCTCACCTAGCCACCATGATGCAGGGCTTTCACCCCTTCCGAAAGAACCACACGGTTTTTCAAAAAACTGTTGGCATTAACGATTTTTACCTCCGTGGTCCCGATACTCCATATCCTCTTGGGCAAATCCAATCACAGGGACGGACCCACGGTGTGATGGCGCAGACCGTCGTGCCATGGATGCCCCTCTGGGCCTACAACGCCTGGGTTGCTCGCGGCGTGGACTGGCTTGCCATGACCGAAGACTTGCCACATCCAAACAATGCAGTCTCAGTTAGTCCGGATGGACGAATTCACCTCTCCTATCAACCAAACAATCTTCTTGCTCACGAAAAGCTGGTGACTGAAATGAAACGTATCCTTAGAGAACTCGGTTTCTGGAAGGTCATGATTCATTCGCATAAAGACAAAAACACGAGCCATCAATGTGGCACGCTTTGTTTTGGTGCTGACCCATCAACCTCAGTACTTGATCCCTATTGCCGCTCGCATGACATCGAAAATCTATTCGTTGTCGACGCATCGTTCTTCCCTTCCTCAGCTGCCGTGAACCCAGGACTGACCATTGCGGCGCAAGCATTTCGGGTCGCCGAACATATCATCCACACCGATTTGAGGAGCACTACGTGAGAGTTCGATCCTTCAGTCACGCTGGTATCACTGTGTCAAATTTCAACGCGGCCGTGAGGTTCTACTGGGACATCTTTCGATGCCCTTTGGTTGGTGTGGCCGACACCCCTTCGGATCGCGTCCGGACTTTCTTCGACGTCGACACCGAAAAACCAAATTGTAAAATCGGATGGATCCGCGTACCAGGTGGCGCCGTACTAGAGGTCTTCGAGTTCCAGCCGCAAGAACCACCAATAGACGTCCAGTGGAACCGTGTCGGTCTCACCCATGTTTCATTTAATGTACGAGGAACGAAGCGGTGGTACGACTACCTCGTCAGCAAAGGTGTCGAATGTGTCAGTAAGCCAGAACGATCGCCAAGGGGGCACACATTCTTCTTTGCCAAGGATATAGACGGCAATCTGATTGAGCTCATGGACCTTGGGTATATGCACTACGTTCTCAACTGGCTTGGTCCACTCGGTGGATTCCTTTTCCGATATGGCAGGTACAAACGTTATTACCTGTGACAGCTTTTATTTTAGGTCACAGAGTCCAACTGTTAGAACAACGTGGATCAACCATCTAGTTCGTTGGCCATAACACACCCTGACTATTGACGCCGTTGGCACCAGCCGGAATCGGTCCCATCCCCTTGTAAACAAATTTCTGGATACGAGATCCTTCGTAAGTCTCTGTCGTGTAAATATTTCCGTCTGAGTCAGCAGCGATGCTATGCACGGCAAAGAACATTCCGGGCTGCCGACCACCATCACCAAATGCTGTTAACACTTCCATCGTCTCACGAAGAAGGATATAGACCTTCATATTCTGACCGTCGGCCAAATACAAATACGTTTGCTCCGGATCGTGTGAGAAATCAATATCCCACGTTGATCCCTGCGCTAACGTATTTGGAGCAATTATCGTCTCACTCACGAAGGTCCCATCCTTTTGAAATATCTGAATTCGGTTCTCCGCTCGGTCACAGACGTATACCAACCCGTCGATCGAAATTTCGGAACAGTGCACTGGACCGCGAAACTGTTGAACTGGCGTCGACCCCGGAATGTAACGTCCCAAATCAACGTCATCATCCGGTTCATTTCCATAAGCGCCCCAATACCGCTTGAGCCGACCGCTGTCCATGTCCACAACCGCAACTCGCCGATTGAGATAACCGTCCGCAAAATATGCCTCATTGGCTCCCGCATCAATCCCGATTTTAGCCACCCGCCCAAAGCTCCCACTCGCATGACTATCTCGTTCGAAGAGGGGACGACCATCCGATTCGCCAGCTGCACGAGCGCCGAATTCACCGATCTGCATCAAGAACCTACCGTCCCTCGAAAATTTCAACACGTGAGAGTCGGGCCCACCGTTACTCCCAATCCAAACGTTATCCATGTGATCAATCGTGATCCCATGGTTTGATACTGGCCACACGTAATCCGCAGTTTCTGTGCCAGGTCCTCCCCAACTCGAAATAAGATTTCCAGCTTGGTCGAACTCAAGCACGGGAGGTGCCGGCGCGCAACATTCGCTCAAGGGTGGATCCTGCACAAGACCAATCTCGGTTCGCCCAACAAACTGGTCCGGCGTATTGCGGTGGACGATCCAAATATGATTTCTGGAATCGACATCGACCCCAATTGTCGGCCCCATGAGCCAATGGTTCGGTAAATTTTTCGGCCACAGCGGATCCACCTCAAACATCGGCACCTGGCGTACACCGACCTGCGTCGCGACCCCAGCCTGCTCCTGGGTAGAGTCTTCCACCAGGGACGAGCCAACCCCACACGCTACGATCAACCCAAGCAGGAGTGCTCCGCCGATGAGTCTGTGCTTCTGATGCATCGTGTTCCTCCTCATCCGTTTGGTGCGTCATGCAGTGTCCGGATTCCTGACAGACCAGACGCTACCATACTCAGTGTCTTAAACTTGTTTTTCGGATAAATCTACGTCAAAACCGAAACAACTTGGTGATCTTGACGATTAAGGCTCGATTTTCAAGGCCACGAACGGCTCTCGGCGCAAGCAGGTCACGCTGCTCATTGTAGACAACAAAGAGTTCACTTCCAGGCTGATACTCCCATCGCAATCGGACGTTACTACTTAAGCCATTGTTACTCGAGTTGTACTGAATCAGTGCACTCACAAACATTAACGGACTGATCGTGTAGGTCGTCCGAGTAGTTACAAGTTTCGTGTCGAAACGTCCTTGGGGCAGGTCGATCCAATTAAACGACATGCTTGGTTGAAACGAAAACTGAGGCGTTAACTCGATTCTTCCTCCAAAGGGAGCCCCACCAACCCCGACTGTTGTCTTTGTTCCTCCATAGAACGAGCCGTGCTCAGCAAATACAGCTCCTGCGATTCGGCGTTGCTGCCCAAAGTTTGCCTCCGTGCTCGCATTCCAAAACTTGTACTCTCCAGGCGGAAGAGCAACGCCTGGTGCAATCCGAAATGGCTGTCTTAACACATCGAAGGTGTCCGCATACTCCAATACGAAGGTATCACTACTCTCAAACTCCGTTTCAAAACTTGCAGTCGCCTCTCTGGTTTCGACATTCCCTGTAGCATCAGTAATGTAATCGTAGGAACTCTCCCACGTGAACTTTCTGACTGCTTCTAGCGATCGAGGCCGCGGACTAAACCGCGCCTCACCAGAACTCTTACGAAAATCGGACCGGCGTAAAAATCCAATACCCGGCGAGAACTCCGAATCGACAAATAGATGTTCAGCCGCCATTCCATACCGATCACCGTTGTAGCGAAACTCCCCTTTGTAACTCGTGTCCCGACCTTCTCGCCCTGTCGTCTGCGTCTTCGCCCAGTATGTGTTAATCGCCACGTTATCATAGAAATTAAAGGTCCCGTCGATCCCATAGGCCTGATTTGATCCCTGCCTATCTGCAAGCGCAGACCGACTCGTGAAAATGGCACCAACGCTGCTACGACGCAACATATCAAGACTGAGCCGCGCAACCGAAAAGTTCGTCGATAAGGCTCCGGCTACTGGCTCGCTATCGGTTTGGATATTAATT
>Ga0310345_10005695_pt1 | contig 10993 bp, 18 predicted proteins | sample HC15DNA20500_MG_FD_204667 | JGI IMG/M metagenome (GOLD analysis project Ga0310345, IMG submission 204667) | Marine microbial communities from station ALOHA, North Pacific Subtropical Gyre - HC15-DNA-20-500_MG | ecosystem: Environmental > Aquatic > Marine > Oceanic | place: Pacific Ocean: North...
GTATCATCGTCAGCCTGTTCGAGCCGCTGGCCATTTAGGTAGACCGCGACCTCGGATGTGTTGCGGGGTGCCGTGGTGAGGTCGAAGGCGGTCCCGCCGGAGGTGGCAATATCCTCCCCGAGCACCACCGACTGCGGCGGGTGCATCGCGTAGTCGCATTGGAATACGTCTGCTGCGTCAGGGGCGATGCCGAACGCGACAGTCTTGGTGGCGACGTCAACCGAGAACTCAGTCCGGCCCTGCGGGTCGCTAGTGAACGTGCATCGCTGGCCGTTGAGGTACACGGCCACCTGACTAGCATCGGCTGGCACCTGCTGGAGGATGAAGCTCTTGGGGTCGCCTACTACCGGGCCTGGGGATTCGGCCATCATGAGCTGCGCTGCGATGACCGTCGAGACGGTGCCGCCGGTCGAAGGCGGCGAGGTGGTGGTGCCACCGAAATCCTTGAGTCCCATTAGGTTATCACCGCGCCGTACAGAGTCACCGTGACCTTCTCTGCGGTGTTGGCGTATATGCCAATCTGGCCGGCCGGGTTGCCCATAGCGACGTAGACGTCGAAGACGACGGTCCCGTTGCCCGGCACGCTCATATTCCATATCAGCGCCGTGGTCTCGTCGAAGGTCCCACCGTCGTTGTCATGGAAGATTCGTACCGTGTGCGCGGCCGTGTCGGTGTTACAGATATTGATTGTGCGGACAATCGCCGTTTCGCTGGACGCGGGGGAGTAGAGGACGGCGGCCGTGCTGGGGGCCTGACCTTGGGCTAGTTGCTGCTCGGAAAGCGGCATCTACTGTATCGAGGTTAGTATGGCATAGCGTTTGGCCTCCAACGCCACCGCGTCGGTATCGGCATCGGTGGCGGTATCGGGCCGAACGGCTGTAACGGATGAACGGGCAGAGACCACCATGACGGCTTGAGGCCCAACCGTGGCGACGAGAGGGGCTGCCACATCCACATCGGTTGGCCGGGAGTGCCAACGCCTAAGACCCTTTCGAGCCATTAGCCGCCCTCTCCCGGTATCGCCGGCTGGGCTCCGAGAATCGCGGGGCCGGTTCCGGCGGGTGTAGCGGGCGGCGAGAGAGCGGCGGCCTCGGCCTGTTGCTGCTGGGCGGCCTGGGCCATCTCCTGCTTTATCTTCTCGCGCTCGGCCTTTGACCGCACGAGTTCCTGGGGAACGCCGAGCTTGCCGGCAACATACTCCGGTATGTCCTCGATGCGTGAAGTCCCGGCTGTCACCTCGGGGCCTAGCGCGCCGACAATCTGGAGGAATGATTCGAGCACCATGACGTCCTGCTGGTCTTGGACCTGGGCCAACTGCCCGCGGAACTCGACATCGACCTCGCGGCCGTCGAGCTTGATGGGTGCCATCTTGCCGCGACGTTGCAGGATTTTTAATGCCCCACGAATTACCGAAAAGACCAGCTCGTGCTGGAGCCTACCGAAGGACGAACCGATACGGCGCAACAGTTGTTGATTTCTTATCTGTAGCTCGGTCGCGGTGCGCGGTTGTCCTTCAAGGGGGGGTAGTTCCTGTACGTAGAGTTTCTCGCGGATACTTTGTCTGAGGTCATTTAGGACCAGCTCGCTGACGTCGAAGTTGCCGCCCAGCTCCAGCGGGCGAAGGCTGTCGGGGTTCAGGACCGGGATGATTGCGCCCGGCCGAAGCCTGATTGAGTGGGCGTTCAAGATGCCGTCGTCAACGGCCAGCATCGGTGCCGACACGGCCAGGGCTGCGTTACGCAGTACGAGTTCGACGACCTTGTTGGCGGTCTTGATGTCGGGGAGCGCCGACATGAGCGGCCCGCGGCCGTACTTCTCGCCAGTGACGACCATCCACCGGAAGATAACCCACGGGCTATCATCCAAGAACGAATCAACCGCCAGGTGGTTTCCTTCCCGCTCGATGACGACATAGCGATAGCCGCCCTCGGGGTCGTAGACCGTGCCCTCGATTAGACCGACGCGCTCGTCGCCGTTGCGCTCGATGAGGCTAGCCAGTGCGTCCGATACGCGAGCCTGCGGCCAGGTGCGCTGGACGTTGCGGGCCGGCATGGAGTACTCGCGGAACACGGTCTCGACCGTACCCATCGGCCCCTCCTCGACGACGAGCTGGGCCAGTGGCACGGCGGTGAATCTAAGTGGGTTGGTGTCGTCGCCTGAGTCTTGGACTTGCAGGGCTCCGGTTCCGACAGCCAGGTCTAGTAATGCTTCATGTGATTCGGTGGCCAGGTTGGAGTGGTCGAGGTATTGGAAGAGGACCTCGGTCTCCTTGTCTAGCGCAAGATTAATCTCGGCTCGGTGCTCCTCTGGAACATCGGTGCCGGCGACAAGCCGGACCCAACGCCGGAACGGCGGGATGAGCGCCTGTGACAGCTCAGACGCAAACGACTGGACGGCCTCAACGGCCGTCGAGTCAAAGACCTTGCCGTCCTTCTTCGCACCAGCAGCCTGCCCGGAAAATAGGTTCCTGTGGGGAAGCGCAAACTCATAACACTCACGCCAATACGAGGCCCACAGGTCGCGGCCCGCTGCGGCGGCCTCGAATCGCTTAACCAACTGGGCGGCATCGGACGGCTTGCCCCGACCGCGGCGTCGGCCACGCATCGCGACGACCTTGCCCTCGGGGACCAGCGTTCTCGCGTTCTTGGGCACTTAGTATGTCCCCAGCTTGCTGGTGGCCGCGGGCTGCGGCCCCCCGGTCCCGAGTTCGCCGCCGGAGCCCAACAGCGACTCCATGCCCATCTTGCGCTTACGTTGGGCCGCCTCTTTAGCGGCGACCCGAGTCTCGTCGCGCTGGAGCTGCTCGGCCTGGGCCTGCTGAGCCTTGAGTTGGGCGGCGGTCTTCTTCGGCTTACTGGGTTTCAATCTCTACGTGCCCCTCTTTGATTAGGAATTTGTATAACGCATGCGGTGTGAGGACCCAGGAGGCGTCGATTCCGAGAAGGTGCTTAGTGAGGGTGACGCAGTTGAACTGACCTCGGAGTCCCCGGCGGATGTACTGGAGCCCCCGGTATCGGATAACTTGGATGATGTGACAGTTGCCTCGTCGGGCCATGTCGTAAGGCAGGTTGGGGTATGCGTCGGTCGGTAGAACCGTAACATCTGTGTTGCAAACATGGGAATTAACTTCGGTCCATACACCCTGCTGTGCTCTAAGCGCGAAGCAATGTCGGAAGCCGGGCCGGGTGAGCAATCTCCAGGGCTGCCACCAAACCCCATGCCGCCGTGAGTCCTCTTCGCGCCAGTCATAGTCGGTGAACACGACCCACCAGTCAATAAGTGATTCTCCATAGCGAGCCCGTCGGGGCAGCAGGCTACCCGAAAACGTCGAAGTCGGTGTTGGCAATGATGGGCGCTCGGCCGGCATCGGCCCGTCTTGGACGAAAGACCGATGCGTAGTACCTGAACGAATCGGCAGCGTGACTAGCGTAATCGTGGACGGGCGTCATGCGCCACGCCTTGTTCTTCTCGTTCCACTCCTTGCGGTATGCCGCCAGCAGTTCGAGCAGCTCGCCGCACCGCTCCTTGTCGAACCAACATAACGGGAACATCCGCCGGGCCTGGTCGATGCCCTCTTGCACCTTGAGCTTCGGGGCGACCGTGACCCGGATGCCCATGCGGACGAGCATCTCCTTTCGCGAGACGCCAGTGCCCAGCTCGCGGACCTCGATGTCGTGCGGGGCGATGATGCGGCCGACCCGGACCTTGTGCTTGGCCGCGAAGTCCCGAATCCACTGGACGTAATGAGCGAGCCCCTCGCCGGAGGACTCGTAATACCCGACCACCCGAACCTCTCGGTCACCGAGAACCTGGAAGCAAATCAGCGCAGTCGAATCGTCCATGCCAAGGTCCATCGAAACCTCAAGGTCTAGCGTGGCCTCGATGGGAACATTGGTGATGCGGTTCTCAGCCTCGGCCTTCTTTAGGTCCTCTGCGTAGTACGCACCCGAGAGCGCGACATCCCAGTCCACGTAGAACTCCTGCTGGATGAGCGACTCGTCCATGCCGGCGATGCGCTCGTCCTCGATGGCCTCGGGACTGATAACGGGCGACCCGTCGGCGCGACGCGTATCGTCCACGCTCAGCCGCTGCGTGAACCAGCGTTCGGATTGTTCGGCTGCGTTAAAGAGCGTCCACCCCCAGTTCCGACCGCGCGGGGTGTAAATCATTATGGCCCACCCGTCGTTGTCGGCCGCAGCCAGGATTGGTCGGACGAGGTCCCACGCCTTGTCCATGTTCGTGCCCGGCAGCGAGTACTCACTGAAGATAACCCCGATTGGGTTTCCGCCGACGAGCTGGTCAACGTCCGAAGCTGACACAAAAGAGATAGTGGAGCCGTTACAGAGATGTATCCGCATCTCCGTGTTGTTGACCTGCGTGCGTAGTTCGTGGGGAATTGCATCGAGGTAGGGCGTGCCATCGCCGGTCATGCCGAACCAGATAGAGCGGCGCGCCTGTGTCTGGGTCGGGTATATAATCCAGTAGGAGCCGACCCGCTCCATAGCCTTAGCGCAACACAGGTGGATGGAGTTCAGGTCCTTACCCGAGCGCCGATGTGCCACGATGCACGCGCGCTTATACCCATCCTCGAACATCGCCTTCCAGAGCGGGCGCTGGTAGTCCCGCGGCGTGAACTTATGGGGAAGCTGGACGTCGTCGGCGTCGTGCGCTTCGGTGATTACTTCGAAGTCTTGGATTTCTTTTCCTTGGCGGCCTTAGCCCGGTTCTCGGCACTGACGACGATGTCGTAGTCACGCTGGGCCTTCTGCATCCGGGCCTCTTCCTTGCTCGACGGCTCAACGCCGAACGGGTTAGGGTAACTGTCTCTTAGGTATCTACCTGTCATATGGATAACTCCCTGGTGATGGTTCTTTAATCGCCTGGGCCTCAATGCCCTCGATTAGCTCGCAAACAAAAAACTGAATCTTTCGTAGGTCGGCCACCTGATGCTTAGGGCACGCCTCGCCCGGATGGCAGTCGGGGCAGTCATCCGCGCCCTTGAATCGAAACCGGGTCGCCAGCTTGACAATGCTCCCCTCGCGAAAGCCCATCTCGTTGGCCACGATATAATCGAGCGGCTCCATGCCGCCGTGGCGGTAGTGGCCGCCGTCACCGTTTACTCTGCTCACACTTCCCCCTGCACACCGGCTTCAAGCCGCCCTGCTTATCGTCGCGTAGATAGTCATACACCTTATCCTCTGGCCGGAGCGGATTCCAGCACCGATAGCAGTACGGGACATGCCCGAGCCGGTCGCGGATACTGCGGCGCGGATAGAAATTCACGCTACAATGAGCTTGCCGTCAGGCAGGACGGTCTGCCCCTTACTGATTGAGCATGTGTATTCCGAGAAGCCGGACTTGCCAATATAGACAAGCCCGAACCCGTGGGTCCATTCGGCAGGTGAGCCGTGCAGGTAGGTGGGCTGGAGGCCAGCCAGGCAGCCTGGCGACCAGGCCACGCGGCGCTTATTTGAGAACGGGTCGCGAGTCGTCGTCGATACCTGCCGGTGGACATGACCGAAGACGACCGACCGCGACTGGGTCAGTGCCAGCATTTGGGTGCTGCATTGCTTAGCGTGCGACCACCCGTGGCAGGCAATTAAATCGCGGGTAATGGGGTAGAAACTCAGGGCACCGCGCTCAACGTATGGCACCCACTGGAACGGCTTCTCGCGGTCGGCCGACAAGTGGACCCGTGGGCTGATTAGTTCGTGGATTGCTACGCCGGCCAGTCCTTGGCGTATCGAGTACCGCTCGACGCGGTACTCATGGTTGCCCTCGATGAAAACTATCTTGTCTGTGTTCTTTTCGAGGCGAGCGAGCAGCGCCTTAGCGGTGTCGAGTTCCGACTGGAAGTTGTGGACTCGAACCTCGGCGATTGTTGATGCACCCCAACTAGAAAACGTACCGGCATCGAGGACATCCCCAAGCAGAATCGTTCTATGCGGGCGTAAATACTCGTGCGCCTTCAGGCACACCTCCACCGCGGCCTCGTCGTGTGCGGGCACGTGGACGTCGGGGACCAGGAACACGAGGTCCTTATTGTTCATTGCCGGTAGGCCCCGATGGTGTCGATGACCAGTAGGCTCATGTCGAGGATGGCCAGCGACCACTGCTTCGTCGCCACGCCGTAGTAGAGCCAGCACCCATCACCGACCAGTGAGACAATAAAGCCAGGAAGGTAGAGACCGGATGCCAGCAACGCTCGGCCACCGAGAACAAGCACGGCACCGGAGATGGCAACCGCACGGTTATTTACCGAATAGGGCGAGGAGTTTGGGGTTATCATCCATCAACATCATCAATGCATTGCCGAGAGCCTGCACCACCTTCTCCTCAGTCCGGGCACCCCCCTTTAGCTCAGCGCGGAGATGACAAAATTCAAAAATAGCATGCCCGCACTCATGGATGATGGATTCCTTCTTGGCCTGGTCGGTCTGGTCGCGACAGATAACGATGAGCTGGTCGTCAGGGTACATCGAGCCGTAGTGATGGTACTTGCGGCCGATAATCTCGTTGTTCTTGAGCGAGCGTTTGTTTGGGGGGTCCATGCGCGAACGTGGCCAGCTACGGACCTGAAAGACATGACCGCAAATCTTTAGGGACCTCGGGAGCCGCACTACGGCGCGTCGAGGTCGCGCTTGAGCGCCATGACCAACTCCTCGATAGCGTCATGCTTTTCGCAATCGACCATCTCCGAGTACAGGACACTCTCAATGCCAAGAACGCGGGCGGCAATCGTCAGACCGAGCTGGTCCCGACGGTCACCCTCGCGCGTCTGGCGGCGCACAATCTGCATCAACTCGCCGGCCGTGAAGCCCTCGCATGATGAATCACTCATAAGTAATCGTATAAACGGACATTAGCGCCCCGTGAATACCTAAAAAATCAATGTATTGTCCCGTTGCCGGGGCCATCGGAGCTGCCGGGGTTGGTCATTTGGTCCTCGATAATCTGTATTTCGAGGTCGCGGACGCACTCCTCGACCGACTCGAACACTTCCGGCTGCTGGTAAAAGACCTTACACTGACAGGCTAAGCCTAATGCGAAGCGGTGCAAGGGCAGCTCAATCACGGCTAGCTTGGGCTCGGCACCACAACGCCGACAGGCCACCTCAATCGACATCGAACTTGTCCTGTAGGAGCCGATACTGGCGACTCCTCTGCCGGCGAAGACGCATCAGGACGGTGCAATCCCAGCAGCGCGCGACTTGCCACTTTATCGGCTTGCGGCAATTACGGCAGAACTTGCCCTCTACCTGATACCCATTAATCCTCGTCGTCACCGAGCCAGTCCTCGGGGTCCCCCATCGCGTACACGATGATATGCATCGCCCGCATCACACGGGTGAAGTCCTCACCGTTCAATAAACCAGTTAATCCAATCAAGCTCAGGAATGCACGCATCGCGTGCTGGCCCTCCTCGGTAGTCTCGGCAGCGATATTCTCGACCAAGGGCACCACCTCCAATAGGCGTTCGGTCAGGGCACTCATTTGGTCATCGGACGGCCGGCGCGCCACCACGGCGGCGGCTTATTCATGGTCGGCCTCCTTGCGACGGCGTGATACATCCCAGCAAACAAGTGCCACCAAAAAACCTATCGCGTAGCCAATCAAGCCAGCCTGCCACGGGTTAAAGTCAAACACCGCACATCCCGCCGCACTCGTTTAGAAACCCGAAGTCCATCTGCTTGTCGGGCACATCGAAGTCAATCTCGTCGATGGGGATTCGGTCGGGGTGCAGGTACGGCAACCCGCTGAGCTTGGCCGAGCCGGTGTTCTGCTCGGCCGCCGCCTGTAAGTCCTTCTCAAACTTGACGATTCTGGCCCACTCGCGTGGCATTTTTGACAATCGGGACCACTCGGTCAGGTCATGAAACGGGCACCAGACACAACTCGACCGGGGCGGTTCGGGATAGCCGTTCAACTCCATCCACCTCAAGCAGTCCTGTCGCGTCATGCGAAGGTCAACGAGAGGATGAACGATTTCAACCCACAGCTCATCGCTGGACCTCATGCGCTGAATTTCGTCCTGCGATATGCCTATCCATTGGCGGACGCGGAGAACCTTCGTCTGCTTTCCGACGATGCCCGCTAATTCGCGTGCCTTCTTTCGGAGTGGGGTTATCTTAAAGTCCTTCGTGCAGCGGCGTCCCATGAGGCCCGCCCCGTCGATGTGCGCGGGGATAAGAGACTTCGTGTAGCGGTTGCCTGTTTTCTTGCTGGTGCGAACCCTCAGGCTCACTTCTTCGAGGGACCCCCCGGCCGCCTTCACCTTGTGGACGGGGAACGGGAGCTGTGGGATGAGTTGCTCTAGGTGGTCGTAAACGTGCTGTGGCTCGCCGCCCGTATCGGCAAAGATGGCCGCGTCCGGCATCGGCGTAATCTCACCCTTGGCGGCCATGAGCGCCATAGTTGTCGATTGAACACCCGCCCCTAAGCTGATGAGTTCCAGCACCTTGGGCGAGCCCTCGGGTGGGACCTTCTTCGGGTCGATGTAAAAATTATGGACAGTTGACCCCATCGTTACCTCCCATTCGGCCACCATGTCGTAGCACGCCGGTTACTCCCGCGGCTGGGCCGCGCCTCCCCCCGGCGGACCAGTCCGCGCTTCTCTAGCTCGGGAAGCCGACGGGCTACCTGATAGTAGAGGGTCGTGTCCGTGCCGGCCAATTCCCGGCTGGTGTCGCCAGGCGATGACTCGACCAAGGCCAATACACGGGCGTGGAGAGCCCCCCGAGCACCACTGGTGACCAGGGCTAGGGCAGCCTCCTTGGAGGGCTTAGGGTCGGCCCTACGTGCAGGTAGGTCGAACAGAGGGCCGAGTCGGGGTGAGTAATATGCCATTACCTAAAATCCTGAAAAATATCCGTGGGGGATGCCTCTCGCTCCCCGTCCGGCGAAACCGCGGGGTGGGTCCGTCGAACGTGGTCGGCCAACCATTCGATAGCGCGCTGGCCGCGATAGGTTTCGATGGGCGCGCGCAGTCATCCTAAACCCACCCCCCGCCCCCCTTTTGATGGGGCGTGAGCACCGATGCGTGGTGATTGGGAATGGTTGCGTTACCTATCACCCCTCGTCCTTGCCAGGCGTGATGTCGATGGCCTTGGGTTCCTTGTCCCAATTGAGTGTGACCGTCACGCCACCCTGCTTATCCTTGACCAGCCCCTTTATCTGGGCCGCTAGGTTCAGTGCCTTGAGCTTGTCGTAGAAGCGGTAGCGCCACCGCTCACCATCGAACGACGCCTCCTGAATGGCTGCTGCGACGGCCGGCGGCAGGCGGTTAGGCGGGATGGGCTCGCCGGTCTCAGCATCGACGAGATGGGCGGCCGAGCTGAAGGCGACCGTTGCGATTTCTCCGAGCAAGGCTCCGTCCCTAATGTCATATTGCCGGTCCTTTCTGGCGATAAACTCGTCTATACGCTCCTTAACGTGGGGGATACGTAGGATGTTCTGCGCGGCCCGCGCATCCTCATGTGGGTTAGAGCTGGGTGCGTATCCAGCCACCCGGTAACTCTCGGCGGGTTTACGAGTCTCGGCGTAGTGCTTGGCAAACGCCTCCTGCTTCACCGTGAGGATGCGCTTACGTCGTTTTGTGAGGTCCTTGGCCATCAGCTACGGATGTGTTTCTTACGTTGGCCTAGGCTCATGATGGACGGCTGGGCTCTGGCCTTGTCACGCTTGCCAATCTGGTTGCCGACGAACTTGAGTAGGGGCTGGACCTTCCTGCGGATGTAGCTTTCGTTCATGGGTCGTCCGGTGGCCTTGGTGATGGTCAGGCAACAGAACTCTAGGCTGAGCCAGTACCCACCATCACCTGCACACTGGTCACACCGGCAGTAAGGTTCGTGGGCCTTACGTGTCAGCCACTTGTAGGCCGACTGTATAGCTGGCCAGTTAGCGCCACGGTTGACGTTAGGGTCTAGCGTCAGGTCCATCACTGCTAGGTGTATCATCTCACGATGCATGGCGATGTACGGCTCTCCGATACGCACCCTACGGGGCTGCTCGGTCCATATGTCGGCCCACTCGGCCTCGGGCTTTGGCTTGCGCTCCTTAACGGCTGCTGATTCCTGCACCTTGCCCCCTCCGCCCCTCGGGCTCCATGTCTGCGAACCTTGGGCTCCCGCCCTTGATGACCCGGTCTACGACTTCGGCTATCTGCTCGCCTGAGTACTTCTGGCCCATCATCTCACTGATGACCTTCAGTGCTACGCTTCCGACCTCGTAGGGGACCCGGTCCTTGTCATTGGCGTGTAGCTGCTCGTCTATGATGCGGTCGGTCTGTTGGTGGCGCTCGCGGCGCTCACGCATGGTATCCCTGATGGCCGTTCGGACGACTGCCATCGATGGGAAGTTCTCGCTCCGGTCTGCTGTCAAATCGATAGCTAGAGAGAGAACATCTGGGTCCTCGCCTCCGAGCCTTGAGAACCACACATGGCATTGCCGTTGCTTGAGGTCGGTGTAGGTCACTCCGAACAGCGAGCATAGTTTTTTGTAGTGCGTCTCGAACTCTTGTTTAAGCATCCCTCAACCCCCCTTCGATGAGTCTGAACCCCTTAGTCTTTCTTTCTTTCTTAGTCTTAGTATTAGTCTGAGACTTAGTCTTCTCTACTGGACGTAGTTGGGGGTCCTCGGTGGACGTAGTGTGGGCCTCCAACGCGCTGCGTCTGCGGGAGTAGTTGTCCCGTATTTTCGCTAGCTTAGGGATTCCGATGGTCAGCAGGTTTCCCGTCACTATTGAGTAACAGAGTTGCCGTTGTTGCGCGGCTACCAAGTAACGACCCAGTTTTGGCCTCCTTACGCACAGATACGAGCACCACTCAGCCACGGGTAGCGTGAGGCTGAAGTCGTGGGGCTGACCGTAGGCCGGCGTGGCCCCAGCGACCCTCTCAAGGAGCAGCCAATAGATGGCCAGGCCCTCGTTGCCGAAGTCCTGGCGGATTAGTTGTAGCTGTGCGTCCTGGTGGGCGTCAGTTTCGTGGCGGAACCAA
>Ga0310345_10005699_pt1 | contig 10990 bp, 9 predicted proteins | sample HC15DNA20500_MG_FD_204667 | JGI IMG/M metagenome (GOLD analysis project Ga0310345, IMG submission 204667) | Marine microbial communities from station ALOHA, North Pacific Subtropical Gyre - HC15-DNA-20-500_MG | ecosystem: Environmental > Aquatic > Marine > Oceanic | place: Pacific Ocean: North...
GCGATATTTATATTGCTATTGTATTGAATGCCATCATCTGTGTAGTAAGCATTAAATTTCTTGAACTGTTTAATGCCATCGATACAGGCTTTAACGATCAAGTCATTTACTGTGATTCGAATGGCCGCATCTTTCATCTGTTCGTTGATTTGCTTCCTAAGCGACATAGCGTTTGACATATTTATTTCCGCGGAAACATAAAAGTGAGGCTTTTCGGTTTTACTCTTTACCGTGACGCGCGCAATTTGCTGGCGCATTCGTGAAAGCGGTTCAATGGAAGGAGAAACTGTGGTTGGGGCTGAAATTTCTTCGCGAGATGAAATCTTTGGATCTGTGTCACTAGATGCAGCTGCAACGGATACTCTTTCAGGATCAAAAGTTTCAACGTCTTTCTTCGTTATTCGCCCACCCGGACCGGTTCCTTGGATTCCTCGCAAGTCTATGCCTGTTTCATCCGCTATTCTTCTTGCAACAGGGGTTGCAAGGATCCTTTGATCGGTATAATCGCCTAGCTCTGCAGTGATTTCATCAGAGACGTCCTGTTTGTTATGATCTTGTAATTCGTTAGAAACTTCTTCTACTGGTTCTGAAGTATCAGAATCCGCCGCAGAAGATTGAGGAGGGACGACTTCTGTTTCGCTTCCAACCACTGCAATGGTTTGTCCCACCGGTACAATAGTGCCCTCGTTTGCTACGATTTTCAGCAAAGTACCACCAACCTCGGACTCAAATTCCACTACGGCTTTATCGGTTTCGATCTCGGCTACAGGCTCGTTTTTTGAGACCAGTGAGCCTTCCTCTTTAAGCCATCTCACCACTGTGCCTTCTTCCATGTCATAACCCATTTGAGGCATTTTGAGCTCTGTTGCCATTTTAGACGTGTCCCCCTTTCCTAAAGCCCGAAGTTATAAGTCACAGACTCAACTATCCATTCAGCACTTGGAATGGTGGCTTCTTCTATGTTTCGTGCATAAGGGGCGGGTACATCTGGGCCATTTATTCTCAGGACAGGACCATCAAGATCATCAAAAGCTGCCTCTTGAATGTTGCTTGCTATTGTCCCAGAAAACCCACCGGTTTTCCATGTTTCTTCGATCACAACCGCCCGATTAGTCTTCCGTACAGACTTTACCACGGTGTCTAGGTCAAGAGGTGATAGAGTTCTGAGATCTATAACCTCAGCTGATATGTTTTTGTCTGATAGTTTTTCTGCGGCGTCTTCAGCCACTCTAACCATGCCTGAGTAGGAAATCAGTGTCACATCCTGTCCTTCTACGGCGATCCTGGCTTTTCCGAATGGTACCTCGTAATACTCTTCTGGCACCTCACCTCTGACTCTATAAAGAAGAGAATGCTCAGCAAAAATCACTGGGTTGTTATCTTTCCTGGAAGATCGAAACAATCCCAATGCATCATAGGGAGTAGCCGGAACCACGACTCTTAAGCCAGGAACTGAAGCATACCAATTCTCGAAGCTTTGAGAATGTGTTGCGGCAAGCTGGCCTCCGCCACCTGTGACAGTCCTGATTATCAAAGGCACTTTGAATTGGCCGTTTGACATATAACTGAGCTTTGCCGCGTGATTGACGATCTGATCCATCGCCACTAATGAAAAGTTGATAGTCATTAATTCCACTATGGGCCTCATACCTATCATTGCAGCTCCAGTCCCTGCTCCAACGAAAACGGATTCCGAAATGGGGGTGTCTCTGATTCTTTCCTCCCCGTATTCCTCAAGGAATCCTCTTGTTACCGCATATGCTCCTCCATAGGCTCCGATGTCCTCACCCATTAGAAATACGCGCTCATCTTGGTCTAAGGCTTCCCTTAACCCTTTGGAGATAGCATCCCTCAGTATTAACTCCGCCACTTTTTATCCCTCTTCAGGTTCTGCATATATGTGTTTTGTTAGATCTTCGGTATTTGGGGACTCGCTATTCTCGGCAAATTCAATAGCATTTTGAATCTCAATATCAACATTTTCTTCTATCGTAGAAATGTCTTCTATGGTTAAAACGGACCCACCGGTGCAAAGTCCCTTAAAATTTTCTATAGGATCTCTATTTCTTTGCTGCTCTACTTCTGAGTTTTCTCTATAATTTGTCGGATCGGCCATCGAATGCCCATGAAATCTGTAGGCCATAGACTCAATAAATACTGGACCATTCCCTTCACGCACTTTGTTGATTCCTTCCAATGAAGTTTCTCTCACGGCCATTATGTCCATTCCATCTATTTGTACTGCAGGAATTTCGTAGGGTTCCGCCATGCCAAAAATACTTTCACCACCGGCCCGAGACCGGGACACATCCGTTCCCATACCATAGAGATTGTTTTCCAACATAAACACTATGGGTAGTTTCCAAAGAGAAGATAGATTCATTGCTTCATGAAATTCGCCCTCGTTTACGGCCCCATCCCCGAAAAAACACATAACAACACTATCTAGGTTTTTTAGTTTGATTCCTAATGCTATTCCAGTAGCAAGGGGGAGTTGCCCCCCTACAATGGCATGGCCCCCCATGAAGTGTTTTTGTGCATCAAAGAGGTGCATCGAGCCTCCCTTACCGCCGCTGCAACCGGTGGATTTGCCACATAGCTCAGCCATTGCATATTTTGGCTCTATTCCACGAGCAAGGGCGTGTCCGTGATCTCGGTAGTGACCAATCACGTAATCGTCGTCGCGAAGATTTGGGATGGCCCCTACAGCAATAGCTTCCTGCCCTATGTATGTGTGGAGAAAACCACGTACTATCCCTCTTTGGTAAAGGCGTTCCGATGCTTCCTCAAATCGTCGTATCAAAAGCATTGATGAAAGGAGATCCGTAGCTGTATCTTTTTCCAATTTTAATGCAGTACTCATTTATTAAAAATCATCAAGCGCATTATATGTGAATCGCTTCCCCCATCGTGTCTAGAGCAGCTTCCTTAACTATCTCTGATATAGTCGGATGTGGTCTAACCAACCATCCTAATTCAGTGGAGGTGCCCTCCAACAGCTTGGCCATAGATAATTCTCCTAGAAGTTCAGTTACTTCTGATCCTATCATGTGGGCACCGATTATTTCACCAATTTCGTCGTCGACTACTAGCTTGACCATACCTTCTGTCTCACCCAATGCTATCGCCTTTCCGCTCGCAGTAAATGGGAATCTTCCGATGGTAACGGAAAGCCCTTGTTCTATTGCCTGTGCCTCGGTCAATCCAAAGCTAGCAACCTGTGGTTTGCAGTATATGGCGCGGGGCATAAGTGAGTAATCTAATGGTTGGGGGTCCAGTCCCGCGATGTATTCAGCTACTGTGACTGCCTGTGCAGATGCAACGTGCGCCAAAAGCATTCTTCCCGTAACATCTCCGACAGCGAAAATACCAGAAACGTTGGTCTCCATATTTTCCCCAATGGATATGAATCCTCTATCAGTTGCAACGCCAGTATTCTGAAGGCCTATGTTGTCACTGTTTCCTTGAACGCCCACTGCAACCAGAACTTTTTCTGTGCTTATTGTCTCCGTGTTTCCATCATCAACAATCAGGACATTAGCACTACCCATTGCAACGTCTATTCCTTCCACTGTCACGCCTGTGCGAAATTCTATGCCTTGACTTTGTAATGACTTTTCCAGCAAATGGCTTATTTCCTCATCCTCGTTAGGAACCAATCTATCCATTAGCTCAAGGATAGTTACTTTTGCGCCATATGAGTTCCACACATATGCGAATTCGACGCCAGTTGCCCCTCCTCCCACTATTACCACCTCGTTAGGAACCTCACTCATCTCCAATGCATTTCTACTTGTTATGACAACATCGTGATCAATTGGTAATGTGGGTAGATCTCTCTGTCTTGCTCCCGTCGCTATGATTACACGGTCTGCGGTCACGGTTTTTATTGGGTCGCCGGAATTCGGTTTTATCTCTATAGTTTGGGCATTCACAAAAGAGGCCTCCCCTGTGATGTGCTCCACACTATTTTTTCTCATTAGGAACCCGACCCCTGTGGTAAGTCGATTAACCACCTGACGACTTCTTTCTTGAGCGTGTCCGAAATCGAATTTCAGGTTATCAAAAGAAATGCCATAAATGTCTGCGTCTTTTATTAAGTTCAGAACCTCAGCGTTTCTGATCAAGGATTTGCTTGGAATACAACCCCAATTTAGGCATACTCCCCCTAGTTCATCACGTTCAACGATAGCGGTTCGCATACCCAGTTGGGCGCACCTGATAGCTGCTACGTAACCTCCCGGCCCAGATCCTAAAACAATGACATCGTAATCAGACAAAAATATCACCTCGCGTAATCATGTAGGGAAACCTCATATCTTTTCAAATATCAGGTAATTTATTGTACACTATCGCTCCTAAAAACCAGATTTTAATTCAATTGATAGATCATTAATTGTTGGTAATAAATGGAGTTATGGAGTGTTATGATTCTCCCGAAAGTTTTCTTGACACTATTGTGGGCCCACAATACCATTTAGCCTCGCTTTCCTAATGGGCCGAGGTAGCTCAGTCGGTAGAGCACAGCACTGAAAATGCTGGTGTCGCCAGTTCGATTCTGGCCCTCGGCACCATGGAGCGTCGTCGTGGAATGTGGGGTATCATAGGTTTTGGCTTTGGGCGGAAGTGGCTCAGCTGGTAGAGCATCTCCTTGCCAAGGAGAAGGTCGCGGGTTCGAATCCCGTCTTCCGCTCCATACAATGGGGTTCTCCAAGGACAAGTTGGGTGTTTAGATTTTACAAAGTTCACGTTTCATTTGTGATAGTCCCATCCCTCCTAGGCTCAATGCCTTAGTGTGCCAATCTTTTAAGTCAAAAGTTGCTCCACGGTTATTTTTGGCGGAATCGCGAGTTTCTAACCACACTCTTTCACCAACTTTGTAGCTTATCGCTTGTCCTGGCAATCCTAGGTATCTATCTATTTCGCTGGCCACAAAATGGTTGGGAAAATGGCTTTTGGATTCGATAAATTCCAACCCTAATTCAGGAGTCCATGATTCGCCTGGGTAAAAGTCTGCGTCTTCAGGTATTTGTAATTTCAAATGCATACCTATGTCCAGAATGACCCGAACACATCTTAGAGCTTGTGCTCTTAACATTCCCATATCATAGTCAGGATTGTCGAGATAGCCCAGTTCTCCCATTAACCGCTCTGCATATAGGGCCCATCCTTCTACGTATCCTGATGTTCCACCAAGTTGCCTTTGGTAACGTGATAATTTTTCGCTAAGAAAGATTGCTGTACCGATCTGAAAGTGGTGGCCCGGGACGCCTTCGTGATAGGCTATGGATACCTCTCCCCATATTGGAAAACTCGTTTTCCCGCCCGTGGGATACCATGTTCTTCCCGGTCGGGAGAAATCCCCTGACGGTCTTGTGTAATACATGGCTAGCGCACCGCCTTCCGGTGCAATTAATGCCTCAATTTTCGTTACTGGTTCAGGGATGTCAAAATGGTTCCCATTTAATTCTCCGATTGTGTTTTCCTGTAGTTCTTGCATCCAGATTCGAAAATTTTCAACCCCGTCTATACGTCTTTTGGGATCTGATTCCAAAAGACGTTTGGCTTCCTCGACTGTGCCTCCGGCTATGATAAGATTTGCAGTTTTCGCCATCTCTTTTTCAACCCAACGTAGCTGATCCCAACCCCACTCGTAGGTTTCAATCAAATCCAGATCAATGCCGTTATACGATCTGGACCACAATTGATACCGGTCAAGACCGACGGCATCTTCAGGGTCAGCCATGTCGGTATATTCCTCCGTCAGAAATCGAGAGAATCTACCATAGGCATTCTCAGATTTTGATATGCTCTTTTCGAGCGTTTTTCGGAGTTTTTCAGATTTGAAATCCGAATTTTGGAATTCAGTTAGAAGATTTGAGAAAAATGAGGATGATCCATCCAAGCCGCTCCATGTGGCTGCTTGAATTGCACAGGCTTGACTCTGCCGTGTGGTTGATACCAATCCTTTTTTGATCCCTTCGCGCAAGGTATATGTATATCCTAAAAGGGCCTCTGGGACTTTTGACAGCCTCTCGGATATGTTTTCCCATTCTGAAACGGTGTTTTTTGGCATTTGGTCGAAAACCATACGAATGCTTTGCATGGGGCTGTGAAGTATATTTAGTGCTCGGTAATGTTCCTCTTCTTTATATAGCCTTAATTCCGTTTCAATGTCTTCAATCATCACTTCCTTGGCCCGACGGTCGTCGTCACTTTGTATAAGCGCCGATTGTAACTCCTTGAGAGTGTGCTCAGCTAAAGAGGCATTCTTGTCAGTCCCTTCGGGCGAAAAATCGCCAAGCTCTACTTCGTGTCCCTCAACTCCTAGGGCTGTCGCGGTTATGGGATTGAGTTTTGCTATTTTTTCAACGTAATTTTCTGAGATCTCATATATTTGGGACATTAATCACCTTCCACCATTGTTGCGATTATTACCAATACGATGTGTATGGACGATACATCTCGTGAAGTTTGGTTAGGCCTATCTCGCAACGATTGCCATACCGATCACGTTGGGTCCTGCATGGGTACCAATAACCGGGCCAACTCTTGAAACTATCGGCTTTTCTTGATCTGGGAGTAGTTCCTCAAGACTGTTAGCGAACTTTAATGCGTCCTCTCCGCCAGTACTATAAACGACTGCGATTCGCTGCGCAGGATTAAATCTTCTTGCTTCTTGATGCAATTTTGATAGTCCCGCTCTGCGGGAGCGAGCTTTTCCAAATTCTGCAATTTCTCCGGATTCAATTGTAAGCAATGGTTTTATTTTGAGTATATTTCCAAGGAGTGATCGGGCCTTTCCAATTCTGCCCCCTTTTTCTAGAAATTCGAGGGTGTCCAGCATTACGTAGATGCTACTTTTCGACAAGGTATCTTGGACAATCTTTACACATTCTTGGCCCGACTTGCCTTCCTTGGCTGCAATAGCTGCATTTATCACAGCCAGCCCAGCAGACATTGAAGCATGTAAGGAGTCCACGAGATGGATGGTAATTTTATCCTCAAGTTGTTTACAGGCTTGGAAAGCCGAATTGTATGTACCACTCAATTTGGAGGAAATGTGAATTGAAACTATTTCATTTTCTCCTTCCCAAGTTTCCTGGTATGCCTCAACGAATTCTCCAATTGAAGGTTGTGATGTAGATGGAAAGATTGATCCTGTAGTGAGCTTCTCAAAGAACTCATCAGGTGATATGTCTACTCCGTCCTTGTAAGTTGTTTCTCCGAAATGGACATTAAGAGGTACTACCGTAATATTTAAATTGTCGACAAATTCTTGAGGTATGTCGGAAGTACTATCAGTGACTATTTTGGTTGCCATAGTTCATAAATCCTTTGTGGTTTGATGTTATCGTTGTGGATCTTTAGCCTACTGTCCACCCTTTGTAAAGGGCTTGTCCTTCTCGAAATAAATTTTCAATCTCCGTCCTCTGAGAATCATTATAAAAACGACCTTTTCTTTGAACCCATTCAATCGATCTATCTATTTTGCGTACAAATTCTAGGGCAGATGTTTTACGTTCAGGTGCATCTTTGCCTGCTATTACATAGACTGGACTTGTGTGGGCGAATTGTGGTTGTAAGTAGCTATCCCTAACACCGCTGAATAGTCTTGCAGAGACCCATGAATCGTGTAGTACTTCAAATTCCAGTTCCATTATTCCACTCTTCTGCTTGGGCCTGTACTTTTCAGCGAATATAACGTTGCCATTTTGAATGATTTCAGCCAGTTGGATTGGGTAATGAGATTTCCATTCCACTGTGGCTGTCAACTTTTGACCAGGGTTGGATACTAATTCGTCGCCCGGCCCATGATCGTTTAAAACCAAGGAAATGTAGGGGCCATTGGTAATGAATGTTTTGCCAGCCTTCAAAGAATTCAACCAGTTGGTATACTTAAATTCAGAATCGGAGTGAGTATAAACTCTGTTTGCAGAGCAAATATACCAGTCGGAGCCGGTTGAGGCTGGAAGTCGTATTCCGCAGTTTAGAATCTGATAATAAACGTCGTATTCTGCTTCACTCCAATATGGATCGAAAAGATTGAAAGCGTCGACTTTGCCTAATGCTGCTGCGACGGGAGCCTCCATACCTTGCCCGTTATGGCACCATATTACGGTGCCCCCCTGCCGTCGGGTTTCATCACAAGCGTATGACAACGGGGGATAGTCCGGCTCGAATTGGTCGACCAACACTCCCCGGCTCATTGGTTCTACTGCATTATGTATGTCAAGCAGCATTATATGACCGTATCCTATTTCCCAAGGCTCTTGGTTGTGCCTGCTCTCCTCTCCATTTTGAACGTAATGATGTTTTGATGAAAAATCGGTCAGAAATCCAACAGGGTATTTGTTGGTTGCATATTCTAGATCTCCTCTTTTTAGTACACTAACTGCGGTCATTCTCAGGTCTTCGACTCTAGGGTCTAGGGCCAACCGTTCATCGGGACGAGTTTCTTTTTCGTCATAGTGTATGTGTGTGTTTCCTGCATGCCATCCTTCCTCCGCAAATTTATTCCATCTTGATATGGATATTATGACGGTATGGATTCCATTGGAAGAGGCCTGTATCTCCAAATGTTTGGGCTCATATTCAGTTCCTCTTTCCACCGTTACAAATGTGTGTCCTCTGGGTATCTCCACGGAAAAGTTGCCTTCAGAATAAAAAAATGGTTGTCCGGTTCCAACTTTTTGGATTGCATTTGTGGGAGAGGCGTATTCACCTGATGAAGTTAGAACCTGTACTTTTGCTGCCACACATTCCCCGGTCTGTTCATCTATTATTGTTCCATGTAGCTGAGCCATGAGATCACCCTGATTGAATGGCGTGTAAGTTTAGCCTGATCTTATTACACTTTTTCATATAGGCAAATTTAGTTGATGTGTAATAAATGTATAATTGTAGTTTACCGACTGTGCCTAACAGTGATTAATTTCGGAGGAATGATTTCAAGCCAATGGAATTCAGAGAATTTTTGAGTCAATTTAGATCCGATGATTTGGCTTTTGCCTTGAAGGGACTTGATCTCCCTGTAAGCGGTAATAAGCCAGACAGAATCATTCGCTTGGTCAATATGCATGAAACAGGGACGGAGGTAAAAAAGTTACTCAAAGCCTTTCGTCCAGAGGATGTCAGAAGGGCCGCTAAATCTGTTGGTTTTATAAACTGATTTCACCTAGTTGCGAAGTCCCAACTCTTATTTTTTGTCGTGTTTGATGGGCTTGAGGTTTCAACTTCCCACTACATAGCTTATTTGGTGTGCGTGTTGCCCTACGCTTATTTGCATGCAATAATAAACCTGTAATAGGTAATATAAATCGTTAAACATGTAATAAAAAGCTCTATAAAGGTATTTATATTTCTAGGATCTTTTCTATGCCAAAGCAAATGTCGGCAGCCCTGGTCTTGTACGCACAGGGTAATGGACCTGCGGCAATCTATTCTCATTTGTCTACAAATTCCCCTTCTCCAAGCCTGCGTACGGTGAACCATTGGGTTTCAAAGTTCAAACGGGTAGATAGCGATTTACTCAAACTTGATGTCCCATATGAATGGTACTTACAGGAGCATGATTCAGCTAATGAGCAAGAACGGAATTTGGTATATAGAATGCTCAGGATTAAAGAGAATGCTACGGTTCGAGAGGTGTATTGGTGGCGGAAAATAAACGAAATGGGGAATGATATCCCAGATAAGAACTTAATCTCCATAGCACAGGAATGTGTTATCAATCAACATAAGGAAATATTGGCAATAAATAAACTGGATTGGGCCAAAATATGGGACAAGATTCAGGGGTGTTATCAAGAACCTACAATAATTGTAAGATATTCATTGCTGCCTGGGGAATACATAATCTGCTGTTTTCAACCCACCCAACGGATACCTGATTGGGTCGTGGAGGGTGAATTACTTTCCATCACTCGAACGCCGGAGCAGGTAACTGTTATAAGTGAGGAAGTACCTTTACCGCCAGATATTCAGGCAGAAACGGGATGGTTTTGCCTGAAAGTACCTTTTGGGCAGCGGGATTTTTTTTCTGCTATTGATCAATTTGATTTGGATTATAGAGTCGTTTCAATCAAAGGGTTCCACTACTTTCTCTGCAGAGATATTTCTGTAGATCGGATCAAAAAAAATGTCAGGGATATGGGTATTCGATTAGAAGAGGTTGAGTTTTGATCTGATGCCGAGATGATATTGACGCTATATATTAACGCAAGAAAAGTGACGGACCTATCACGTATGAAGTAATAGATCCAAAACCGGAAACAAAACCTTTAAACTGTTGGTGGTTCCATTGTTTCAGAGCTGTTATCAAGTTTGGTGCGTAGTTGGATATGATTCATGAACTCATCATATTTGGCAATGTAGGTTAATTTAGCGACTCTCTCGTCTTTGAACCTTATTCCCACTTCTGCATAAGATAACGTTCTTCCAAAATAGCCATGCTTTGGAACCATCTCAGCTATTGAATCGAAGGGTATTTGAAATGTCCGGCGTTTTTGGATGACGGGTAATCCCACCATTGTGAGATAAAGAGAATCTTCAGAAACGTAATATGCTGTTTGGCGCCATCGTAGATATCGAGGTCCCGCAATTCCCACGCACAGTAGCAATGGCACTAATCCCATTGAGATGAAATCAAAGGAAATTACAATGATAAGTACACCAATCCACAAAGACGATGGCATCAACCAAGCCCACTGTGACTGACGAAATTCAAGGGCTTCATTTGGCACTGATTCCACCTCAAAAGAGGTCGGCTGGTCTGATTCGGGCTCTTTTTCGGATTGACCGGATTCTTCCTGAGCGTCGTTTTGGTTATTGTCTTCTTCCGTCATTCCATCTCCAGATAATGCTTTGAAAGGTTGGGTGGTGTTAAACAATCAACTTTTGGGTGATTGGCTCCGCAGGCTGGATTCGAACCAGCGGCCGATCGGTTAACAGCCGATTGCTCTACCACTGAGCTACTGCGGAACGGTTT
>Ga0310345_10005700_pt1 | contig 10989 bp, 15 predicted proteins | sample HC15DNA20500_MG_FD_204667 | JGI IMG/M metagenome (GOLD analysis project Ga0310345, IMG submission 204667) | Marine microbial communities from station ALOHA, North Pacific Subtropical Gyre - HC15-DNA-20-500_MG | ecosystem: Environmental > Aquatic > Marine > Oceanic | place: Pacific Ocean: North...
CTTCACCAAAATGGGAAGAAGATAGATATTCACTTTCAATGATAAATCCTGAAACAGGAGAGGTGGATTGGTATGGTGGAGAATTACAAGTTCAAAAAGAAGAAAGAAATTTAGAACCAGATTTTGATATAGCATTTGGTTTAAGAAAAATAGCAAGATTTCATTATGAAGGAAAACGTGGTGTAAAAAACGCTGGTGTTGGTGGAGATTGGTATAAAGGAAATGGTCAAGCAAATCCTAATGAGTCCGCAACAGTTGGTAGAGTAAAAGGATTCGAGTATTTATTAAAGTATTCTGAGAATCGTAGATGGGATGAAAAATTTAGATCACAAGAATATTTTTTGAGATATCTTGGAGATTGGTTTATATTTAAAGTTAAATACCAAGATATGGAATTGGAAGATTTAAGATACGGTCAAGGTGATTTAAGATTAAGAAAAGAATTTGAAACGGAAGGTGGGAGTTTAAATATTTCATTTGGAGTGGGGGCAAGAACACACCCAGCATATGGATTTGCACCAACCGTTATTGATAGTTCTTGGTATACTTCATCTTGGTGGGAATTTGCAGCAGATGAATTTGGTGTAGATGATAGATTATATCAAGGTGATACAGACGGAGATGGAATTGGAGATGGTGGAATAGCAGTTTATGATAATCAAACTGGTGAATATATTGGTTATGTAGGATATGATTGGAGATGGTTTGACGCTGATGGTAATGTAATAACACATACAGATAGAGAATTTTATACATATCATTTTCCAGGAATGTTGGAAAGTTGGTTTGATAAACAGTTAAAAGGATTGGGAAGTCAAAGAGAAGTATCAGTATCACTTGGAGTAGATTGGTATCAATATACAGAGAATTTTTGGATTCATGCATGGGGAAGTTTATATCCGTATCATTATGGGTTAGATAAGTATTCTTATCATAACGCAGTTGCGTGGAAAGAACATGAAGAAGATGGAGAAGAACCTGAAACGTTTGAATTCTTAGATAAAGGAACAGAAATTTGGATGGATTATGATATAGGTGCTATAATTGGATTCAAATTACAAGAAAATTTAGGATTTTATGTTGAAGGAAAATATTTAGATTATTGGGACAGACCAGCTTATGGTATTAAAGTTGGTTTAAATTATCAATTTGTAGGATTTGGATTATAAAATGAAATACATACTATTAAGTTTAATATTATTGGTGGGATTACCCGATGTAACTTTTGGTCAAAGTAAGTGGGATAAGTTTTTAAAGAAAGTAGAGAAGGCATCAAAAGAAGCACAGAAGATTGACAAACAAGTACAACAATTAAAGAAACAAGCAGAGAAAAGTGGAAGAAAAGAAAGTCCTGTAAAAGTTCCACATTTTAAAACTTTATCAAAGGCCGATTTTCTAAGCGGTAAATATAAAAAAATTACGATACCATATGATCAAAATCTTAGTGTGAAGTATGGAATTGCAGATTGGAAGGTTACTCGTGAAGGGAAGAAACAATACCAAATTTCGAGTAAGGTGTATATAACTGCTGATGAGGCATCTTATGATCGTTGGCGTAAAAGATTAAACTTATAGGAGATTAGTTATGGCAGACGAAGTAAAAATACCAGAAGTACCAGAATTAGAAGCATCTGCATCAGTATCAGACTCAGTTTCAGTTGGTAATGAAAATGTAGGAGCAAGTGCAGAATATCACGCAAGTACAGATACAACTATAAGTAGTGAAGGTGTTATACATGAAGATTCAGTTGGTGTAAGTGCAGAAGCACACGCACAAGATTCAGTTGAGGGAAGTACTGAAGTAGGTGGTGTAGATGTTAGTGGTGAAGCTCACGCTGGAGCAACAGCAGAAGCTAGTATAGAAGTTGAGGACCACGCACAAGCAACATTCGATGGGTCAGATGTAAAAGTAGGTGCTGGAGTGTCAGCCGAAGCAAAAGCATCAGTTGGTGTTGAAGCAGGAGCAAGTGCAACTGTAGGTGGAGTTGAGGTAGGTGGTGAAGCATCAGGTGATGTATATGCAGAAACTCACGCTGGAGCATCAGTAGATGCACAAGTTGGAGAACACGGAGCAGCAGGTAGTTATGATGCAGGAATCGGAGCAAGTGTTGGTGTTGAGGGTGAAGCCAGTCAAACCGTAGGTGGAGCAACTGGAACAGCAGGTGCTGGAGTTAGTGTTGGAAAACAAGTTGGAATTGGTGGAGAAGGACACGCAACTATGGAAGATGGTGTTATTGATGTAGGTGTAAGTGGTGATTTAGCAGTATTAGTAGGATTAGATGTAGATTTAGATGTGCAAATAGATACAGCAGAAACTCAACGAGAAGCTGAAGCAGCCGCCAAAGCTGCCGCAGACGCCGCAGAGAAAGCAAAAGAAGAATCCGATAGGATTGCAGAAAAAGCAAAAGAATTAGCAAAACAACAGGTAGAGGAAGCTGAGAGAGAAGCGAAGGCGGCGAAAGAAGCTGCTGAAGCTGCTGCGAAAAAAGCGGCAGATGAAGCTGCAGAAGCAGCTAGAAAAGCTGCGGATAATGCAAGAGATTTACTTGCAAAACAACAAGCAGAAGCTAAAAAGAAAGCTCAAGAAGCAGCAGAAGCTGCGGCGAAGAAAGCAAAAGAGGAAGCTGAAAAGAAAGCAGCTGAGGTGAAAAAACAGGCGGAAGCAAAAGCAAAAGCCGCGAAGAAAGCAGCTGATGATGCAGCCAAGAAAGCGAAACAAACTTCAAAGAAAGCCGCCAAGAAAGCAAATCCTGCTAATTGGGGTAAAAAGAAAAAGAAGAAAAAGAAAAAATAGGAAGAAACAATATGAAAAAGATTTGTGATAATCCCAATTGCGATTGTGAAAATTGCGATTGTGAAAATTGTGATTGTTAATTAGGAGAAATAAAATGATCAAGAGAATTTTATTGGGGTTAACTATGCTCTTTACGTTTAGCTGTGATGATTTATTGGAAGAAGAGTTTCCGATGAAATTGTGGCTGAATGGTGTAGAAGTTGATGTACAATCAGAATATGAAAGAATAACTACCTTTGGTGAACAGATTGAATATCAAGGATACGATACTACTAAAACATTTCTTAAGAAAATATTTATTATTCATTTTCAGAAAGAAGCTGGTAGGATTGAACTTACAAATGAACACTATGCAGTAGTATTTACTGATTGGGAAGGTGATACATCTAATGGATTACCGATTGATGAAGGAAGTTATCAATGGCCAAGTATTTGTCCAGTATGTCCAAGAGCTTGTATGCATGGAGAACCAAGTAAATGGGTAAGAATGGAAATTATAGGTGAAGATGATTATGGTGTTTCAGGACAAGCACATATAGAATCAGTAAATGAAAGTGGAGATAGTTGGACAATAACAGGTGATGCTGAAGGTATATTCTATAATCCATATTCAGAAGAAGATATGCATGGCGTAATAGAATTTACAAACTTAGAAATAGAAACAGACGAGGATAATACACCTTATTTTGATTACGGAGGACATTGATAGTGGCAAAGAATGGACAGAGATTAGGTGACCTTTTACTAGAAGCTGATGTAATAACAAAAAGACAACTAGCTAAGGCTATTCAAAAACAGTTAAAAGGCGATACAAGACAATTAGGACAAATTTTAATTGAATTGGGATATATTAGTGTGGAAGATTTGACCGATGTTATGTTAGAAAGTCACGCGGAAGAAGAAGTAAAAGGAAAAGTTATAAAGGAAAAAGTAGTGGCACACCCAATAGATATTAGTGAAGATGCGGTAATGAAAACAAAATTCGCATTAGATGTTAAAACAATAATTGCAGCAGCAACGGGTATCGCATCTTTAGTTGGAATGTGGTATATGTTACAAGCAGATATACAAGAAGCAAAGGAGTTACCTAAAATTGGTAACATATACAATCAGGAGTATCCATCAAAGCCAGAAGGATATAATTGGCCGAGGTCTTATGAACAATATAAAGAGAATGTAGAAGATCTTCAAGAAACAGTTGATGAAGTATTAGATTTGTTAGATGAGTATGAAGAAGTAATAAAAGAATTGAGGGATGATATAAAATCACTTGAACGAAGAAAAAAGGATAAGAAATAGTTATGAATAAAACACAATTAATTAAGTGGAGTTTTAAGTTGTTATGTACAATTGTATTATGTGGAAATATTATTAATGCACAAGCTGACCCCAAACCAGAAATAGAAGTTATCAATGATGATAATTTTAAATCAAAGATAAGTAAAGGATTTGTATTAATTAAATTTACAGCTCCATATCAGTATGCAAATCTAGATCCTAAATTGTTTGACGGTGTAAAAGGACATGAAGGATGTGTTATTTATGAGGTTGACCGTTCAACTGTTAAGAAGGTAGTTAAGAAACTTAGAATAAGAAACTATCCATCACTTGCATTATTTCATGATGGAAAAAAGAAAGAAGTATGGAAAGCAGATATGGATGGTATTGTAGATGTATCTAACAAACATCTTAAAAAAGCAATATCTGATGCTCTAGCGGGAGATGTATTCTGATGCCAAATTCTAAAGCTAAAGATCGAAAACGTAAAAAAGCAGCGTTAAATAAAAAATGGGCCATTGAAGGTAGAACTGCAGTTCAACACAAAAAATGGTTGGCGAAACAAAAAGAAAAAGGTCCTCAATTGCCTATATATGGAAGAAGATAATGGAAATAAATAACTTAGGAGTATTATAATGAAAGAAAACATAACACCAGGTGTACCAGCGGGTACTTTAATTACGATAGGTACAGATTTTGGTGACATTCAAAAACCTATTGAGAAAATTAAACCAGGCGATCTATTAAAAACTTTTGATATGGAGGATTATGATGGAGCACATCATGAACAGAATACATCCACATATGTTAAAATTAGAAAAGTATCAAAACAACATGCTACAAAATTAGTTAAAATAAAATATAGTGATGGAAATAGTTTGATTACTACTATTGGACATCCATTAAGAATGCAAGCTATGCCGTGTGGTGTTGTTTGGCAAGAAGATGGAACACAAACTAGGGGATGCTCATCAGTAACTCCACAAATGGATGAATATGAAAGAGTAGGAGCTAGAGCAAAAATAATTACAGATATAGATGATGTTGATGATGTGGCTAAAGCTTTAGGATTTCATTTTTGTTGTAATGTCGGAACGGAAGCTTATTCTCCTGAAAAAAAATATACAGAAAGTAAGTATGATATAGAAGATTTAAGATTTAGTAATGTTATTACAAGAAATGAATGGGAAATGTCTCAATTAAAAGTTGGTGGGTTTCCTATATATGATGGGGGAAAGGTACCAAATGATGTTCGTGACGAGGTAGATGGAGATTATACAAAAATACTTGAAGAATTAGTTACAATAGATGGGTTTGAAGATATAGATGATGAGTTTGAGACTTATTATATACAAGATACTGATTTTGGATATTCAGAGAATTCTTATTTCGCAAATAATGTAATGGTATCTACTTTAGCGGCTCCTTATCAAGCACAAGAACATGATGATTAAATAAGATGGCATTAAAACTAGCATATACAAGTAAATTTGGAACTTCGCATAGTAATGCTTACCATAGAATTAATAAAGTTCAATGGAATACTACTTCACCGACATTTGTAGGTCCAGAGGGTAGTGGATCTATTGTAATAACAATTTCATCATATGCAACTCAAAATGCTAAAGATAATGATTCAGAACCTTTAATAGAGAGAAATTATAATCTTTCATATACTTCCAGTGTGGCTGAAAATTGGGTATCACAGTCATATGAATATTTAAAGACACTTGATGATTTTAGTGGAAGTGAAAACGTGTAGATATATGATTAAGTTAAAAAATATAGTAGAAGGATACACACCACGAAGGAATGATAGTATGAAAACTGTATTCTTTTCTGCAGTAAGTGCGTTAGAAGATTTAGCTGACCTGTTTAGAAAAAGAGGTGAAAGAGTTACTGCAAATGCTTTAGAAAGAATATCACAGAATATTAGAAATATAATAACTGCAAATAAAACTTATAAGAAACATAAAAATGATTAAATTAAAAGATTTATTATTTGAGAGAGATTTAAATGATACCAAAGATACTGGAGGTGTTTTACATTACAGTGGTGATGGTAAGGTATTATTATGTTTAGGTGCACGATCAGGTACATGGCATGTTCCTAAAGGACATATACAAATTGGAGAAGAACCATTGGTTGGTTCAGTTAGAGAATTTACAGAAGAAACACAAATAGTATTAAATGGTATTCCAGAATTGGCAAATATTTATAAAAAAGACAATGGTGGAAAATTTTATTTATATGTATTAAAAGGAAAAACTAAATTTAAACCTAGATTAGATCATGAACATTCTGACTGGGGATATTTTAGCGTAGATGATTTACCAAGTCCAACTCACGAATGGATTAAGGAGATTATAAATAATGATAAAACATCTGAGAGAAATTAAAATGGGATATTGGAAACATTGGTGGAGAGCTATTAAATGTAGTGGTGCACTTTTTATTCATGCATTTTTACCAGATGTATTAACAGATTATGCAAGTAAGGAGTTGTCTGATGATTAAATTAAAATCATTATTATCTGAAGTGATAGTTACTACTGGTGAATTTGATAGTGTGGTTAACCAAGCCAAAAAAGAAACTGGTCAAAATCACAAAATACCTTCCGAGACAAAACGAATGTGTAAACAAGTTGGTAAGTATAAAATTAATGTATATGATTATAAAGGTAATAAGAGTAAAAAGAGAGATGTTAAAGGATTGATGTATCAGTACTACGCTTATGTTCAAGGTTGGGGACATGGAAAATTTAAGGGTCCTTCTGATTGGTTTTTAAAAGGTTCAAAGTTTGATAAGATACTTGGATGGTTATCTGAGCATGGATATAATAGATATTTTGATTATAGTTATTTAAAAGATCACGTTACTTCTGATATGCAAGCATATCAAATTGTAAGTGATATAAGACCAAAATCAAAAGGTGTAGACCCAGCTTATTATCACGTAAAATCATTTTATAATGCTTTTGGTTCTAGTAGAAATACTAATGTTTTTGATCAAGTTGTAAATAAAGTAGATGCGTGGATGAAGGATAATAAAGTAGAAACATTATGATTAAGTTAAAAAATTTAATTCTTGAAAGAATTGATTATAATCAGGTTGCTACTAAAATAGTAAAATCATATGGTTTAAAATCTAAAGTAAAATTTAATACAGGAAAAACTTTTGCAGATTATGATTGGATAAAAGATGTTATTAATTTACGTCCTAGTTATTCAACTGTTAAGGAATTTTTACTTAGTGTGTTACACGAAGTTCATCATGCTATTAAAAGAAAAAAAATGGGAGCTAAAAAATATGAGAAATCTTATCAACACGCAGGAGATTTAGCGGTTAATAAAGGAAAAGATTTTCATGATGATAATCCTTATGAAGAATCAGCGGAAAAATGGGCCAAAAGAGAATTATCTAAATGGGTGAAAAAATAAGTTTATTTGGTAAAGTTGACATATAGTTATATGGGAATAGGTTATAGATGAAGCCACGAAGTGCCAAAAATAAAGGCAAACGCCTACAAAATAAAGTACGTGATTTAATCCTTGAAAAATTCAACTCTAAATTAGAACCAGATGATGTGCGTTCTATTACAATGGGTGAATCTGGAGAGGATATTTTGTTATCCCCAGCCGCCCGTAGAATGTTTCCATTTAGTGTGGAATGTAAATCTCAAGAAAAATTAAGTATTTGGTCATCGTTAGAACAGGCTGATGATAATAGTGGGGATCATACGCCATTATTGATATTTAAACGAAATAGATCCAAAACGTATGCAGTTTTAGAATTTAAGGAATTATTAAAGTTATTGAATGAATAATTTACTGTCTTTACTCTCAGTAGTTATAGGAAATCCAGGTAGAAATGTCCGTAAAGAAAATGAACATATATTTTTCTGTCCATTTTGTAATCATTATAAACCAAAACTTCAAGTAAATCTTGCAAGTCAATTTTGGCACTGTTGGGTTTGTGATAGTAAAGGAAGAAGACTTTATCAGTTATTTAAAAAACTCAATGCTACTCCACTACAACTTAGAGAACTTTCGGATTTGGTTGGTGAGTTTTTTTATACTGATGAAAAGTCTGATAAAGAAGAAGTAATATCATTACCTAAAGAATATAAACCTCTGTGGAATGATGAATCAACTAATATAATAAAAAAGCATGCGTTGTCTTATTTGAATAAACGTAATATATTTTTTGGAGATATTATAAAGTACCAAATTGGATATTGTGATTCTGGAATATATTCCAATAGAATAATAATACCATCGTATGATAACGAAATGAAATTGAATTATTTTATAGCTAGAGATTTTTATTCAAGTTATCAAAAATATAAAAACCCACCAGTATCAAAAAATGTTATAGTTTTTGATTCATTGATAAATTGGGATGAACCAATTGTATTATGTGAGGGAGTATTTGATGCGATATCTATAAAACGTAACGCTATTCCTTTACTTGGTAAAAATATACCAAAATTATTGTTTGAACGGATAATTAATAAAAGTATTAACAAAGTGTATTTAGCATTGGACTCTGATGCAATGTCAGAGATATTAAAAATAACAGATATATTTTCTAAATATAATATAGATGTTTATATAATAAAATTAAAAGAAGATACAGATCCTTCGGATGTGGGTTTTGAAGAAATGTTGAAATATGTAAAAAATTCAGAAAGTTCAAGTTTTACTGAACAAATTATGATGAAACTTAATAATATATGATAAATGAAATAGTTAAAGTTCCATTTAGAAAATTAAAATATATCCATCATATATCGGATATACAAATTAGGAACTTAATACGCCACAAAGAGTATAGAGAGGTAATCGAAGGCCTCTGTGAAAAAGTAAAACTTCAAAAAAATAATTCTATAGCATATATTGGTGGGGATATTGCACACTCTAAATTAGATATGTCACCAGAGTTAATTTCAATGTTATCTGATTTATTTTCAAATTTAGCCGATATATGTCCCACCGTAATTATTGCGGGAAATCACGATTGTAATTTAAATAATTTATCTCGTATGGATTGTTTAACACCAATAGTAAATAATCTTAAGCATCCTAATTTACATTATTTAAGAAAAACAGGTGTGTATAAATGTGCTGATACTTCATTAGTAGTGTGGGATGTGTGGGATAAAGAAAAAGATTATATTAAAGCAAAAGATGTTGAGGGAGATACTAAAGTAGTTTTATATCATGGTACTGTTGACCAGGCAAGAACTGATTTGGGATTTAAGTTACCCTCTAAAGTAAAACTTGATTTATTTAAAGGTTATGATTTAGGATTATTAGGTGACATTCACAAAAGACAATTTATAAATAAAAAAGAAACTATTGGGTATTGTGGCTCATTGGTTCAGCAAAATCATGGTGAGGATATTGGTAAAGGTTATTTGTTATGGGATGTTCCTGCTCGCAAATCTACTTATGTAGAAATACCAAATGATTATGGTTATGTAACTTTAGATATTGATAAAGGAGTATTACCTGATATATCTAATTTACCTAAAAAATCTAGAGTGAGAATGAGAGTACGTAATACTTCAGCCGCGGAAGTAAAAAGGTTATCTACTTTAGTTAGACAAAAATATCCTAAAACTCAAGAAATAACAATAACTAGAACTGATGCATTTGATAGCGCTGATAGGGTTAGAGGACATAAAATTAATATTGGTGATATAACTGATATGGATTATCAATATCAACTTATATCAGAGTATTTGGATAATAATTTTGTGGTAGATGAGGAAACATTATTAAAGATAAAAGATATTAATAAAGATTTAAATGATAATCTTCCAGAAGAAGAAGTCTATCGTAATATAAATTGGAAATTAAAAAAGTTTGAGTTTTCAAATATGTTTAGTTATGGTGAAAATAATGTTGTAGATTTTACAAGACTTAATGGAATAATTGGAATGTTTGCACCAAACGCCAGTGGTAAATCAGCTTTGTTAGATGCTATGTCTTTTACGGTATATGATACTTGTTCTAGGGCATTTAAAGCAGATAATGTACTTAATAATAAAAAGGATTGGTTTTCTGCTAAAATAAACGTAGAAGTTAATGGTCAAGATTATTGGATCCAAAGGTATGGTAAAAAATTAAAAAGTGGGCATGTTAAGGTTAATGTAAATTTTTATACTTTTGATGATAATGGTGAAAAAATTTCTATGAATGGAGATCAGAGAAGAACTACAAATGGAAATATTAGAAGGATTTTAGGAAACTACGATGATTTTATTTTAACAACTCTTTCATCACAAATAAATAATACTGTTTTTATAGATAAGACACAAAAAGAGAGAAAAGAATTATTACAACAATTTATGGGAATAGGAATATTTGATAAATTATATACATTAGCTGTAGATAATATGAAAGATGTTAGAGCTATATTGAAATCTTTTAGAGATAATGAGTATGATACGGAATTGGTTGATATAAAACAAGGTAAGAAAAATGTAAAACGTAAGTTAGTTGATGTTGAAGAACAATTAAAACAACATACTGATAAAGAAAATGTTATAGATAAAGAAGTTAAGAAATTGTACAGAAAATTAAAACCAGTAGATGAAAGTGTTACTGATATTGATGGTATGAAAGCAGATAAAGAAAAACTAATGAAAATAATTTCTGGGTTTGATATTGAATCTGCTGAAATAAAAAGCAAATATGAAAATTTATCTTTTAAATTAAATGAAACAAAATCTAAAATAGAATCTTATAAAGAACAGGGTATAGAAACTCAATATGCAGAATTAGAACAATTGGAAAATAATAGACAAGATACTAGAATAGAAATTGATAAGTTACAGATTTCAGTTAGGTCTAAATTGGATAAATTAGAAAAGTTACAGGATTTGGAATATGATCCAGATTGTAATTA
>Ga0310345_10005705_pt1 | contig 10984 bp, 11 predicted proteins | sample HC15DNA20500_MG_FD_204667 | JGI IMG/M metagenome (GOLD analysis project Ga0310345, IMG submission 204667) | Marine microbial communities from station ALOHA, North Pacific Subtropical Gyre - HC15-DNA-20-500_MG | ecosystem: Environmental > Aquatic > Marine > Oceanic | place: Pacific Ocean: North...
GCCTGCAATCGCAAGAAGTAAAACAAAAGTAGTGAGGATCGCTGTTATTATGAAGGCGAAAATTACAAGAAAGTCTAAAGCTTGGTTTTTTACACCAGACGACAGCATCATTACAGACGCTAAGATCATTGCCAATACAATAATCATATCCAAAAATCTTTCAGCCACTAAAGTACCAATTCCCCAAGAAAATCCCAATTTCGAGATCACACCCAGGCAATAGGCTCTGTAAACATCCCCCAATCTTAACCATGCAACCGAATTAACAAACCATCCAGATAAAACAAGAACGCTATACTGAAAGCTAGAGGCATGGCGCAGTGTTGAATCACAATCAGAAGATCTATCTATCACAGAGGCGTTGAAAGAAATGGTCTTCCATCTGAGCCCTCTAAATAAAAAGCTCAGATAGTATGCAGTAAAAGCAATAAAATATTTAGCGATGTCAAGTGTTTTAAAGGTTTCCAAAATAGAATCCCAGTCGACTTTGAAAATCTTGAAGGAAACATAAATCAGAAAAAGAGATCCCAAAAGTGTGAATCCAGTACGAAAAGAAATGACAGTACCTAAAATCTGATTTTGACTACCCTCGATAAAATCATTTTCGACGTCATTCTTTTTTGATGGTTTTCTGAAAAGTAGCGAAGCAAATTCTATTGGGAATTTCAAAGCGGCCTCTTTTTAGGAATTCCCGCCTTTCGAGGGTAAATCTCAGGTGTTTCTGCTATCTTTCGTATAACTACCAGCCTTCCTGGTAAAAACGGCAATTTGTCCTCAACATTGACGACACTGTCTATTTGCCCACCTAATAAATTCAAAGCCCTCTCTGATCGATCAATTTCAGACTGAACCCGAAAGCTTTTCATAGCAATGAAAGTACCCCCAATACTACAAAATGGCAAGGCAAACTCAAGTAAAACAGGAAGGGTCGCAACAGCTCTCGATACAACCATGGAATACTTTTCCCTATGTTTTCTTTTTTTTGCTATATCCTCTGCTCTCCCCACGACTGTCTCCACGTTAGGCAGGTTCATTTCCTTTACCGCAAAATCAATGAATTCAACTTTTTTCTTAACAGAATCCAACATGACCAAGTCATTTCCAGGAAACATCACCTTCAATGGGATCCCGGGGATACCAAACCCTGAACCTATATCCAGTATCTTTTCTCTTTCATGAAATAAGGACGGGGCTGCCATCACAAGACTAAGCGAATCTAAATAATGTCTGACAATGACGTCAGGCCAGTTCAGAATTTTAGTCAGATTAACCTTGGTATTAGCATCTACCAGTAAATCGTGGAAAAGCATTAATTTGGATATAGAAGTCCTCTGAGGGGTTATCCCTAGTGAAGAAAGGCCTGAATGGAGTCTTCTTACACTCTTAATCTCAGGCGATTTGGAACTATCTTGTTTGGAAACAAAAAACAACTATTCCACTTACTCCTAATTTTTTATTAGGCAAACATCGGCTCTTTTCAATCGAAGTTCACTAAAAGCAAGAATGTCTAAGGGTATTGTACGATGTGCCTAAAGTAGCATATCCAGTATTTTTGTAGCGATTTCTGTTGGAATCTTCACCTCTGAAGTGCTACTATGCAGAACATGTTTGTGGTAGTGTTACTACTACGCGTAACTAAATAACTAAGACTGATTCAGTCAAATCAACTGATTCGGTCAAATCGTTGGTCAAGGAGGCAGCGTGTAAGCTATGTTCAGGACCAAGACATTAATAATTATGACCGCATTGATGGTGTCGTTTTTAATACCGACAGTAGTCTTTGCAGAATCCGATACTGTTACTTTCGGTACAGCCGTAGTAACGAATGACCAGGCCGTTAACGACTCCTTAGTCGTTTCAATGTCGGGGGTTACCCCCCCTGCCGAAGGTGATGCATATAATGCAGTGCTTGTGTCATCAGATGGTTCTAAATCTTTAGATCTAGGAGCCCTATCTGTAATCCAGCCAGTGATTCAAGGTGTCACCCAAGCAACTGGAAATATAAATTTCGTTTACGACAGTACTTCGGAAGGATATGACGGTGAAGACCTCCTTGCGACCTATAGCCGAATTAAATTGACGAACGGGTCGGATGGATCTACAGCCTACAGTGATAGTGTGCCCGTGAATGCTGCCGTTTATATCAACTCATTAATGGCTGACATTAATAGCATAGACGCGCATTTAGCAACAGCAATAGCTAGTGCTCTGTCCGCTCAATCGTCATCAGACATTGATGAGATAAAAACTCAGATAAGTACTGCTGTTGCCGATGCTTCTGCAATTAGTGCCCTCGCCGACGGCTTAGGAGCCAATGCTACCGCCGCCGCCGCTGAAGATGTTGAAGATAGTAATCTAGCTGAAGGGTCTGCTGGGGTAATAGCATCTGCAGCTAACATTTCATCGTGGGTTAATGCTGCAAAAACTACTGCGGACAACGACATTGCTTCCCAAACCAGTGCATCCGTAGCAAATATTTTCGCTGCAAAAATATTCAACGAACTTTTGGCAGCTAGGAATGGCTGGGATGGAAATACAGATGGAACTATTTCTTCCTCTACTGGAGAGGGAGGGATGGCGCAGGCTAGAGCCAGCGCCCAGAAAATGGCCACTCTAACGTTAGAAGCTAAGGATCTTCCGGAAAGTGAAACATCGACGACCACGCCGGAAGATGATAAACCTGCCGCCGCCAGCGTCGGTAGTGTACTAGGGCTTGGACTCCCAAGCGTTGGGGAAAGAATAATTAGAGATCTTATATTATTGTCATTCCTGCTTGGCATCGCGATGATAGGAGTTGGCTCTGTTATCCTTTCAAGGAACAGAACATAGTTCAGATATAAAATTCCCTTGGATATAAAAACCCCGCTCGCTCGAACGGGGTTTTTTTTTGCCTGCTGTAGTGAGTAATAATAGTAAAAATAATCTCTCCATTACTCTAGTGTCAATTACTCTAGTGTCAATTTGTCTAGCCAGCATTATAAATCTATCTTGTGCATCAGATAACCCACTTTCGTCCGAAAGCCAGCCCAGGACCGCAAAGCAAGTACTAGACCAAAGCGGAACAATAATGAAGTCTGTGTCATCCTTTGAATTTCAATTGTCACACAAGAATATTAGTGGCACCCGAATTGGTGATTTGGTCTTCTCAAAAGCAACCGGATTAATATCTGATAGAAATTCAATGTCCATTGAAGCCAAATTCTTGTTTGGCAATTTGACCCTTTCTGGGGGTTTCTCAACAATCGACGATACTACTTTTTTCTTAAACCCGCTTACTCAAAAATGGGAAGTGACCGAAGATTCCGTATCCCCTCTTTCCTTCTTTGATCCTGAGAAAGGAATTGAAAAAATACTATCCAGCACCACTTCCCCGAAGTTCAGATCTAATAGCGAAACATTTTGGAACATAGAAGGATCTATGCCGGCTTCATCACTTTCTAATTTGGTCGGAGAAACAAGTGATAATAACGTTAAAATAGTTGTGTGGATAGACAAAGATTCTCTCTACCTAACTAGAGCCATTATTTCTGGTCAATTGAATGGATATGATGATTCAGCCACTATGAACGAAATCCAAAGAATAATTAACATCTCCAGATTTAATGAAGAAATAGTTATTGAGAACCCTTTAAACTAGTATTTACAGCGAAATACATGGCGAAACTTACCAATAAAAATGTAGCTCTGATACCTATTTTTGCAGGTATATTTTTTGCTGCAGACGATCAGACTGTAGTCGTAACAATACTTCCCCAGATAATGTCGGATTTAATGGTGGATGTGACCGAACTGGATAAGGCCATGTGGACAGTTACAGGTTATCTATTAGGGTACGTATCTGTAATGCCTATTATGGGTAGAATTTCCGACATATATGGACGCAAATTTATCTATGTAACTTCTATGTCAGTTTTTATGCTGGGATCAGTTGGTACAGGATTGACTAATTCCATGGGGTTTTTAGAATCTTATTCCTACCATGACAGTGCTTTAATCAGAAGCTGTGTAACCGGCATTTTAGAAACCACAACCTCCATAAACTGGGTTATTGGCACCCGGATAATCCAAGCTGTCGGAGCTGGCGCCTTAATCCCAATTACAATAGCAATCATTAGTGATTTCTATTCTGGTAAGGAAAGGGCTATCCCTTTCGGATTGACCGGGGCATCTGCAGAAGCTGGCGCAGTCACAGGTCCTTTATGGGGAGGAATAATCACTCAGTTTTTTTCATGGCAGTGGGTGTTTTGGTTGAACATACCAATCGGATTACTCGTAATAGCGGGTATTTTATTTCTTGTCCCTAACTCTAAGGGTACCAATCATAAAATAGATTACCTTGGCTCAGGCATAATAGTCGTGGCAATCTGCTTTATCACATTGGGATGCTCACAATCTGGAAGTAATACATCATTTTTGGTAATTTTTATATCTATTGGGGTATCTTTGTTAATCGGTTACTACCTAACATCAAAGCAGGATGATAATTCAGTCATACCAATTGAACTATTTAGAAATATCCAATTCCTAGCTGCAAACACCTTACATTTATTCTATGGCGCAGCCCTTATCATCAGTATGGTAACAATACCACTCATGGTAAATACCGTCCTATATGGCACCTCTCTTGAAGGGGGGTTAATTCTGATGAGAATGACAATCGCTATCCCCATAGGGGCAGTGATCGGGGGGTGGCTTAGCAAACATTATGATCTTAGGATACCAGCGGTTTCCGGACTTCTATTTTGTTTTGTAGCTCTATTATTTATGAGCCGCTGGAACGAATTAATTAAGGACCCACTGATGTCATACCATTTATTAATGGCTGGCTTTGGTTTTGGCTTGATGATAGCTCCTATTACAACATCTGCTATCAACAGCTCTAGTACAAAAAACCAAGGATCAGCAGCTGGAATAATCAGTTCTTCGCGCTTCCTGGGAATGACTTTTGGAATTGCTGCCCTATCAGCTTGGGGATCTCAAAGATTCCAAGATTTACTACTGAGTATAGATTTAAAAATTACTGGAACTGGAGTTCTTGGTACCCCCCCGTCTGGATTTGAAAACCAATTAATCCGAGCAGGGGTAAACTTATTCCATGATTTTTTTATGATTGGTTCGGTACTCTGCTTAATAGGAATAATTCCATGTCTTTTATTGGTGAAACCCAGAAGGGCAAAAGAACCTATTGGATACCACCGGTAATCATTCTAATTGGTAAACCGACCCCCATCCACGTTAATAGACTGACCTGTGATATTTTCGGCGAGATCAGATGCTAAAAAGGCCACTATATTTCCGATATCTTCCGGAGTCTGCTCTCTTTGAAGCGGAATCCAAGCTTTAACAAATTGATCGAAAAGGTTTTTACCTTTAAGACCTTCGGTCTTAAGGCTACCTCCAAATTGAGATCTTTTTCTTGCGATCGATTCCCAAATTGGAGTCCATATAAGCCCCGGACATACGGCATTTACATTCACATTATATGCAGCCATTTGTAGAGCATGCGATTGTGTCCAACTCACAACTGCCGCCTTTGAAGTACTATAATGTGGTGAATCTGGACTTCCCTGCCGAGCTGCTATTGATGCAATGTTAATGATTTTGCCGTGTTTCTGGTTCTGAAACTCTTTGCTAACCCTTTCGGAAACCCTTACAACTCCTCTTACATTGACCTCATATACTTCGGCCCAGTCTTGACTATTCGGAATTTCTCTATTCGACCAACCTTCAGATCCAATTATTCCGGCATTGTTAACCAATATATCAATTTTTTTTCTATTCTTGATGTGTTCTGAAATAATTTCATCAATTGAATTTTCATCAGTAACATCCATTTGCCTTGCTCTAAATTTATCGCCGTAACCACAATGTCTTAGTGTATCCTCTGCGCCTTTTTCAGATATATCCGTCACTAACACATTTGCCCCTGCCAAGGCCAAAACAGAGCATATACCCCTACCTATACCGCTCCCTCCACCCGTGACTATAGCTTCTTTTCCGGACAAATTGATCATATTTAATCCGACCTCAAAATCTTCTTCCATTCCGAGGTCACAAATCTTTTGCCCTGATACATCACGATAGGTCTTTTGATTAACCTAGGTTCTGCAATCATTAGATCCCACATTTGAGAGGCAGTCATATTTGATTTTTCCAAACCTAATTTTTTAAAAGAGGGACTTCTCCAAGAAAATAGCTCAGATGGATCATCTCCTAATAGGCCATTCTGAAGTTCATCCAAAGAAAAGGGGTCGTTGAAAAAATCTCGTATTTCACACTCAAATCCAGCCTGCGAAAGCTCCGCCTTCGCTTTTGTACAACTACTTCACCGATTCCAACCATAAAACAACAAATGCTGCATTCCAACCTCCAACAATATAAGTCGGTTATTCAACCACCCTAATCACATTACCTATCATTCTAACGACATCTAGTTCCCTCAAGCTCGATACAGCCCTCGTTACAGAACTTTCATTGGCTTCGTGAGTCATAATGACCAATTCAGCATCTGTAGATTGATCACCCAATCCTTTTTGGATAAAAGAGGAAATACTAATCCCGCAATCTCCTAGCACAGCAGCAATTCTAGCGAGTACTCCTGGTTGGTCTTCAGCTTCAAGTCGAAAATAGTATTTGGTTATCAACGTATCTATTGATCTAATATCTATGCCATCCGATAACCGGACCGGATCTAGTAAATCAGTACCGTCAGAAATGGTTCGGGCGATGTTGACGATATCTGCCACTACGGCACTACTAGTTGGCATAGAGCCCGCGCCTGGGCCATGAAACAATAATTTACCCAATAAATCCGTCTCTACTTCCACAGCATTCAGAACATCATCCACCTTAGCTAGCATTTGATCTTCTGGTATCAAAGCAGGATGAACTCTTCCTAGTACACTAGAATCGGTTCGAGTAGCTATAGCTAACAGCTTTATTGAATATCCTAATTCCTTAGCGTATAAAAAATCTTTATCAGTAAGGTTGGTTATCCCTTCCGTAAATATATCAGTGTCTTTCACGTTAGCCCTGAACGCTAAGGTGGACAATATCGATAACTTATATGCCGCATCCACTCCCTCTACATCACTAGTCGGATCTGATTCAGCATAGCCCAATTTTTGGGCCTCCTGCAGCATTTGTTGATAATCAGCTTGTTCGTTCGCCATTCGAGTTAGAATATAATTGGTAGTCCCATTGATGATTGCTTTAATAGACTTGATGTTATTAGCCACCAAATCACGCATCAAGGGAGAAATTATTGGTATCCCCCCACCCACACTTGCTTCGAAAAGTACTCTAACGTTATTCTCTCTGGCCAAAGAAAATATATGAGCTCCATGTTTTGATATAACTTCTTTATTCGCTGTAACTACATGCTTTCCATTTTTTACCGCTGCCAGAATTAATTCCAATGCTGGATGTTCACCGCCCATCAATTCCACAACAATATTTACTGATTCATCATTTATTAACTCTTCAGGATTATCTCCTAAAATATTACGGGAAACCATGAATTCTCTCTGCTTTGAAGTATCACGAACCGCTACCTTCATTAGCTTTAGTGGCAACCCTACGTGATTATGCAATACGGTAGAATTTTCTGTTATCGCCCTTGCTACCCCTGATCCAACTACTCCCATTCCAATAAGTCCAACCCCTATAGAGCTTCTCATAAAGCACCTTTACCTAGAATTCAATATTGATTGAAGTGGATCCGGGGTCGGAGTTGGGGCACGAGATGATAACCGGAGTTGTTGGAAGACCCAATCGTAAATAAACGAATTGAAAATCGCATACACATCATGGTTGCTTCTTTCATCATTAATCCAATCTTGTAGAGCCTTTGATTTTAGTTCGTCACGAACTTCAGATGACAGTTCTTTCGCCGGTTGACGTTCGGAGATCATAAAAAACAAAGTCTGGGTGTGGTTGTCTTTGTCTTTGACAGGCTCACTTAATTCTCCGGGTTCTAGTAGGAAAAAGTCTCGCTCGTAATCTGAAATAACTCCTTTAGCAATCCACCCCATGTCGCCTCCCAACCTTACTTTTTCTGGTATATCTACTGAAAACTCTCGTGCTATTTCAATATATGCCAACTGAAATTGGTTTGGATCTGTGATATCCCTAACTGCATCCTCATATTTGAGTTGCATTATGTCCATTTCACCAGTTTGTGGCATCACAATCCGAAAGAGGTGAACTTGCTCCGCAACAAATGGAACCGACTCCCCAACCTGCTGTCTAAATTTTTCTCTAAGGATCGCCTTTTGCACTAGCAACCTATGTGTTGACTCATCTATCTGAATAGTATTCAAATAGTTCAAATGTCGCTCAGCCGTTTCCCGGACAATCTGTTCCTCCGATTTACCTAATGCCATTTGCTCCTCCGGCCGCATAATTAGGGCGATTTGGTCATCGATCTCCTCGTCAGAAACAAAAATCCCCTGAGATGGACCCATTTGCATCAAAATCTCATTTTCTACCATCAATTGGAGAGATTCAAATATTCCCGTGCTCGCGTCAAATGTGCCCCCCAAAAATTCAGAACTTTTTTGGCTTATCCTCACCAACTCAACCAGATCCCCTCTTGTATACTCAACACCATCCACTCTCACCACTAACTCTCTATGTGGCATTACAAACACCACAATGTATCCGGCTATGAATATTGAGATCACTAACAGAAAAGATATTCCTAAGAGGCCTATGGTAAGTTTTTGGCGCCGTCTTAAAACAGGTTGCTGCATAGCAACTCTTCTTTTATCTACACGTAGCGGGCGACCAGAACTCACTTGATTTAAGACTTTCCTGGAATGATTAATTATTCACACGAGGGGAAGAACATACAGGTTGGCTATGACCTAGGCCTGTAATGAACGGGCAAAGCACCCTTCTGTGCGGGGGAAAATGGAAGTAAAGCCAAGTGGCGAGCTTTCTTCACAGCTTTCGCCAAAGATCTTTGACATTTCGCACACATGCCACTTTTTCGACGAGCCTCTATCATGTATCTATCAGAAAGAAATTTCTTAATATAATCAACATCCTTATAGTCCAATTCCTTTTTATCCACGCACGGTTGGCAAACCTTCCGACGTGAATAAAAGCGTGGGCGACCTCCAGGCCTTCTTTGCGGGGTGGTTTCTCTTTCTGTTGTCATCAATAGACTCCGATTTAGTTACTATACTTACGAAAAGTTATGAATTTCTGTCGATCACCAAGGCAAATCATCTTCGATTTCACCTTCACCTTCAATTGAAGGGCCTGTAGGAGAAGACCCTGTGGAATCAGGAATGGGCCCTCCTTCTGAAAACCCTCCTGATGAACTCGCATTGGCGCCTCTGCTATCAATGAATCGAACCTCAGAAGCATTCACGTCAAGAGAAACCCTTGTTTCTCCATCATTTCCTACATATGTCCGGCTACTAAGGCGGCCCTCTACATACACTTTACTCCCTCGTTGCAGATATTGATTGCATGTTTCTGCCAACCTGTTCCAAGCGCTAATCCGAAACCATTCAGTTTCCTCTCTATTCTCACCATCAGAGGCTTTGTATCGGCGATTTGTTGCAACAGTGAATGAGGTTACCGGGTTTCCGTTAGGCGTGTATCTCATTTCAGGATCAGATCCTAAATTCCCAATTATGAGTATCTTATTCATAGTCATATCAAACCCCCTCTCTAACGAGAATTACACTTTTGATATCAAATGTACCAATACATCTTGATTTGCGTTCAAAGTCCTTGCCAACTCTTTGACGTCAGATGAATCCATCGAAATATCAGCTTTGTAATAGCTTCCTTCCTGAAAGTTGTTTACCAAGTACGAAAGCCTTTTCACGCCCCATTCTTCCCTGCCTGTAACCTCTCCACCCGACGAGGTGATAACATCCGCTATACCGTCCACAATTACTGTAGCCTCAGCCTCGGTTGAAACCGGGGACAGGGCCATAATCAACTCATATTTTCGTTTTCTCTCAGCCAAAGCCAGAACACTCCAATGATTATTTTTTAGCCAACCGTCAGTATAGCATGCTGAAGGCATACTCAACAATTTCAATTCCAGCATAAAATCCCGTCTATTTCATACCCGAAGAATGCAAAAGTCTAAGGCTAAATGATAAGATTCCTTGAAATTAAAAGTTCTTGGAGAAATTAATGGCCTTCAAAGAAAATCCCAGTGTTTATCTGGTCACTAAACCCGCTATTAATTGGCCTCAAATCGCTAATTTTTTTGAAGAAGAAAATGTACCTCCCATTCCTGACTCGGTAAGGGCTGGTGACGACGAATCAGCCGCTGTTATAGAGATATCGGCAAGAATGTGTTACATGAGTTACGGCAGGGGTCGCAGAGACATCACTGATTTTATAAACAACCTATTGAGCTCAAAAGATGGGAGTGTTTTTGAACACGTAAATTACGGTTTCATCGTGACCGGCGTTTCTAGAAGCCTTACTCACGAATTGGTTCGGCATCGAGCAGGATTTGCTTACAGTCAAAGATCTCAGAGATATGTGGATGAAACAGAGGGAACATTTGTTATTCCACCAGCCTTGTCCTCAGAAAGAGATTTCACAAAGGAAGCGAGAAAAGTATTAGATGACGCGTTAGTACATGCAGCTGAAAGTTATACTGAACTAGTGACTGCCCTAGAAAAATCATTGCCGAAATCGATGTTTGACAGTAATACCGATAGAAGAAAAGCTATAAGGCAAGCAGCCAGATCGGTTTTACCAAATGCAACTGAAACGAAAATTTTCATTACAGCAAACGTGAGGGCATTAAGGCATTTCATTGAATTAAGGGGTGCCAATTTTGCTGATTGGGAAATAAGATTTCTCGCAATTGAAATACTTAAATTACTTCAGGTCGAAGCTCCATTATTATTTGGTGATTTTCTAATTGAGGACCTTGAGGACGGCACCCAGATAACATATCCAGAATACTCCAAAGTTTAATTAGCCCAGTATTTTAATTAGG
>Ga0310345_10005707_pt1 | contig 10983 bp, 6 predicted proteins | sample HC15DNA20500_MG_FD_204667 | JGI IMG/M metagenome (GOLD analysis project Ga0310345, IMG submission 204667) | Marine microbial communities from station ALOHA, North Pacific Subtropical Gyre - HC15-DNA-20-500_MG | ecosystem: Environmental > Aquatic > Marine > Oceanic | place: Pacific Ocean: North...
GGGGTGGAATGTGGGAGATGCCCTGAAAGATGTCCGGGGCGTCCTCGATTACAGCTATGGTAATTTCGTGCTCAGGCTGCTGGGGACGCCTGTGCATGAGGACAGAGGTCTGGAACCGGAGGTGACTAGCCTGCGGGGGAATGAAACCCATCTGAGCGTCGCCTCCTACAACGTTCTGAACTTCTCGGCCGTCGCTGTCGACCGGGCCGGATTGATCGCCGCCCAGCTGGTCGGGAATCTCGGCTCACCGGATCTCGTGGCTCTGCAGGAGATGCAGGACAACAATGGGCCCCTTGCAGATGGGGGGGCGGATGCGAGTGAGAGCTTCAAGGTCCTGGTCTCCGCTGTCGCTGCCGCCGGGGGGCCCAGCTACGATTTCCTGCAGATCAATCCCGGCAGCGGGAAAGATGGCGGCCAGCCCGGCGGAAACATACGAGTCGGGTTTCTCTTCAACCCTGCCCGGCTGAAGATCGTTCGTTACCGGGAGGAGAAGGACGGCCTTCCTCCCAGTCCATCTCGAATCGGAGCCGGTTCGCCGGCTTTCCAGTCGAGTCGGAAATCTCTTTTTTGCGAGTTCCTCTTCGGTGGCTCGAGGATCTTTGTCATCAACAACCATCTCTCCTCCAAGTTCGGAAGTCCACCGATGTACGGCAGCAGGCAACCTCCGGCGAACGGCGGGTTCGACAGGCGTGTTGCCCAATTTGGCGAGATCAGTGCGGTGGCTGACAGGATCGCGACGGCCGTACCCGGCGCGGCGATCATAGTCCTCGGCGACTTCAACGAGTTTCCCTTCGAGGAGCCGATGAAGAGCGCCGGAGCCGGGAAGGCACGCCTGAAGAAACTCTCAGAGCTTCTCCCGCTGCCGGAACGCTATACCTACAATTTCCAGGGCAACTCACAGACCCTTGACCACGTGCTGGTCAGCGAGCGCCTGGCCGCCGGGGCTGAATATGACGTCGTGCACGTCAACAGCGAGTTTGCCGTGCAGACAAGTGATCATGACCCCGTGGTCGCCAGGCTCAAGCTCCCGAGGTAGCGGGCAGGGGGAGGATTAGGGGCGAGCGATCGCCCGGGTCCCGCCTGTGGGGCGGGACCCGGGAAACCGTCGCGAGACACCAGCCGCCCTCAGGGACAGATCTGGATGTCACAGGAAAGAGCGCCCTGGGGTACCGTGCCGCAGTCCTCACCGGGAGGCGCGATCCGCCCGCCCGCCCTGAACAGGTAGCTCAGGAAGTAGACGGGGTCGGTCAGGTTCAGGGCGTTGTCGCCGTTGGTATCAGCCGACATTTCGCAGCACAGCTCACTTCCGTTAGTGAACAGGTGGCTGAGGACGACGATAGCATCGGTAACGTTCAGGCTTCCATCGCAGTTGGAGTCGCCGCGTCGGAAGGTCGCGGTCGGAACCGTGGAGACGGATGCGACCATTCCATTGACCTCAATCTCGGAAAGGGCCGGACCGCGTTCACCTTCGTACAGTCCGACGACGTCCCTTTGATTGATGGTGATGGTGAGGCCGTCGAAGGGACGCTCCAGGTCGAGCTCCATGCTGATCCGGTTCCCGGAGGTCAGCCGCCGCCGCACGACGAGCTCTTCAACAGGTTCTCCGCCGAGGGTCGTCTCGAGGACGAAGCCGCGGATCTCCTGGTCGCGTTCGCCGAAGATACCGACCTCGGGGCCGGCTCCAGGCGCGTGAACCACGATCTGGCGACTGCGAATCGGAACGGGCCAGCGCATCTGAACGATGCTCGTGTTCCGGCTTCCAGCTCCTACCCACTCGTTGCCCATTGCCATGGTCGAGCGGTCGAGGAGGTTCTGAGGCGGGAAGATGGCCGGCACGGCGCCGGGAGCATTCCCGGGCAGACCGATGACCACTTCCGCATCCACGTCTTCTGCGGGAGCGGGAATGGGACGCTGCGGAACTACGCGGCCAAACGCCGAGCTGGCGCGAATAGCCGCGCTCGGGGCCAGGTTGGTAAACCTGAGCTCCCGGGCATGGTCCGGCACTTCGACCATGGTGTGGCCGGCGTGGCAGCCGACGCAGCGAGCCGTGCGGTTTTCACGTCCGAAGTTCATGCCACCGACATGGAAGACCTGGCCGTCACGGCCCTGGGCGAGAGCTCCCTGGGGGGTGCGGACCACTTCGAAAAGCGGTACGCCCGCGGGCAGCTCGGCCTCGACCCTGCCATCCGGACCAATCTCTTCGCGATGGATCAGGACAGGCTCATCGTTTCCCGTGGTACTGCTACCCTGGGGAGCCATGTAGAATTCGAGCGCCAGGCCCTGCCCGATGGGCGGGGAGGAGGCGACGTTGAAGTCTACAGGAGCGTTGAAGTGAATATTCTCGACAATGAAGCGGAAGGTGCCGTTCAGTCTCGCGGCCTCTTCTGCCGTTTGCGGAATATCGTTCGTCAACGTATCGGTCGTGAGGTCCCGGATGACCGGGGGCAGTTCACGAACGACGATAGGCGTGGCGTCCAGCAGGGCCGCGTCGCGGTCGAGTCGGGAACGTTCAAAGAGAGGCCGCATCGTGGCTTCCGGATCCGGATTGTCGGCAGAGGGACTCTCCATGACGTAGAGGTCGAATTGGGAGGGACGCGGTGTCGGCAGTCCTTCCACGCTGATGCTGGTGACCGGGGCGGCGCTGACAAGCAGGCTGCCGTCGGGTAATTCGACCGCGCTCTCATAGGAGAACTGGACCTCATTTTCGACCGGTATCCCTTCGAAGATTTCGAAGAAGTCCGGGGGAAGCTCCTCACCGGGCACACCCGGGAAGGGCGGCAGGTTCGGTAGCAGCGGAATGTCCCTCTCGATGGTCTGCCCGGGGAAGACCTGCGGTCCGCCTACGGCTTCCGGTTTCTCAGGGCCGCGGGTGTAGAGCCTCACACCGAAAGGCGCGGGTTCTCCGATCACGGGTGTTACCGGGATGAAGAGCGAGAGGGCTCTTCCGTCGCGAGTGAAGCTGGGTCTGTAGGCCTGGGTCTCCTCACGGTCGAGCCGGAATCCGGAGAACATCTGAAGCCCCGTACCATCGGGGTTCACGCTGGAAAGGAACCAGCTGTTGACCCCGGGGAAGGCCTCGGGATCGACATTTCGCAGGGCGTTCGCGTCGACAGGTGCCGGGAGCGAGACGCCGGGAGCGAGCTCTTCGGACTCGTTCTCGATAACGTAGCCGGGAGAGCCCGGACGAATTGGTTCGGGTTCTTCGCCCGTCTCTGTTTCGACAAGCTGAGCAGTCCTCCACCAGCGGGAGTATACGATCTGCCCGGTCGTAGGATCGACGGTAGGCGTATCAGCGCCGAAGCGCTCGGTTGTAATCCGGTGCATGTCGCTGCCGTCAGCGTTCATGACGTAGAGGTTGGTCGCCCGATTTCTTCCATCGGGAGCGGTCTCAGGGTAACGCGTCGAGACGAAGCAGATACGGCCATCGGGAAGGTAGCAGGGGTCGAGATCGTCGTGACCCTGGAACCTCTCGGCGTTGTCCCCAAACTGCTCGAGATCGACCTCACGCAGATCGTGCGTGAGCTGGCGAAGGCCGGAGCCATCGACATGGACCTCGAAGATTCTCCAGCCGTTCTCCTGCGAAGAGAACCCGGAGAAAACCACGCGAGTGGCATCGTAAGAAACATCGGGATCCATGACGTCAACAGGAATCGATTGATCCCTGATATTGAGCCTGGAATCGACGAGCGTACGGATTCCTCCGTCGGCATCGATAGCCTGGAGCTGTCCGCGACTGGCGGTGCGAACCACCGAGTCGCGTTCGGACTCCCTGTTCCCCCCGAGGTGTCTGGAGGCAAACACGATTTCAGGCCGCGCCTGTACGCCGGGCTCTTCGCCAGCCATCGCTGTCGAGGTGAATCCCTGCGAAAGGAGCACAGCCAGGGCGCAAGCTGCCGCGTGTCGTCCCATCCTTCGGGCGGCGCTTCTTCCGCCCACGAAGTATTTGATCGAATTCAGCATCTGAATTTGACCTCCTCTTTAGATTAAAGAAACCACAACTGTATATATGACTAAACGAGCTTTACCGTGCGACCCTCCCAGAAGCACGGGCAGAATTCATCTGATACCGTTTCATTAATTTCCCCAGAACTGTCTACCGGAGGAGATTGCGGCGCGCTCCCGGATGAGAGTCGATGGAGAGACAGAGCGCCGGCGCCTTCGACAGGCCCGCCACGGATCTCCCGTACCCAACTCACGTTTCCAGTTACGTGCCCCATCGTTCTCCTGGAGAAGTCCAACAACCTGACCCCGAGAAAAAGCCCCGGAAAGTCTTTAGAATTTCAATTAGCCACCACGATCAGGGAGTTGTCAATAAAAGTTTGTCAGAGGTTTTTTAGGTTTTTATTCGCCCGGATCGGGGCGTCCGGAGAGGCCGGATGACCTCAGCTGTGGCGCCCGCGATACTCGCCGGTTGGATATTTTTCGGCGTTTTTAAGCACCTTTCGCTCGACCGCTTCAGACAGATCGATCTCCAGGTTGTTGGCGAGTGAGAGGCAGTAGCACACGACATCCGCGAGCTCTTCCTCTATTTCCCTTCTGTGGCCAGGATCTTCGAGAATGGCTGGAATCTGTTCATTTCGATCCCACTGGAAATGCTCCATCAACTCGGCCGCTTCAATGGCGATTGACATGGCGAGGTTCTTTGGGTCGTGGAACTGTTCCCAGTCCCTTTCCCGGATAAATTCAGCCACCAGGTTTCGAAGCTCCCTGATAGTGGTGCTCTTGTCCTTCATGTTTTATATGCCTTTTCTTTCTTGTCAGTTTTCAGGATCCCCGCCTCTGCGCAAAGAAAATGGCGTGGCGAGACAATTGAGAGGTGGGATAATCATCTCTTCTGAGGGTTCTGAAAGGAAAACGGTCAACACATCATGCTGTCCCCTAAACTCATTGTCGGGTTAGCGGTTCTTTTGCCATGCCTGCTGTCGGGTAATTCTCTCCTGACACAGGATGCAGAAACCGACCCCGACCGCAAGAGTCCTGAGGCCTCTATGCCCCTGAAGGAGCTGGCTCCCGACAGGAAGATACCATCCCTCGACCAGGTTCTCGCTCACGCCTGGGGCAAAGACGTCTCCAGTCATGGTGAGGTTGAGCGTTATCTCCGGGAGCTCGTGCGCGCGGCTCCTTTTCGCTCCAGGCTCAAGAAATACGGCACCAGCTACGAGGGGCGGGCTCTCTACTACCTGGCCATATCATCCGCGGCTAACATCGAGAGACTCGAACAAATTCGCGAAAACAATCTGCTGCTGAGCGATCCTCGCCGGGGCGCGCCGGCCGATGTGGAGAAGCTCATCAAGGAACAGCCCGCCATCGTCTGGCTGAGCTACAGCGTCCACGGGGATGAATCCTCCGGCACGGATGCCGCCCTGCTTACGGCCTATCATCTGCTCGCCGATCTCCGCCAGGAGACCCGGTCGATGCTGGAGAAGCTGGTGGTGATTATAGACCCCCTCCAGAATCCCGATGGGAGGGACCGGTTCGTAAATTTTCACCGGGAGAACCGCGGCATCGCCGCGGACCCGGCCCCCCTGGCCTCGGAGCGCGCGCAGCGCTGGCCCGGCGGCCGCTTCAACCACTACCTGTTCGATCTCAATCGCGACTGGTACCTGCAGAGCCAGGTGGAGGCCGGCAGGAAGGCGCTGGCTTTTTCCCAATGGCAGCCGCAGGTCTTTGTTGACGCCCATGAGATGGGCCGCAACAGCACCTATTTCTTCCCTCCGGCGACCGATCCGATCAACAGGTGGATACTTCCACTCCAGAAAGACTGGTTCACCCGGATCGGCAAGCACCATGCCGAGGTCTTTGATTTCTACGGCTTTTCCTACTCTACCCGCGAGATGTTCGATCTGTTTTATCCCGGCTATGGCGACAGCTGGCCAACGCTGCAGGGCTCCCTGGGGATCCTCTGGGAGCAGGCGGGGGTCCGGGGGCTGGTCGTTTCCCGTGATGACGAGCGCCAGCTGGAGTATTCAGTCGCGGTGCGAAATCATTATGTGAGCGGCCTGGCTACGCTGGAGGCTGTGCTGGCGAACAGGGAGGGTCTTCTTCGCGATCATCGCAGGGTTCGCGAGGATGCCGTTCGCCTTATCAGGGCGAGCGGCCTGCGGGATTATTTCATCCTCGAAAAGGGGAGCCCCCAGAGAGCGGCCCGCCTGGTGAGGCTGCTTCAGCGAAACGGCGTAGAGGTTCGCCGTGTAAAGGAGCCGCTTCTGGCCCGGGCCCGGCAGATGCTCGGACAGGATGCGGGGGAGCTGGCGATTCCTGTCGGGAGCTACCACATTTCTCTCGAGCAGCCGGCCGGCCGGTTGGCCAGAACGCTACTCGACCGTCATACGGACATGGGGAAGGAATTCATCGAGCGCCAACTCGTCCGCCATCAGAAGCGGCTCGGTGACGAGATCTACGACATCACGGCCTGGTCGCTGCCGCTTGCCTGGGGGGTGGAGTGCCTGGCGGCCGAGGGTGAGGTGAAGGTCGAGAGCGTTCCGGTCAAGCTCGGCATCGAGCAGGACGCCTATCGGTTCAACCCGGTAGAGGGCGGAGAGGTCCGGGGAGGAGGGCTGGCGAAGGTGGCGTACCTGGTTCGAGGCGATGCCGACGAGCTTCCTGGTGTTCTCAGCGATCTCCTGGCTATGGGGGTCCGGGTGCATGTCAGTGACGAGTCGCTGGTGCTCGGGGGGGTGCCGTTCCCGCGGGGCTCTCTCATCATCCGGATCAATGAGAACGATTCCACTGTCCACGCCAGGGTGCGTCTGCTCTCAAAGCGGGAGGGGGTCGTTTTCCACCGCACGGATACGGCGCTTTCTGACAAGGGAGCCCAGCTCGGCGGCCCGAAGGTCAAGTGGGTCAGGCCTCCGAAGGTTCTGCTGCTCATGGACAGGCCGGCGAGCTACTCCGTCGGGCACACATGGTTCTACTTTGACCGGGTTCTCCGGTACCCGGTTACCCGGGTTGCCTTCCGGAACCTCGCCAGCCTGGACCTTTCCAGGTTCAATGTGCTGATCCTGCCGCATGGAAAATACGGCAAGGCGCCGGCTCCGGATGAGGAGCAGGTCAAGCGGATCAAGGACTGGGTGCGAGGCGGCGGGACGCTGCTGCTGATGAAGGACGCCGCCGCCTGGGCCTGCTCGAAGAAGGTCGGGCTGCTGGAGAGCAGACAGGTGAAGATCAGGCGGCCTGGAGAATCCACTTCCGGGGGAGAAAAGACCCCGAAGAAAGAAAAGGAAGGCGAGGAGACAGCCGACGGCAGATTGCCGCCGGCCGTCCCGGGAGCCTTCTTTGAAGCGGTCGTTTTCGAGCATCATTGGGGAACCTTCGGTTTCGGTCCCGAGGTCCCGCTCTTTTTCAACGGCAGGACCATCCTGGAGCCGCTCAAAACCGAGGGAGGCAGATCCCTGGTGAGCTTCTCCAGGGACGAGGATTATCTCATCAGCGGTTTCAACTGGCCGGACACCTCTGACCTGTTGCGGGGCAAACCCTATATGCTCTATCAAAGTCTCGGTTCCGGCCATGTGATCGCCTTCACGGATGATCCGAATTTCAGGGCCATGTGCCGTTTCCAGCAGAGGCTCTTCTTCAACGGGGTCTTCTTCGGGCCGGGTCACTGAGACGCGCAGGGGGGCTCACCTGCAGGGAGAGGAAAAGCTCCCCATGTCCCGTGATGGGCTGTAGAATTTCGGCTCGATTTTACACCTGAGCATGGAGATGGAAGTGATGGCCAGCGCGCTGGTCCTTTTGAATCTCGGGACGCCCTGTTCGGCGGACGTGAAGGATGTCCGTGCCTACCTGCATGAATTTCTCTCGGACAGGAGGGTGCTCGACATCAATCCCGTGATGAGATTTCTTCTCCTGCACTGCGTCATTCTCCGCAAGCGGCCGGCGGAATCGGCCGCCGCCTACCGGAAGATCTGGACTGAGAGGGGCTCGCCGCTGCTGTTTCACGGACTGGACCTGGCGGATGGGGTTCGGCGCGAGCTGGGCGGTGACGAGATCGTCGAGCTGGCGATGCGCTACCAGAGCCCCTCGATTCGAGATGTTCTCACGAATCTGCATGAGCGCGGCGTAGAAGAGCTCACCCTGTTCCCGCTCTTCCCCCAGTATTCCTCAGCAGCGTGGGGATCAGGGGTCGAGAAGTTTTTCCGCGAGGCAAGACGGCTTTGGAAGGAACCTTCGATCAAGGTGGTGCCGCCCTATTACACTCACCCGGCCTTTATTGAAGCCTTCTGCGGGGTGGCGAGGCCGGTTCTCGAAGACCTGCAGCCCGACAAGGTCCTGATGAGCTTTCACGGGATACCGCAGGGACATGTGAAGACGGTATTCGATGGGCAGCCGGAGAGAGAGCTGCTCGGCCTCGACGGCGCCGGAGGCGATCACTGTCTCGAAAAGCCGGACTGTTGCGCCGAGGTCTGCTACGCCAATCGCAATTGCTATAGTGCTCATTGCTACGCCACGGCCAGGGCCCTGGGAGCTGAGCTGGAGCTCGCCCCGGACAGCTGGGAGGTCAGTTTCCAGTCGCGGCTGGGTCGGGACCCCTGGCTCGTGCCCTATACCGATTTCCGGATCGAGGAGCTGCCGGGGGAAGGAGTCGAAAAGCTCGCTGTTTTGTCTCCCGCCTTTACCGCCGATTGTCTCGAGACGCTCGAGGAGATCGGCATTCGGGCGGAAGAGGATTTTCGTGCGGCAGGGGGCAAGGAGCTTCGATTGGTTCCTTCACTGAACTCGGAGCCCGCCTGGATCCGGGCGATCGTGCGGATAATATCTGATTTTGCGCATCAGGACGACACGATGAGGCCTAGCGCCGTTGACGGCTAGCCTGGCCGCCGGATGGTCGGCTCGCCCTTGATGTAACCAAGTGAGGCCAGGAACCTGTCCATCTCGGTTACCGTCTTCAGATAGTAGGTGTTGAAGGAGCCTCCCCGGCTTGGGCCGTTGAAGAAGCCATGCGGCTGACCTTCATAGAGGTGCAGCTCGCAGCGTCCCCCCGCCTTCTCCATGAGGTCCTTATACTTTTTTGCCGTCGTCACGGGGATCAGCTTGTCCTTCGTTCCCAGGAAGGCGATGGTGGGGGGAGTCTTTTTGGAGATGTTGTGCATCGGGGAGATTTCCCGGAAGCGCTCCTTCACCCTTGAATAGCCATAGCCCTCGGGTCCATTGTCGAAGACCGGGTTGAAGAGGACCAGGGCGTTCGGCTTCGAGCTGACCGTCGTATCCTCTCCTTCTTCTTCCAGCCCCGGGACCGTACCCGTTGCGGCGGCGACATGACCGCCGGCTGAGCCGCCTCCTGCCGCCAGGCGTTCGGGGTCGACTCCAAGACGGCTGGAGTTTTTCCTGAGCCAGCGAACGGCAGATTTTCCATCCTTGACGCACTCGAAGGGAGTGGTCTTCTGCCGGCTCTTGACACGGTAGTCAGCGACGATGGCTACCATGCCCCGGCTGGCGAGATAGCGCGCATGCGGCTCGAATTGCTTCGGGGTACCCCCATTCCAGCCTCCCCCGAAGAAAAAGACGATGGCGGGGCGCTTGTGGGAGCTCTTGTGGCCCGGCGGGTTGAAAATATACAGGCGGAGCTTCGAGCCGCTGGCTTCCTTGTAGATCTCGCTCGTGGCGCCGGCGAAGTTCAGGTCGCCTGTTCCCTTTTTCTTTTTTTCTTTCCCGGATTCCTGGGTGGGCGCAAGGGCAAGGCTCAGAAGAAGAGTCAGGCTCAGGGGGTTCATCACGATACCTGCTTATCCATTTCCGGTTGTTTGCGGTTGGTCTGCAGCGGCATTCAGAACAGCTCCTTTATCTGGACGGCGGCCGGCGGGAGGTTGGGAACCTGCTCCGCTCCAGGGAGTCGCGCGACTGCCTGCTCTGAGATGCCAAGGCAACGATAAATCGTAGCGGTAATTTCCGCGGGATCGGTCGGCCTGTCGGCGGGAAAGGAACCCGTCTCGTCACTTCGGCCCACGGCGCGGCCTCCCTTGATTCCTCCCCCGGCAAAGTAAACGCTCCAGCACCCGGTCCAGTGATCGCGGCCGCCGGCGGGATTGATCACCGGGCTCCTGCCGAACTCTCCCAGGCAGCAGACGAGTGTCTCCTGCAGGAGGCCGCGTTCTTCGAGGCTGGTGATCAGCCCCCAATAGGCCCGGTCGTAGCGGGGGGCGATCCGCGCCTTGAGATCGTCGAGGGTGCTGAAGCCGCGGCGGCCGTGCATATCCCAGCCCAGGCTTCCCCTGGTACGGTTGAAGGTATTGACGGTGACGAAGCGGGCTCCTGTCTCGATGAGCCTGCGGGCGGTGAGCAGGGAGTCGCCGATCCGGCTGGAGCCGAAATATTCGCGCTCACCCTGGATTTCCCGTCGGTATTCCCGTGGGGAAACCTGCTCAGGCTGGTGGGCTTCACCGAGCTGCGCGGCGGTTTGCGCCGGCAGGGCCCTGGGAGCTTCAGCCCGGTCCGTGTTTACAAGGTAGTTGCAGGGCCGACCGGTCTTTTTCCCGAGCAGGCAGCTTGCCACCGCGCCCGGATGGGGATTGGGGCCGGCCGGCTGGGGTATTCTGCCTGTCTGGATGATGGTGGAGGCTGTATCGTGCAGCGCGCCGGCGTCGTGGTGGCAGGTTCTTACCAGGGAGAACCTGTCGGCGATGCGGGCGTGCAGCGGCAGGAGCTCAGAGATTTCGAACTCATCGCTGCGCGTCCTGACAGGCCGGAAGGGGCCGCGGATTTCTCTCGGCGCGTCCGGCTTCATGTCAAAGAGGTCGAGATGGCTCGGTCCTCCGTAGTTGTTGATCAGGATCACGGCCCGGGCCGTGGGCCTCTCTCTCCTGGCCGCGGCGCATTTTCCCGCAACGGCAGAGCCGAGCGCCAGCCCCGCCGCCTGCGCAGAGGCCAACTCGAGAAATGAGCGACGACTGATTCCTTCGTGTCCGGCTGCGCTTTCGTTGCCTGTCATGAGTCGCGTTTCCCTGTCCGGTTATTTTTCGGCTACCAGGTAGCAGATTCAACTCCGCG
>Ga0310345_10005710_pt1 | contig 10981 bp, 10 predicted proteins | sample HC15DNA20500_MG_FD_204667 | JGI IMG/M metagenome (GOLD analysis project Ga0310345, IMG submission 204667) | Marine microbial communities from station ALOHA, North Pacific Subtropical Gyre - HC15-DNA-20-500_MG | ecosystem: Environmental > Aquatic > Marine > Oceanic | place: Pacific Ocean: North...
CCTGCGCGAGAAGCAGCGTCTGCGCGAGCAGTACGGCATCCGCGAGAAGCAGCTGCGCATCGCGTTCAACGAGGCCCGCCGCAAGGACGGCCTGACCGGTGAGAACCTCGTCGAGCAGCTCGAGATGCGCCTGGACGCGCTGGTTCTTCGTGCCGGCTTCGCCCGCACGACCGCGCAGGCTCGTCAGCTCGTGGTGCACCGCCACATCCTCGTCGACGGCAAGACCGTGGACCGCCCCTCGTTCCGCGTCGCACCCGGCCAGCTCATCCACGTCAAGGAGAAGAGCGAAGGCCTCGAGCCGTTCCAGGTCGCCGCGGCCGGCGGACACGCCGAGGTTCTGCCCCCGGTTCCGGGCTACCTCGAGGTCGAGCTCGACAAGCTCCACGCCCGTCTCGTGCGTCGCCCCAAGCGCGCCGAGGTGCCCGTGGTCTGTGACGTTCAGCTCGTCGTTGAGTACTACGCGGCGCGCTAAGCGGCGCGTAGTACAGCCGCGAAGCGGCCAACAACACCGTTACGCGGCGCGCTAAGCAGTCCGCAGAAGCACGTTCGCGAAGGGCGTCGGGGTGACCCGGCGCCCTTCGCCGTTCTCGCCTACGATGGGATGAGCCGCCGTCGCGGAAAGGGAGTGAGCGCATGAAAAACCTGCTGTGGTTCGCACTGGGACTTGCCGGGGGTTTCGTCGCCGCCCATTACGTCAACAAAGACCCACGGGGACACGAACTGCTCGCCGAGGTGGATGCTCGTATCTCGCAGTTCACCGACCGCATCGCGGATGCCTACCGCGAGCAGGAAGCTCGCATTGTCGGAATCGTCGAGGACGCCGTGGACTCGGCATCGTCGACGGTCGATACTGTGGCCGACGCCGTGACGGATACTGCGGGCGACGTCGCTGACGCGGCAAAAGACGCAGCCAAGAAGCTGACTGACTGATCTCCATGCGTGTTCGCATCGCCCCGCGCGGGCGGTGCAGTTCACCTGTGCAAAGGAAACCCGATGAAGACCGCTGAGATCGCGCAGCGCTACCTCGACTACTTCGAGAAGAACGATCACGTCATCGTCCCGAGTGCGTCGCTTGTCACCGACGACCCGTCGCTGCTGTTCACCGTCGCGGGCATGGTGCCGTTCATTCCGTACCTGACGGGCGTCGTTCCCGCACCGTATCCGCGCGCCGCTGACGTGCAGAAGTGCATTCGCACCAACGACATCGAAGAGGTCGGCAAGACCGCACGCCACGGCACGTTCTTCCAGATGCTCGGCAACTGGTCGTTCGGCGACTACTTCAAGGCAGGCGCCATCGAATATGCCTGGGAGTTGCTGACCTCGCCCGAGTCGGCCGGTGGTCTCGGCTTTGCCGAGCGGGACCTGTGGGTCACCGTGTACGAGGACGATGACGAAGCAGCCGGCCTCTGGAAGCGGATCGCAGGACTCCCTGAGGAGCGCATCCAGCGATTCGGCAAGGAAGACAACTATTGGTCGACCGGTCAGCCTGGCCCTGCGGGTCCCTGCTCGGAGATCTACTTCGACCGCGGACCGGCCTACGGTCCCGACGGGGGCCCGGCAGTCGATGACAGCCGTTTCACCGAGATCTGGAACCTCGTGTTCATGCAGTACGCGATCACGAACGTTCGGTCCAAGGTCGACTTCGATGTGGTGGGGGATCTCCCGCAGAAGAACATCGACACCGGCATGGGCCTGGAGCGCGTCGCGTTCATCAAACAGGGCGTCGACAACATGTACGAGACCGACCAGGTGCGTCCTGTGCTCGATCTCGCCGTCGCGCTGTCGGGCCGCACCTACGGTGCAGTCCACGAGGATGACGTGCGATTCCGCGTCGTCGCGGATCACGTGCGGTCTTCGCTGATGCTGCTCTCGGACGGTGTCCGCCCTTCGAACGAGGGCCGTGGTTATATCCTTCGCCGCCTCATGCGGCGCACGATCCGTGCGATGCGACTGCTCGGCGTCGACGCGCCGACGTTCCGCGAACTGTTCGCGGCGTCACGGGATGCCATGGCCCCCGCGTATCCGACTCTCGCCACCGAGTACGACCGGCTCGAGTCCGCAGCCGTCGCCGAGGAAGAGACGTTCCTGCGCACGCTTGCAGCGGGCTCGACGATTCTGGATCTCGCCGTAGCCGAGACCAAGAGCGCGGGTAAGGCCGAGATCCCGGGCTCCGAGGCTTTCCTGTTGCACGACACCTACGGCTTTCCGATCGACTTGACCCTCGAGATCGCCGAAGAGGCAGGCCTCTCGGTGGATCGGGCCGCTTTCGATTCGCTCATGCAGGAGCAGCGCCAGCGGGCGAAGGCCGACGCGAAGTCCCGCAAGCGCGCTATCGCCGATCATTCCGTGTACCGCGAGTTCCGCGCCCTCGGCGAGACGACGTTCACGGGATACACGGATCTTGAAACCGAGTCCCGCATCCTGGGCGTGCTCGTGGATGGGGTCTCGGTCGATCGCGCGACCACCGGTCAGGTAGCCGAGGTCATCGTCGCCGAGACCGCGCTGTACGCCGAGTCGGGCGGTCAGGTCGCCGACAAGGGCATCATCGTCGGTCCGGGCTATCAGCTCGACGTCATCGATGTGCAGAAGCCGGTACCGGGCCTGGTGAGTCACACCGTGGAGGTGACCAGCGGAGAAGTAGCTGTGGGCCTTGCCGCGACGACGATCGTGGATGCCGCCAATCGTCGTGCGGCAGCACAGGCGCACTCGGCGACACACCTCGTCCATGCCGCCCTCCGCGACACGCTCGGCTCGTCTGCCACGCAGTCGGGATCGCTGAACCGCGCGGGCTACCTGCGTTTCGACTTCGCGTGGACACAGGCCCTGTCGCCCGAGACCAAATCCGAGATCGAGGAGATCGCGAACAACGCCGTGCGGGACAACCTCCAGGTGACCACCCGCGTACTTGCCCTCGACGAAGCCAAAGAGCTCGGAGCAATGGCTTTGTTCGGAGAGAAGTACGGCGACACCGTGCGGATGGTCGACATCGGAGGTCCGTGGTCTCGTGAGCTGTGCGGTGGCACCCACGTCGCGACCAGCTCCGAGGTGGGCCTCATCAACCTGATCGGCGAGTCATCGGTCGGCGCTGCCAATCGCCGCGTCGAGGCGCTCGTCGGGGCGGACGCCTTCCGTGAGCTCGCTGCCGAACGGGCGATCGTCTCACAGCTGACCTCGTCGCTGAAGACTCCCCGGGATCAGCTGCCGGCGCGCATCGCTGAGCTGACCGCGAACCTCAAGGCAGCCGAGAAGAAGATCGCGTCGCTGCAGGCGAAGGCTCTGAGTGAGCAGGTTCCGGATCTCGTTGCCGGAGCTCGTCGTGTGGGTGCTCTGTCCGTGGTCGCTGCTAACCTCGGACGCGCGGGCTCGGCTGACGACGTACGTGCCGTCGCACTGAAGGTTCGTGAGCGACTCGGTTCCGACGCTGCGGTGGTGGCTCTCGGAGGCGAGGTCGACGACCGACCGGTCGTCATCGTTGCGACGACGGAAGCGGCTCGCTCGCTCGGGGTGAAGGCAGGTCCCCTCGCGAAAGCTGCGGCGACAACACTTGGCGGCGGTGGCGGGGGACGCGATGATCTTGCCCAGGGCGGTGGTAGCGACGTGAGCGCGCTGGCGCGGGCCCTTGATGATGTCGTGGCGGGGCTGCCCCGACCGTGAGCGGATTTCGCCGCGGCATCCGTCTCGCCGTCGACGTCGGCAAGGCCCGCGTGGGGGTCGCCCAGTGCGATCCGGACGGGATGCTCGCGACGCCGACTGAGACGGTTGCGCGCGGCGACGGCACGATCGGCCGCCTGATAGACCTCGTGCGCGAGGTCAGTCCGCTCGAAGTCATCGTGGGGCTACCGATCAATCTCCGCGGAGAGCGCACAGCCTCAACCGAGGATGCAGAGTCCTTCGCCCACGAGCTGAGAGAGCGAATCGGCGTTCCGATCCGGATGCTGGATGAGCGCCTCAGCACGGTCTCGGCGCACAGCGCACTACGCGCGTCCGGCAGAAACACCCGATCTTCTCGTACGATTGTGGATCAGGTTGCCGCCGTCGTGCTCTTGCAGCAGGCGTTGGACATCGAGAAGAGCACCGGCCGCCCACCGGGTGCGCTACTACCCCCCGCCGAGGAGCCCGCCTGACATGCCCGACGATTCGTCACCGTTCGACGATCCGTTCGCCGATCTTTTCGGGAAGCTCCCGGACGGCCGTTCGCGACCCACCGCAGGCGCAGCCTCATCGTCAGAACCGTCATCTTCCGCGAACACCGAAGGCGACCCCGCTGACACCGCGGCGGAAGACCACGCACAGGACCAGGGCAGCGGTCAGCCGACGTCGCCCTCGCAGGGCGAAAAGCCAGCATCGGTACCCGATTCCGAGGGATTACCCACGCAACCTCCGCCGTCGCGACGCGCAGCCCGCGAAGCGCGCGCCTCGGCCGCGAGCGGCAGCTCCGGGTCGGTTTCTCAGCTCCCCGCGCAGCCGAGGAGCGCGACCGGCTCTGGCTCGAATAGCGACGATGTGCCACCTGAGCTCTTCTGGGCCGCGGTCGCAGCTCCGCCAGCCTCAACCCAGACTCTCACCTCGACCTCGACATCCGTCCCTCGTGCGGATCGTTCCGCGCCGGCCTCGGCCGGCACCCTCGATGACCTCTTCACGGGAGAGCGCACCACGGATGACATCGGCATGACCCCTCCGCCCGCAGAACGCCGTCGCCGCCGTCGCGGTGGATGGATCGCCCTCATCATCGTGCTCGTGCTCTTCGGCGGTGCTGCGGCCGGTGGTTGGTGGGTGTGGTCGAACTACGAGGACAAGATCCGCGAGGTGTTGGGCTGGGAGGAGCCGCAGGAGTACGAGGAGGGGATGGCCACCGGTGAGGCGTTCCTCACGATCGTCTCGGGCGATACCGGCGCCTCGATCTCACCGAAGCTCTACGAGGCCGGGGTAACGAAGACGCCTGACGCGTTCTATGACTACCTCGTCGCCGAAGACTTGAATCCGCCGTTTGTACCCGGGGTGTTCCGTCTGCAGCAGCAGATGACCTCAGCTGCCGCACTCGAGGCGATTCTCGACCCGGCCAACAGGATGGAGAACACTGCGCAGCTACGCGAGGGACTCACGGTCGACCAGTCGATCCAGATCCTCTCGGAGAGCCTGGCGATTCCGCTTGAAGACTTCCAAGCCGCAGTGGCCGACCCCAGTGTCTTCGGCGTTCCCGTCAACGAGGCTGTCGTTGCCGCGGGCGGGCAGCCGCTGGAGGGCTGGCTCTTCCCGGCTACCTACACGTTCGACCCGGGCGTGACAGCGCAGCAGGTGATTCAGACCCTCGTCGACCGCGCGGTCCAGTCCTTGGATACCGCAGGCGTGCCTGTCGATGATCGGGAGCGCATCCTCACAATCGCCTCGATCATCCAGCGCGAAGCCCGTTTTGAAGCCGACTTCTACAAGGTCTCGCGCGTCATCCAGAACCGGCTCGATCAGGGCATGAAGCTGCAGATGGACTCGACTGCCCAGTACGGCTACGGCGAACTGCACGATGGGACCGTGAGTTCTTCTGGCGAGGCTCTGACCGACGACAATCCGTGGAACACCTACGTCATCGACGGGCTACCGGTTGGCCCCATCGCCAACCCCGGAGACCTCGCGATCGACGCGGCCATGCACCCCGAGGATGGCCCCTGGCTGTACTTCGTCACGGTGAACCTCAATACCGGTGAGACGGTCTTCACGACCAACTACGATGACCACCTCGCCGCCGTCGAGCAGTGGCGCCAGTGGTGCACGGATAACCCCGACGCCGGATGTTGAGGTGACGGATCGTCCTCCGCGTCTGGAGGTTTGGGGCGACCCGATCGAGCACAGCCGGTCGCCCCAGTTACACGCCGCCGCGTACCGCGTACTCGACCTGGACTGGTCCTACGGATGCCGCCGGGTCACGGCGGTGGGGTTCGCCACAGAACTGGCCTCGCTCGACGACACCTTTCGAGGCTTATCGGTCACCTACCCGCTGAAGGAAGCAGCTTTCGCGGCATCCGTGACCCGCGACGCGCGCGCGGAGCTCACGGGAGCAGTAAACACGCTGCTGTTGACCGGCGCTGGGCCCTCCGGCTTCAACACTGACGTCGGCGGAATAGTCAGTGCCCTCGCTGACTGCGGGATCGCCGAGCTGCGCCACGTCCGGATCGTCGGGGCAGGCGCCACAGCGACATCCGCGCTCGTGGCTGTCGCCGAGCTCGGTGCGGACCAGATCGAGGTTGCAGCGCGCCGGCCCGAAGCTGTCGCCGCGCTCAGCGAGATCGGCGAACGGCTGGGCCTGTCCGTTCACGGGGTCCCGCTCACGCGACCAGAGCCCGTACCGGTCGATCTGACGATTGCGGCACTGCCGGGCGGTGCGGTGGTGCCCGAGGCCGACGCCGACGCGCTTGCCTCCGGCGGCGGGCCGTTGTTCGACGTGGTCTATGGGCAGGGGATGACATCACTTCAGGCAGCCTGGTTGCGCGCCGGCCGTGACATCTATACGGGCGAAGCGATGCTGCTGCACCAGGCGGTACTGCAGGTGCGGATCTTCGTCGGAGGAGATCCAGCGGTTCCGCTTCGCGACGAGTCGGCTGTCGTCGGCGCGATGCGCGCGAGCCTCGTGGGAGACTAGACCAATGCTCCGCGTGCTCACGGCCGGCGAATCGCACGGCCCCGAACTGGTTGCCGTCATGGAGGGTCTTCCCTCCGGTGTGCCCGTTTCCCGTTCAGAGATCCAGGCCGACCTTGCTCGTCGCAAGCTGGGATACGGGCGCGGATCCCGCATGAAGTTCGAAGAAGACGAACTCACGATCTCCAGCGGCGTCGTGCACGGCCTGAGCCTGGGCAGCCCGATCGCGCTGCGTATCGCCAACACCGAGTGGCCCAAGTGGGTCGAGGTCATGAGCGCTGAGCCCGTCGAACTGACCGAGAGGTCGCGCGGTCGGGGAGCAGCACTGACCCGTCCTCGCCCCGGCCACGCCGACCTGGTCGGGATGCAGAAGTACGGCTTCGATGAGGCACGGCCCATCTTGGAGCGCGCAAGCGCCCGCGAGACTGCTGCTCGGGTCGCGCTCGGAGCCATCGCCCGCGCGTTCCTGGCAGAGCTCGGCATCCGTCTTGTCTCTCACACGGTGGGTATCGGCCCGGTCGAAGCTCCCCGGGACGCTCCGCTGCCCACGCCGGATGACGTGGAGGCACTGGATGCCGACCTGATGCGCTGCTTCGATCCGGAGACCTCAGCGCGGATGGTTGCCGAAGTCGATGACGCACGGAAAGCCGGCGACACCCTCGGCGGTGTCGTCGAGGTGCTCGCGTTCGGGCTCCCCCCGGGGCTCGGCAGCCACGTGCACTGGGATCGCCGGCTCGACGGCAAGCTAGCGCAAGCGCTCATGAGCATTCAGGCGATCAAGGGCGTCGAGGTCGGCGATGGATTCCTGACCACGCGGCGGCGGGGCTCGGAAGCCCACGACGAACTGTTCGCCACCGACGGCGGCATCGCCCGGGCCACCGATCGCGCCGGAGGCACCGAAGGCGGCATGTCTACCGGCACGGTGCTTCGGGTCCGGGCCGGCATGAAGCCGATTGCCACGGTTCCGCACGCGCTTCGGACTGTGGACGTCGCCTCCGGCGAGACCGCCAGCGCGCACCACCAGCGTTCGGACGTGTGCGCGGTCCCGGCAGCCGGCGTGGTCGCTGAAGCCATGACGGCCCTCGTGCTCGCTGATGTCGTGCTTGAGAAGTTCGGCGGCGACAGTGTCGCTGAGACACGACGCAACCTGCAGTCCTACCTCGACGCGATTCCTGGAACGCTGCGAACGAGCGCGGAAAGCGACGACTCGCTGCTGGATGCCGCGGTTCTCACCGGCGATGGCTCCCACTAGCCCGCTCGTTCTGGTCGGCCCCATGGGGGCGGGAAAGACGAGCATCGGCCGTCGCGTTGCCAAAGCGTTGGGCATCAGGTTCATCGACACGGATGCCGTGATCCAGCGCGAGCATGGGCCGATTGAGCAGATCTTCGAAACCCACGGCGAGTCGACGTTCCGTGCCTGGGAGCGTGAGGCAATCCAGAACGCCCTTGGGTGGGGCGGTGTTGTCGTGTCGCTCGGCGGCGGTGCAGTGTTGAATGCCGACACTCGTGCGGATCTGGCGACATGCGATGTCGTGATGCTCACTGTCGACCCTCGCGTCGTGGCGGGGCGGATTCAGGGAACCGCGCGCCCGCTCCTGACTGGTGAGGACCCCATGGAGCGGTGGCGGCGCATCTGGCAGGAGCGTCGTCCCCTGTATGAGAGCGTCGCCGACATCACGATCGACACCTCGACCGGCCCCCTGCAGCACGTTGTGGACGAGATCGTCGCTTGGGCACGCCCGCGTGCAGCGTCATCCGAACCATGCGACACCGCGAAGGAACAGTCATGACCCCTCCGACGACGATCGCCGTCACCGGCGACAACCCCTACGACATCACGATCGGGCGCGGCATCCTGGATTCGGTTGCGCAGGCCCTCCCGGCAGCCGCCCAGCGGGTACTCATCGTGCACCCGCCGACACTGTCAGCACAGGCCGAGGAACTCCGAGGACGCCTTCAAGGGGAGCGACAGGTGCTTCTCGCCGAGGTGCCCGACGCCGAGGCCGGCAAGCGCGTCGAGGTAGCCGCGTTCTGCTGGCAGGTGATGGGGCAGGCGAACTTCACTCGCACCGATGCCGTCGTCGGCTTCGGCGGGGGAGCGGTCACTGATCTCGCGGGCTTCGTCGCGGCGACCTGGCTGCGCGGGGTGGCCGTGGTCCAGATCCCGACGACGGTACTCGGCATGGTCGACGCGGCGGTCGGCGGAAAGACCGGCATCAACACGGCCGAAGGAAAGAACCTGGTGGGCGCCTTCTGGCCACCGACCGCCGTCGTCTGCGACCTCGACCTCCTCGAAACGCTCTCCCGCAACGAGACCGTCGCGGGATTCGCCGAAGTCGTGAAGGCCGGCTTCATCTGGCATCCGGAGATCCTCGAGCTGATCGAGCAGGACCCGGATGCCGCCACAGATCCGGCATCCGCATCGTTCCGACGGTGTATCGAGCTGGCGATCGGGATGAAGGCGCGAGTGGTCTCCGAGGACCTGCGCGAGGCCGGCCTTCGCGAGGTCCTCAACTACGGTCACACCCTCGGTCACGCCATCGAGCACACCGAGCGGTATCAGTGGCGCCACGGGGCCGCGATCTCGATCGGCATGGTGTTCGCCGCTGAACTCTCTCGGCTTGCCGGGCGCCTTTCCGACGATGCCGCCCAGCGACACCGCGACATCCTGACCTCGCTCGGTCTGCCCACCACCTATCGAGCGGGCGCATGGCAGCAGCTGCTCTCGACGATGCAACGCGACAAGAAGACGCGGGGGAGCATGTTGCGCTTCATCGTCCTCGACGACATCGCGCGTCCGACGGTGTTGCAGGCCCCCGACGAGTCGCTCCTTTTCGCGGCCTACCAAGAGGTCGCCCAATAGTGACAGGCGGGCACGGTCTCGCCTCGCGACACGAGGTGCGACGCGTTCGCCTGCACGAGTGGGCGGCAGTTCGCGAGCTGCGGATCCGCGCGACCGGCGATCCGGATGCCCCGCTCGCATTCCTCACGAGCCAGGCCGATGAGCTCGCCCGGGACGATTCCTTCTGGCGGGACAGGACCGCCGGCGGCGCCCTGGGCGAGAACGGCGCGCAGTTCGTCGCTGTCACTCGGGGTGACCGCTGGATCGGCACAGCCACAGTCCTGCTCCGCGCCGTCGGCGAAACCGACCACCTCGGCCGTGTCCTCAGCTACCCGCGTGCTGATATCGTCGGCGTCTACATCGACCCCGCCCACCGCGGGCAGGGGGTTCTCTCAGATCTCGTCGACGCGGTGTCGGTGTGGGTCGGAGCGCGCGGGCACAAGGCTCTGACGCTGGATGTGCACCGCGACAACGTGAGGGCGCAGCGAGCCTATGCGCGGCTCGGGTTCGCCCGCACGGGCGTCGGTTTCGTGAGCGCGATCGGGCCGGAGATCGAGATGCAGCGGGCAATAGAGTTGCCACTGTGACGTCTCCTCCTCGCCGGCTGCTGTTGCTCAATGGACCGAACCTCAATCTTCTGGGCACACGAGAACCCGACGTCTATGGGCACGAGACGCTCGAGGATGTCGAAGCACTCGTCTCGCGCACCGCTGCGGCATCCGGTTTCGACGTACGTGCACTGCAGTCCAACCACGAGGGTGTCCTCATCGATGCCGTCCACGCAGCGCGAGCGGATTGCGCCGGAATCGTGATCAACCCCGGCGGGCTGACGCACACGTCGGTATCCCTGCGTGATGCGCTGTCGGGCGTCGCGCTGCCGGTCGCCGAGGTCCACATCTCGGACGTGTACGCACGCGAGGAATTCCGTCACTATTCGTACATCCGCGACATCGCCGCCGTCCACGTGGTGGGCGAAGGTGTGACCGGCTACGCACGTGCGACCGATCTGCTGATCGACATCATCGCCGGCCACGCCGACGGCTGACGGACGAATAATGAGTAGACTCATTTCTGAGGCTACTCATTATGACCGCAGAACAAGGCCGCCGAGAACGCAGCAAGCTCCAGAAGCGTGCGCGCATCTTCACCGCCGCACGTACCCTATTTGCGGAGCACGGTTACGCCGAGGTGACGACCCAGCAGATAGCCGAACATGCTGACGTCGCCGCGGGAACTGTCTTTCGGTACGCGGCGACGAAGGCGGAGTTGCTGCTGATGGTGTTCAACGCGGACTTTCGAGCCTGCGTCGAGCGCGGTCTGGCCGAGGCCGCCGGCGTCTGGCCCCCGACGGCCGCGATCTGGACTGCGCTGGCGCCCACGCTTGCGGCGGCTGCCGCTCGCCCTGCCGACACTGCTGCGTATCAGCGCGAGCTCATGTTCGGCGGGGAGGCGGATCCGCATCGCGCCGAGGGACTCGCCATCGTCGCCGACCTCGAGGGGGGAATCGCCCG
>Ga0310345_10005711_pt1 | contig 10981 bp, 10 predicted proteins | sample HC15DNA20500_MG_FD_204667 | JGI IMG/M metagenome (GOLD analysis project Ga0310345, IMG submission 204667) | Marine microbial communities from station ALOHA, North Pacific Subtropical Gyre - HC15-DNA-20-500_MG | ecosystem: Environmental > Aquatic > Marine > Oceanic | place: Pacific Ocean: North...
GGTGCCGTCGAGCGCCTGGCTCGAGAAGGTCTGCAGCATGCCGCCATCGCCGCCGCCATTGAGGTGCTCGACCGCGAGTTCGAGAGCGCGCAACTCGTCGGCGCCCTCGTCGGCATAGGCTCCGGTCAGCGGAACGTTGAAGCCGAGAGTGACGCTCGACCCGGTCGGTTCGTTGGTGAAAGCCGATGCGCGCGAGGTGAAGATCGTCGGTAAGGCCAGACCGGCGCCGCCCACCGCGCCGGTCTTCAGCAGCCCGCGCCGCGAGAAGTTCTGTCGTCTCATGTAGTCTCCTCCCAGAAGTTCCGGTCGACGCGGCCGGGACCTCCTCCGCCCCCGCGCGCCGCCACACCTATCAGTGCAGCCCGAGTATCGCGGCGAAACTGAAAACGAGGCAACAAATCCTTGGAGACAGGGAGTTTTTCTGTAAATTGATCGACATGAAAGTGCAAAAAGCTGTAAATTCCTTTTCTCGCGAACGCAGCAAGCCCTTGATCGGGCTAGGCCTTTGTTATGGCTGAACCATCCTCGCGCCGCATGCTGGCAGGCGGTCGGATCCGGGCCCGGCGGCTCGATGCCGGGATGGCGCAGGCCGAACTCGCGCGGCAGGTCGGGATTTCGCCTTCATACCTCAATCTTATCGAGCATGATCGGCGGCGGATCGGGGGGCGGCTTCTCAATGCCTTGGCCCGGGCGCTCGATCTCGAACCCGCGCAGATCGCGGAAGGCGCGGGGGGCGCGCGTGTCGAGCGGCTTAGCGCGGCAGCCTTGGCGCGCGGGCGTCCGACGTCGGACGCCGAGGCTTTCGCGAGCCGCTTTCCGGACTGGGCGGCCCTGGTCGAAACGCAAGCCGAGATGATCGAAACGCTCAAGGCGCAGGTCGCGGGTCTGAGCGACCGGCTGGCGCATGATCCGGAGCTTTCGGCCTCGCTGCATCAGGTCATCACCGCCGCCACGGCGATCCGCTCGACCGCCTCGATCCTCGCGGGGAACGAGGCTCTCGACCGCGACTGGCAGGCGCGGTTCCACCGCAACATCCATGCCGAGAGCTTGCGACTGGCCGAAAGCAGCCGCAGATTGGCCGGCTATCTGGAGGCGCCGGGCGAGGGTGACGGGGCAGGCGTCGCGGCGCTCTCGCCGCTCGACCAGGTCGAAGCGGCGCTCGATCGGCTCGGGCATCACGTCCCGGCGCTCGAAGGCCCCAACCCCGCGATGAGCCCGGAAGAGGTGGCGAAGGGCGTGGCCGGACTGGACGAGGCGGCGCAGGATATCCTCACCGTCTGGCTGAGAACCTACCGCGCCGATGCGGCCGCGCTGCCGGTCGAGACCGTGGCGCGGGGTTGGCGCGAGACGCCGGAGCCGCTGGCGCTCGCGTCGCGTCTGGGCTGCGCCTTGCCGCGACTGTTGCGCCGCCTCGCCACGCTGCCGCCGGGCGCCGGGCCGGCACGCGCCGGGCTCGTCACCAGCGACGCTGGCGGCGCGCTGGGACCGCGCCGTGCTCTCGACGGGCTGACCTTGCAGCGCGGCGCCGTAGCCTGCCCGCTCTGGCCGATATACGAGGCGCTGTCGCAGCCCGGCCGGCCCTTGCGCGCCTTGGCGATGATGCCCGGCGAGACGGCCTCGGCCGCCCTGTGCTATGCGGTCTCGACGATCGAGGCTGGCCCGGAATGGATATCGCCGCCGCGTATGGTGGCGGTGATGCTGATGCTGCCCTCGGACACGGCTCCTGCGGAAACCACGCGCCGCGCCGTCGGTCCCGGGTGCAGCCTGTGCCCGCGCGACAACTGTCCGGCGCGTCGCGAGCCGTCGCTTCTGCCGACACCGTCGCGCATGCTTTGACACCGCCCCGCCGGGTGACGATAGTATCCTCGCGGCCGCGCACCGGGGGAGAGGCGTGGCCCGGGGGAGGGGTCGTTCATGGCCAGACGTGTCCTGCTGATCGAGGACGAACCGAACATCATCGAGGCCGTGAGCTTCATCCTGTCGCGCGACGGCTGGACCGTGCACACCCATTCCGACGGCGCCAGCGCCGCAGAGCGGGTGCGCGCGCATCCCCCCGATCTCGTGATCCTCGACGCGATGCTGCCGGGACGTTCGGGCTATGACATCCTGCAGGAGCTGCGCGATGCCGAGGAAACGCGCGGCATTCCGGTGATGATGCTCACCGCGCGCGGTCAGGCCCGCGACCGCGAACTGGCGCTCAGCCTCGGCGCTACGCATTTCATGACCAAGCCCTTCTCGAACGCCGAGGTTCTTGACCGGGTCCGCGCCCTTGCAGGGGGGTGAGGACACGCGCCCCGGGCGGCGGCCGATCTTCCTCGCCCGCGCCTCGTATCGCCGTCGCAGGCTGCGCGACGCAGCGCTGCTGGCGCCGCTCGCGGCGGGCTTTCTCTGGGCCCTGCCGCTCCTGTGGCCCCGCGGCGATACGCCGGCCTCGCGGGTGCTGGTCTATCTCTTCGTGACATGGGCGCTGAGCGTGCTGGTCGCGGTGCTGCTGGCGCGCGCGCTGCGCCGTGCTGCCCGCGCCGAGGAGAGCTGAGATGCTCGGCTTCAACGGGCTGGTCGGAATCGCGCTGCTCTACGTGGCCTTCCTGTTCGGTGTCGCCTTTGCCGCCGAACGCCGTGCCGCGCAGGGCCGAGATGCCTGGCTGCGAAGCCCCTGGATCTACACGCTGTCGCTGTCGATCTACTGCACCGCCTGGACCTTCTACGGGGCGGTCGGATACGCCGCGCGCTCCGGCCTCGAATACCTGACCATCTATCTCGGCCCGAGCCTCGTGATGCTGGGTTGGTGGTGGCTCCTGCGCAAGCTGGTGCGCGTCGGTCGGGCGCAGCGGATCACCTCTATCGCCGATCTGATCTCTTCGCGCTTCGGCAAGTCGACGCTGCTGGGCGTCATCGTCACCTTGCTCGCGGTGGTCGGTGTCACCCCCTATATCGCGCTGCAGCTGCAATCCATCGCACAGTCGCTCGATGTCTTCGCCGGACCCGGCGATACGGCGGCCGATGGCGGTTCGGTGGCTCTTTGGTCGGCCATCGGGCTGGCCTTATTCACCATCCTGTTCGGCACCCGCAATCTCGACGCCAACGAACGCCACCACGGCATCGTCATGGCAATCGCGGTCGAGGCAGTGGTCAAGATCGGCGCCTTGCTCGCGGTGGGTATCTTCGTGGTCTGGGATCTGGGGGGCGGCCCTTCGGCGATGTTGGCGCGGATCGATGCCTCGCCCATCGCCACCTGGGAGCAGTCGGGCGGGCGCTGGACCGGCTTCACCCTGCTCTCGGCGGCGGCGCTGCTCTGCCTGCCGCGCATGTTCCAGGTGCTGGTCGTCGAAAACGCAGATGAATCGCACTTGGGCACGGCGAGCTGGGCCTTTCCGCTCTACCTGCTGTTGATGAGCCTTTTCGTGGTGCCGATCGCCGTGATGGGGCTCGAGCGTCTGCCCGACGGCTCCAATCCGGACATGTTCGTGTTGACGCTACCCTTGGCCGAAGGGCGCGACGGGCTGGCGGCTTGGGCCTTTCTCGGCGGCTTTTCCTCGGCCGCCTCCATGGTGATGGTGGCGACCATCGCCTTGGCAACCATGGTGTCGAACCACATCGTCGTGCCGCTCTGGCTGCATGCGCGTGCGCAGGGCGCGGTGATGTCCGGCGATGTGCGCGGCATGGTGCTGATCTCGCGCAGGCTGTCGATCCTCGGCGTGCTGGGGCTGGGCTATCTCTATTTCCGGCTCTCGGGCGGCGGTACCGCTTTGGCGTCGATCGGTCTGGTGGCCTTCGTCGGCGTGGTGCAGGTGCTTCCGGCGATGCTCGGCGGGCTGTTCTGGCGCGGCGCCACCCGCAACGGGGCTGCGGCAGGGCTTGTGATCGGCTTCGCGGTCTGGCTCTGGAGCATGTTCCTGCCCAGCGTCGGCGACGGCACGGCGATCCCGGCCGCTGTGATGACGCAGGGGCCATTCGGGCTGGCATGGCTGCGGCCGCAGGCGCTGTTCGGGACGGAAGGGCTCGACCCGGTTCTGCACGCGGCGCTGTGGTCGCTGGTGCTCAACAGCATGGCCTTCGTGGCGGTGTCGCTGGCGAGCTTTCCGGGCCCGGTGGAGCGGCTGCAGGGCGCGCAGTTCGTCGGCATTTTCGACCATTCCGGCGGACCAGGCGGATGGGCTCGTGGTGCCGCGGATGCCGAAACCCTACTGGTCATGGCGCAACGCATTCTCGGATCCGCCGAGGCACAGGCGATCTTTGCGGGCGCCGCTGCGGCGCAGGGGCGCGACGGTGCCTTGCCCGACGTGACGCCCGAATTCATACGTGCGCTCGAGCGCGAGCTTGCCGGCTCGGTCGGCGCGGCGACGGCCCATGCGATGATCGGCCAGATGACCGAAGGCGCGAGCGTGACCGTCGAGGAGCTGATCGCGGTGGCTGACGAGACGGCCCAGATCATGGAATACTCCGGTCGCCTCGAACAGAAGTCGGCCGAGCTGGAACGCACCGCTATGGCGCTGCGCGAGGCCAACGCCAACCTCACTGCGCTCTCGGTGCAGAAGGACGGCTTCCTGAGCCAGGTCAGCCACGAGTTGCGCACGCCGATGACCTCGATCCGTGCCTTTGCCGAGATCCTGCGGGAGGGCGGGCTCGCCCCTGATGAGCAGGCGCGGTTCGCGGCGATCATTGGCGACGAGGCGGGACGGCTTACGCGGCTGCTCGATGATCTGCTCGATCTCGCGGTGCTGGAGGCGGGGCAGGGGCGGCTCGATCTGCGGCGCGTGGTGCTGTCCGAGGTGCTGGACCGGGCATTGGCCGCCGCCTTGCCCGATCCCGGCGGGCTGCGGCTTCTTCGCGATCGCGCCGCCGAAGCGGTGGAGATAGAGACCGACCCGGACCGGCTGGCGCAGGTCTTCATCAACCTGATCGCCAATGCCCGAAAATACTGTGACGCGGCAGAGCCCGAGCTGCGTATCGTCTGGCGCCCCGAACCCGGCGCCGTCGATTTCATCGACAACGGCTCGGGCATTCCGGCCGAGCAGGGGCGGGTGATCTTTGAGAAGTTTTCGCGGCTGAGCGACCCCGGTCGTGCTGGCGGCGCCGGGCTTGGCTTGGCGATCTGTCGCGAAATCATGACGCGCCTGGGAGGCGCGGTGCGGCACCTGCCGGGCTCCGAAGGCACGACCTTTCGGGTCGAGCTGCCGCGAAACGCCGCGGCATTAGCGATCGGTCAACCGGTCGCGGTGTAGATTTGCGCGTGGCGGCGGTTCGTTTCGCCGCTGCCGTGGGACGGGATTACCGGATGATGTTGGAGAGCGTGTTGCGCAGGTTGGTAGGCGGCGAAACCCGCGCCGCGCCGCCTCCTGCATCGGAGGGCGCGTTGGGGCTGGCGCTGGCGCGCGCGGCGCAGGACAGCATTGGCCTGCCGCTCGTCACGCTTAGCGTGGCGCGCGGGTGCGAGGAGCGCGCGCAACTCGTGGCCGGGCTCGATTCGTCGGCACTGCTGATAAGATTGGGGCCACCGGGGGCGATTACCGGCTTGGCCGTGATCGAGCCGCAACTGCGCTGTGCCGTGGTCGAGAGCCAAACACTCGGGGTGCCCCGCGGAAGCCCGGTCACGCCCGGTCCCGTCACCGGCACGGAGGCGGCGATGATGGCGCCATTGCTGCATGGGCTGTTGAGCCGTCTGGCGGCGCTCGACATGCCGGGTCTGCCGCCGATACGCGACGTACGACCTGGCCAGCGGCTGCCGGATGCCCGGGCGGCGGGGCTGATTCTGCCGGAGGCGCGTTACGGACGACTGAATTTCGAGGTGGAGATCGGTCCGGGAAGCGGTCGCTTCGGACGTCTCCTGCTGGCGCTGTCGGAACCTGCCAAGGCCGCCGATGACACCGGGGCCGAGCGGTGGCAGAGGGCATGGCGAGATACGGTCCTGCAGGCCCCGGCCGAGCTCGAGGCGGTGCTTCACCGATGGCGTGTCTCTGCGCGAGAAGCCGAGGGTTTCGCCCCGGGCGACCTCGTGATGCTGCCGGGCGTGGACCTGTCCGCGGTGCGGCTAGAAGACGCCCGGGGGCGTGAGGTCGCCAAGGTGAGGCTGGGGCAGCGGGCAGGGCTGCGGGCGGTGCGCCTTGCCCCGCCCGAGCCTCAGGAAGACCTGCCGGAGATCCCGCCGCGGCTTCCGGGATGAGCGGATGAGCTCACTCTTCGGGTGCGGCCTCATCTTCGCCCTCGTCTTCGCGCAGGGCTTCGAGCTGCGGGCGCAGCCGCTCGAGGTCATATCCGGCCTTGGCCGTGGCGGCGATGATCTCGTCGGTTCCCTGCCGTCCGACTTGGCCCAGGGACCAGACAATCGAGGAGCGGGTGCCGGAGGCGCAATAGGCTAGGACCGGGCCGTCGGAACTATCGAGCACCTGCATCTGCCGGTCGACGATCTCGCGGTTCAGCCCTTGGTGGGTCACCGGGTTCGTGGCAAAGCGCAGGCCGGCCGCCTCGGCGGCGATACGCAGCGTCTCGGCCTGCAACTCGGCGGGCACCTCTTCATCCGGACGGTTGCAAAGCACCGTGGCAAAGCCGGCCTCGGCGATGGCGGGAATGTCCTCCGGCTCGATCTGCGGGCTGACGGCGTAGTCGGGGCTGATGCGGCGTATATCCATGGCGGATGATTACCGCGCCGTCACGCGCGCGTCTAGCGGCGTTGCGCCTTGGCCATCTCCTTGAGACGGCGACCGCGCGGGGCCTTGCGCATGGGCGGTCTGCCGCCGATCATGGCCACAACTGGGCAGAGAGGGGTGGCGGCGATGGGTGGCGGGCCGGTCACGACACGGATCACCGACCAGATCGCGGCGGTGACGCTCGATCTCCCGCCGGGCAACGCGCTCGGCGCCGATACGCTGCGCGGTCTCGCGGCGGCGCTCGACGGGATCGAGGCCGCTCTCGATACCGCGGAGGCACCGCGCGGCATGGTGCTCGGCAGCGCCAACGAAGTGTTTTCGGTCGGTCTCGACCTGCGCGAGATCGATGCCGAGGCCGCTCCCGGGACGCCCACCTTGCACGAGATCTGCGCGCGGATCGAACGCTTGCCGATCCCGGTGGTGGCGGCGCTGCCGGGCAGCGCCATCGGCGGCGGGGCCGAGCTGGCCCTCGCCGCGCATTACCGACTGGCCGTGCCCTCGGCCCGGATCGGTCTGCCGGACATCGTTCTGGGTCTGCCGCCCGGGGCGGGGGGCGGACAGAGGCTCGCCGCCCTGTGCGGCGCCGAGACGGCGCTCGACATGCTGCTGCGGGGCCGACCGATCACGGCGCAGATGGCGCGGCAGGCGGGGCTGATCGACGGCGTGGTGGAGGAGGTCATCGATGCCTCGGCCCGCGCCTTGGCGGCGCAGCTCGCCGCGGCGGGCATCCGGCCCCGGCCGGTCGCCGGTCGCCGCGAGCTCATGGTCGATGGCATGGCGTGGCTCGAAGCGGTGCAGCGCCGCCGCCGCGCCACCGACGGCGCGCCGCTGCGCAGTGCCTCGCGTGTCGTCGATTGCATCGAGGCGGCGCTGCTGCTGCCTGCGGCCTCGGCCCTGCGTTTCGAGCGGACGGCGCATCTGGACGCGCTGGCGGACCCGCAATTCGCGGCGCTGCGCCATGTCTACTTTGCCGAAAGACGGATTTCGCCGTCGCTGCTCGAACGGGACGGCGGAACCCCCGCACCGACCGCTCAGGGGCGCAGCCTGCTGGCTGCACTGGGCCGCGGCGGCGAGGGGCTGGAGGGCGAAATGCGGCTCGCCGCGGCTGTGGCGCAGGGCGCGCGCCTCCTTGCTGCCGGACGCGTGGCGCGCAGCGCCGATCTCGACGCGCTGGCAGTGCATGGCCTCGGCTGGTCGCGGTTGTCAGGCGGGCCGTTTCACGCGGCGCGGAGCTTCGGCATGGCCGAACTCGTGGCCATGATGGAAGGCTGGGCCGGGGCGAACCCGGTGTTCGAGGTGCCGCCATTGCTGCGCGCGTCGGTCGATACGGATGGCGATCTCGATGCGGCGCTGCGACGTGGCCGGGTGGCCGAGATCAGGACAGGATGATGCCGACCACGACCATCATCAGCCCCAGCATCGACAGCATCAGCGCCCCGATGTTGAGCGGCACCACTCGCGCCAGCCGCGCCCGCATCTGCGCGTCGTCGAGGCCCTGACGCCGCAGTCGCATCACCGCGAGCAGGCTCCACAGGATGGCGGCAAAACCTGCCAGCGTGATCGCCGCGCCGATCCAGATGACGATGTCCATGCCAGCACTCCCTGTTTTTCGCAGATCGGACTAGCGCCAGCGGCGATACGGCACAAGCCCGCGCGCCGTCGCGGCAGGCTGGACCGGGCGCTTGATGCCGCCCCGGCCCGGCGCTAGGGAGAAGGCCCGACCATCGGCCCATCAGGAGACCCACATGAGCGACGCATCCGTGATCGACGTGCAGAGCAACGCGGCAGGCGAGGAGCTGCGCCAGTTCATCGAGCGCGTCGAGCATCTCGAGGCCGAGAAAAAGGACATCGCCGAGCAGATCAAGGAAGTCATGGCCGAGGCCAAGGGCCGCGGCTACGATACCAAGGTCATGCGCAAGGTGATCGCGCTCAGGAAGCGCGACGCCGACGACATCGCCGAGGAAGAGGCGGTGCTCGACATGTACAAGGCCGCGCTCGGCATGAGCTGAGGCCGACGGGGGCGCCATCGCATCTCAAGGTGAGATGAAGCGCACCCCCTCCATGGCCGCGATACGCTTCAGATCGGCTTCGTAGATCGCTGTCAGCTCCGCCACGAGGGCGGCATCCCAGCCCGGCAGGTCGATCACCGTCTCGACCGCATCGTCGCGGGCATATTTGTCGAGAAATGCCGAGACGATACGCCGGTGCTGCGCGGCATTGGCCGGCGGGTGTTTGTCAAGATAGGCGCGCAGCCGCGCGGCCCCCTCGGGGCGCATGATCTCGTCCACCAGGTCATGTGCACCCTCGACCGGGCTGTCGGGTGACATCCCGGCCAGGGCCCGAACCAGCTCGGGCCATAGCAGCGCCGAATCCTCATCGCACCAGACCGTAAGCTGCGCGTGGGGCGCCGCCTCGCGCAGCCGCACCAGCACGTCCGACCAGAGAATCGTGCGCGGATCGAGATCGGCCATGAATTCCTCGAAGGCTCGGCCGCGCGTCTGCTCCCAGCAGGCGGGGAGAAAGCTCGCCGGGTTGCGGATGCCGAGAAAAAGCTCGATCCGGTCGTCGGGAAACAGCGTCGCTAGCGCGCGCGCTTTGAAGCCCGCGAGCTCATGGAAGCAGCCTGCGTCGCAGATGCGAGCCGGGGTGCAGATGAAAGCCGGGTTGCCCAGCACCAGCCGCTCTGTGGTTTCGCCGTGATCGATGATCGCATCTACCAGCACGTCGCGCGTGCCGGGCTCCGGCGCGGCGCCGCGCAGGTGCTGAATCGTCTCGCGCAGCAGGCGCCGGTAGCGCGCGGGTCCCGGCACGCGGATGCCCCGGTCCGCCAGGGCCGGCTGGTTCTTGGTCACCGACTTCAGCAGCCGGTCGTCATCGGTGCAGTTGGCGCCGATGTGAAAGGCGATCTCCATGCGCGCGTGGTCCCTCTCCCGCCTGTTGCGGGGCTGTTTTCTTCCGCCGGGGCGGTCATCATCCGTTGGCCGGTCCGGGCGGTGCGACGCCGGACCCTCCGCCCTAGTTCCGGCCAATATAATGAGTTGTCTGGACAGCGAAACCGCTATGAGCTACCGCCGCACCCATGTCCGATAAAACCAGTCAGACAATCGCTCCCGGTGGCGCGTGGCGCAGCTTCGATCCATGGTCGGTCGGGGCGGTGTCGATCGCGGCGCTAGTGCTTTTGCCCGTGATTTCGGTGGTCTGGCTTGCCTTCCATCCCGAAGACAACATCTGGCCGCATCTGCTTTCGACGACGCTGCCGCGCTATCTGGGCAACACAGTGCTGCTGATGCTGTCGGTCGGCGCGATCACGGCGGCCGTGGGGGCGGGAGCGGCATGGCTGGTGGTGATGTATCGCTTTCCAGGTCATTCCTGGCTGCAATGGGCGCTGCTGCTGCCGCTCGCGGTGCCGGCTTATGTCGGCGCCTATGCGCTGGTAGATTTCCTCGAATATGCGGGTCCGGTGCAGACCGGCCTGCGCGGCCTGATGGGCTGGCAGGACGCGCGCGACTATGCCTTTCCGCAGATCCGATCACGAGGCGCGGCGATCCTCGTGCTTTCGGCCGCGCTCTACCCCTATGTCTACCTGCTCGCCCGCGCGGCGCTGCGCGAACAGTCCGGCGCCGGTTTCGAGGTGGCCCGCGCGCTGGGCGTGGGGCCGTGGGGCCGGTTCTTCCGGGTCGGGCTGCCGCTGATCCGGCCGGCCATCGCGGCGGGCGTCGCGGTGGTGATGATGGAAACGGTCAATGATTTCGGCGTGGTCGATTATTTCGCGGTGCAGACGCTGACCACCGGCATTTTCACCGTCTGGTTGCAGGCGGGCAATCTCGGTGGTGCGGCGCAGATCGCGACGCTGGTGCTGGCGATGATCGTCTTTCTGGTAACCTTGGAGAAGCTGAGCCGCAGGCGGCTGCGTTTCTTCGGCTCGGCCCGCCAGCCGCGCCCCGTGACACCGATGCGACTGAGCGGCGGTCAGGGCATCTTGGCATTCATCGCCTGCCTGCTGCCTTTCCTTGCGGGGTTCGTGCTGCCGGTGGCGGTGCTGGCGAGCCACGCGCTCGACGCCCACGAATGGGCGGCGCCGGGGCTGAGCCGGGCGCTGTTCCACACGCTTGCCACGGGCGGCACCGCGGCGTTCTTGACCGTTCTGGCGGGGCTCTTCATGGTCTATGGCACCCGGCTCTCGGGGCACCGTCTGCCGGTGCTGCTGCTGCCGGTGACGGCGATCGGCTACGCGGCTCCGGGCGCGGTGCTTGGGATCGGCATCCTGATTCCGCTCGCGTTCTTCGACAACGCCTTGGCCGACGCGATCCTCGAACTCACCGGGCGCGATCCCA
>Ga0310345_10005714_pt1 | contig 10979 bp, 8 predicted proteins | sample HC15DNA20500_MG_FD_204667 | JGI IMG/M metagenome (GOLD analysis project Ga0310345, IMG submission 204667) | Marine microbial communities from station ALOHA, North Pacific Subtropical Gyre - HC15-DNA-20-500_MG | ecosystem: Environmental > Aquatic > Marine > Oceanic | place: Pacific Ocean: North...
TTGTAGATTTAGCCGTTGCTTTAGAGACGATCCGTGTTACCCACTATTTACAACTATCTGGAGGATGTTCCCTTCTTCCCTTGACAGATTGGATGCATTGGTTAATCTAACTGAGCGAATCTGATAGTTGTCAGATTCGCTTTACGATTTAAGTCGGTAACCAACTCCGTGAACTGTTTGGATCATTTCTCCACAGCTGTTGAGTTTACGTCGTAACCGGCTCATGTGAGTATCGACTGTTCGATCAACACCATAATAATCCTGCCCCCAAACCTGATTCATCAAAATGCTACGGCTAAAGACACGGCCTGGTGATTTAGTCAGTGTTACCAGCAATTCAAACTCGGTTGCCGTTAGTTCGACCTCCTCGTTACAACACAACACTTTCCGTTTATCAATGTCGATCTGTATATCTTGAACTGCTATCCAGCTATCGTTCTCTTCGACTGCCTGAGAGGCAAGGCGTCGCAGCACCGCCTGTACGCGAAGAACGACCTCACGAGGGCTAAACGGTTTAACGATGTAATCGTCTGCGCCCAGTTCCAATCCCACGATTCGGTCAATTTCTTCACTCTTAGCTGTTACCATAATCACAGGAATATTTTTTACTTGAGGGTTACGCGAAATGGTCCGGTAAACTTCAACCCCACTGATATTGGGTAACATTAGATCTAACAAAATTAGATCCGGTTTTTGTTCGGTGATTGCATTAATTGCGGCTTGACCGTCATAAACCGCTTCTACTTCAAAATTGGCTTGCTCCAGCGGATACTTGAGCATCTCGACAATATCAACGTCGTCTTCAACAATTAGAATTTTGGGTTGCATCCTGTTTTATTTCCTGCAAGCCTATTTAGGCTTATAATCCTATCTTAAGATTACTGACCCGGCCAATGTATAAATCAACCAAACTCGGGTCGAAATGTCAGGGGAATCACAAAGTAGTTGTTAGAAAAAAGTAGCATAACCTAAGTGCACAACTCGTAAACAGTTGAAAACGAAAGTGGTAACAAAAAGAGCAATTTTGTCACTGTATACTTTATCGGTATCAATAGTAGGATCCGGCAGTAAATCCAGATCTAGTTGCTTTACTAGCCACCAAATCATTTTATCTGGTGCCAGGATAGAGTCAACCGGCTGTTTCCCCGAAAAGGTCAATTGGTTTAAAGGAGACCACAGAAGAAGTAATTAACGCCATGATTATCACTTCTCCCATCACAACTGTAGAACAAGTCAAAACACTTGTCTCTACCCAGCTGATTCTCTTCTAGTTGATCTAGGATTATCCGTCCTCAGCCACTCCACTTCCTGCTGCAACTCTTCTCGATAGATTGGTAGGGTGAAGAAAAATGTAGCCCCGTGTCTAACTTCGCTCTCGACCCAGGTGGCGCTACCGTGCAGCAGGCAGATGTGTTTACAAATCGACAAGCCTAGACCAGTACCAGAAGCCGCACGAGACCTAGACTTGTCAACTCGATAAAATCGCTCGAAGATTCTAGGTAAAGATTCTTTGGGGATACCAATCCCATTATCTTGAACAGCGCATTGGACCATATTCCCTGCGACCGCCGCCGAAAGCGTAATTTCCCCACCTTTTGGCGTGTACTTGATGGCGTTATCGATAAAATTGACAAAAACTTGTCGAATCATTTGCCGGTCAACGAAAATCAAGGGTAGATCATCGGCGATCTGCCACTTTAACTTTAGTGAGGCCTCTTCGATCACCGGATCAAAAATATCGATTAAAGGCTGGTAAAACTCATTGAGATGACAACTGACTCGCCGTAACGAGATAGCCCCAGACTCCAACTTGGATAAGTTGAGCAAATCTGTGATTAAGAGAGCCATTTGCTTCGATTGTTCCAGAATCTTTGCCGTGAAGCGATAACTGTTGTCAGGATCGTCGAGTGCCCCATCAAGTAGAATCTCGGCGTATCCTTCGATTGTCGTTAGCGGTGTTCGTAGTTCGTGGGAGACGTTAGCGACAAAATCGGTTCGCGTCTTCTCCAACCGACGGAGTTGCGACACATCAAAAAGGAAGATCAAGTATTCATCGCCAATTGCGGAAGGTGTGATCGTTACCTGTGTTTCTTTAGCCTCCATTGGATCCAATCTTAATTCAGCAACAGCGTGCTTTTGTGTCAACTGTGCAGTCTCAAAGAGTTGCCGTAGCTGGGGATTTCGATTAGCCTCAACTAGACTTTCCCCTATCGATTGTTCCGATAAGTTAAGCATCCGTTGGGCGGCTAAGTTGATATAACGAATCTGATATTGATCATCAATCAACAAAACACCTTCAGCGATACTGGATAAAATGGTTTCCAATCGATGTAGTTGCATGTTCGGTGGTGGCCAGGTTCCTCTAACCTCAGTTCGTCTTCGCTCTTGTTCTAAATCGACAAACTGCTTACGTATTTGATCGCCCATTTGATTGAAGTGATGGGTGAAATCACCTTCCCTTCCTGGTGGAATATCAACACGTGAATCTATATTCCCCTGGGCAACAGCGTCGATGGCTGCGCTCACCTTCTGCAACGGTTGAATGATGGTCTGGGAGGAGATAGTAGACAGTACAACAGCCACAACTAACCCGATAACAGCCGCCAACAGTATATTGTTCCGAACCCGAACCAGTGCTAGTTTAATTGACTTTACATCTATGGCAACTCGGCAGATGCCGATCACTTTTCCTTGCCGTTCTACCGGCAGGGCACAGTACCGAAGTTCTTCCTTGAGGGTATCGCTGAACCGTTGGCGGTAGCCGGCACCTTCATCGAGTGCGGCAACTACCTCTGGCCGATCGATATGGTTATCCATTGCCAGGAGGCGTTCACCATTTTGGGTACTATCTCCCCAAACGTTTCCCTCTAGATCAATAAAGGTTAAGCGAGAGCGCAAATCATCAACTGCACTTTTGGTATCTCCCAAGTTATCGATGACCGCATCAATCTCTTGGTAGGTATATTCCTCAGGCTCAGGTAAGGTATAGGCCAAAGACACGCGTATCAGTTGCGCTTGACTACGGAGTTGAGAATCAATACGGTTCGATAGTAATTTTGACAGCGAAAAATTAAGGAAAGAATATACTCCGATCGAAATTAGGAAGAGAATGCAGATATGGTTTAGAATTAGCCGAAATCGGATGCTCATAATCAATCTCTATTCACTCGATAAAGATAGCATAATCACCAGTAAAATACTATTTGATGATAAGTAATGAAACCTCTCACCATAGGCCAAGTTCTAAAATTTAGTCAAGTGATCGCAATTTCTTATTAGAAGTATAAAAGACGAAAAATGGCTATATTTTTCCAACAGAAATGATAATTTAACCGTCTGATCTTCAATAGAATACCGTTGTTAACTTGAACTTAGAAGAAAAGACCCCGTCTATCTCCCAACTTGCAACACGGTTCTCGGCCCAACTAAAGGTCTCAACCGGTTTCCGAGGAAGCAGGAGTTGGATCGGGGAGGCCTACCCTCAGTTGGCACTTAATCGGGGGAGGGTCAATGGCTAGAAACAGCATGATGAACTAGAATTCGCCGTTTTTCCAGTTCTTGAAAAACCTCCTGTGGATCAAAAGCGAGCTCGGGAAACACTGTACCTGTCGCCTTAGATCTACCTTTAGCAATCAATTGTGTACCAATCGATAGTGGGATACCGACACATCTGGTATAGGCCCTCAAATCTTCCCATCCCTCGACCGACCCATCAGCTGGCGGGTGTGTATGCGTTAAAATGTGCTGCTGGCTTTTCCCTTGGTTTTTTCCAATGACTTCAACATGCAATGCGTAGCCGTACAGTTCAGTTTGGCTCCCTTCTACGGATTGTATCAGGTATTCTGAGATTGCATCCATGATGCCGATTTGTGTCTCTTTGATTTTAATCTGATCATTCCGTAAAAATCCCCAGTCGTAGAGAACTCTCAGTAGTTGCATATTCGGTGGTGGCCAGGTTCCCCTGACTTCAACTCGCCGAATCCCTCTATCTGCCATTGATTGGGCCAGCGTTTCAGTTTCTGGATGTGGAATAATATATTGTAGATGTGAACCGTAAGGCGCAGGTAAGTCGATCATCTTAGGACGGGCGAAGGGAGGAACTTGAACGAACTGTCCATCTTCGTAGACCAGGCGAGAATCTAAATGCGGATCATATTCGACCACTGTCGTTTCTGCAATGGCAGGAGAGAAAGCGATAGGACGAAATGCACCATGACTGATGTAAATCTCTTCCACGGTCTCGAGTTGATCGGCGGCATGTTTAGTCATCAGGTTGGTAATTCCGGGCGTCATGCCAAATCCAGGCACACAGGTTTTAGTTTTTTCCTTGAATTGAGGATCAAGCTCCCACTCCTTGCTCATACCGTTCAAGTTGATGCCGTGAACGCCTGCTGTGGCGATGCAGGCGGCTGATTTCCTATTAACCGAGATCGGAGTTCCGTCCATCACCAGATCATAACCACGCATGATATCAACCGCATGTTCAGCTTCGTTGATATCAACCCGGATGAAATCAACACGCGAATCGTCAAGCCATTCGACGACTCTTTCTGCTTCCGATTGATTTGGATCGGCAATGGTAATCTGCTCGAAATCCGACGTTTCGACTAGATCATAGACTGCCTCCCGGCATATTTTCCCGGCACCACCTAAACACAGTACCTTCAACTTTTCGTATCCTTATGTTTCATTGTTCATAAGTAAAGGCCACGTTACCAGCAGTAAAACTGTCGCTAACCTATTGGCATCAATGGCGGTGGATGATTTGACCGTGAATATATCACCGGGCTCAGCTGTCAGTCTAACCTGGTGTCCTTGTACCAGTTTACCGCTGAGGGCCAATGACGTTCACTTCTACTTTCCCTCCTCCACCCGTTTGTAGAGCAATCTCACTCATTGCTGTCAGGATGGACTTCCCCTTAGAAACCATCCAGCACTTTCAAGCCGACCGTCTGTGCTTGTCCATTACTGGTGATAGCTGTGATCTTGACTTTTTCACCTGTCCCCGCTGCTGTATATATGAGACTGATAAGTGCCGTTGCTATTGTCAGTCATGATCTCCGGCAATTCTATCGTTTCCCTGACTACTGCTTTGCCTTTGCGGTCTTGTAGGAGGAGCATTAGTTCGGTGGTTGTACCGACATCAACTTGACTGTTAGGATCTAACAGCGCAGGACATATTTCTGCAGGTTGATTGTAGCCGTAGCAAACTGCCCACTTATGGTCAGGACCGTAATCTCGGTTGTACCCGCAGAACTAGTCGCTGTATAGGTTGCTGTCTAACCGTCATCCACGGCTGATGACTGGATGGTACTTTTATCCTCCGTTAAGTTGGCCAAATCAACTTTAATTGGGATATTGCCTTTGTTATACAGCCTGTTTAAGACAGTAGTACTGGATTGGTTGCAGGCAGGTAGTTCAGCTTTACCGGTTGTCATCTCCAATGAGATGGTTAGTGATTGAGCCCTGTCCAGTGGTAAAGCAGTAAAGCGGACAAGACAAAAGTCTATTGGAACAGTAAAACATCCAAATAGACAGCTTCAACTTTGTTATTTAAAATGCGGTTTAATTCTTGCCTTAGTTCCTCTTTCAACTTCTGTTTGCCGGCAGCTGGAATTACGTCTTCAACGGTTCGGCTACTTATAACCCGTTCCATTGCTTGCCGGATCTTAACAGCTTCACCGCCTGTCCCTAACTTGTTTTCCGGATCAACTCCAAGATTCTCTTTCTCAATCTGTTCCTTATCTCCTCTCATGATAGCGACCGCTCGCCAAACGAATCGTTCGTGGATTGGCGAAAAGATAGTTTCCCCTTGGTCAGGAAAGAGCCATTTGGTTGGAGCTTGCATAGCGGTTACCTTTGCACCAGCGCCCTGTTGTCCAACTCGGACTTCATTTTCCCATACCTTCATCAAATCAATCAATACTAGATCTTCCATAACCTGAGGGTTAGGGAAGCCGTAATTATAGGTTGGGAGTTCAGTTTGCTTGGTCTCTGAGGCATTGGTTTGCTCTGTGGCTTGTTGGTAGACATCGCTTTGGCGTCTCTGACTTATCTTCTGCTGAGAGAATGGCAAACTAGCAAATAGAGCGGTTGGCTGCACGAAGTAGATGACGACCGGTATCAGTGCCAACAATAATAGATAGAGAATGATGCGAAAAAACGTTTTCATTTGCCTAATCAGGCTTTACCAATAACAACTTCTCAATTAGTTGAGAACTGGTTTTCCCTCAAACCATTCAAGACCGGTTAGTTAGCAGTTGGCGTTTACCGTTGATATACCTGATCTCGTAATCGCCATCAGGCACCGGAAGCGCTCTTATTGCCAATTCGCCCGGTGTGATCAGCGGCTCAGTCAGTAATAGGAGATCATCTAACGATTCCTGCGGTGATCGGCCTGTTGTATCTAACGTTACCCGCCGCCCTTGCTGTGTGAACAAAGACTGCTCAATTTCGGCCTCAAATTCGGCTTGCAGTTGAACGATGTCTCCTTCTCGCATAATCTGATAAGGATGCGGATCTGCTACCATTCTCTCAACGATAGTTGCTTCATCGGCGGTAACGTGTATTAGCACTACATCCGGCAATTTGGCCTCAACCACCTGTGACTCGTAGAGCCGATTGAAACGGTAGTTGTAGTTGGGATAGTAGGAGTGATCCTGATCATCACCATAAAATTTGGCATAGACGGCCTCTTCAATATGCCAACCTGAAATCATCGTATTAGCGTAATTTTTAATAACCTCAACGTGATACTGAATCTGCATCCGTTGGAATCGTTCTTTGATGTCGTCAGATAGATTTACGAAAGTAGCACGTGAAGCTTCACCCAGTGTTGCGTCAGGAATGGTAAAGTGATCGTCTAAATGGGTTGGTAATCGACGATGGCGATAGTATTGATTCAACAAGTCGATCAAGGTAGACTTTCCAGCGTATTCAATGCCAACAAATATACTGCGCATATGCTTCTCCTAGAGGTGCTGTTGATAGTAGCTTCGCTCGATTATAGCATAAGTGCTAATCAAGGCCAAAGGAATGAATGATGGAAAAAGTACACCAGTTTATCTCTTCTCATCAGCAGTCAATCGAAAAGAGTTTGCTGTGCCGGCTCTTGCAAGACTTAGTTCGAATTCCAACCGTCAACCCACCGGGTAATCGCTATCCAGAAATGGTCGATTTTTTGGCCGATTACGCGCGGAGTTTAGGCCTGACGGTTGAGATACATCAAGTGCCAACAGCGGAAGCGGTGGTGGCTGTTCCACATGCAGACGATTATCCGCGGCTAAATCTAATCGCACGTTGGGATGTTGGCGCGAAAAAAACAATCCATTTCAACTCTCACTACGATGTAGTACCCGCGGGCAATGGTTGGACACGTTCGCCCTTTGACCCATGGATTGATGGAGACTGGTTATATGGAAGAGGCGCAGACGATATGAAAGACTCGATTGCGGCTACCCTGTTTGCCATTCGGGCTTTGAAAGAGAGCGGCCTCACCCCGGGCTGCAATATCGAGTGTTCCTTCACCTGTGACGAGGAGATCGGAGGTCAACTAGGTGTCGGTGAAATTGCCAGGAAGGGGTTGGTTCAAGCCGACTACATCGTTAATTGTGAAGGTGGATCAAAACGAGAAATCGGTTGTGGTCATAATGGCATCGTTTGGGGTGAGGTGGTGGTTTACGGGAAACCGGCCCACGGCTCTCGCCCACACCACGGAATAAATGCTTTTGAAAAGACAGCCGAATTGGTAATGCTAATGAAGGAAAAACTGGATGATAAATTATCAGATCCAAACCGGATCTTCGTCACCCCCGCCCAAACTGAGCGCAAGCCGACCGTTAATATCGGTGGTGTTTTTAGCGGGCCTATTAGCGGTAAAGTCAATACTGTTCCCGATTATGCTCGCTTTTCCTACGACCGCCGGGTGACCCCAAGTGAAGATGTCAAGTTGGTTGCCACCGAGATGCAAGAACTAATCGATTTTGCTAACCAAACAATTCCAGACCTAAAAGCAGAATTGGCACAAGAGAGCCTGTTGTTGATTTCTCCCTGTTACGTTCTACCCGATGATCCATTTCTAAAATCGTTTCAGCAGATTGTCACACGGCGAAGAGGGGAGGTCGCCAGTTTCCAGACCACCTCCGGTTTTACCGATTTGCACTTCCTAGTTGAGGATGGCAAACCGGGTTTAGGGTATGGACCATGGGGACAAAATGGGCATGGCATCGATGAGCGCGTCAGCATTTCCGATCTGATCCAAACTACCCAGATCTACGCCGAATTGATGATTGGCGCAGGATTAGATTAGGATCCGTCGGCTTAAAACGGCACCCGGATGTCGTATTTACCCGGTTTCTCTACAGGTAACATACCGCTGTCGATCAGTAGTTCCAAAGGCGATTCTTGGGTCTGAAATGGAATCCGAACCAACCCACGAATCCGAACCGATTCATAAATGGCCATCATGATCTCAACAGTGGCACGCGCCTGACGGCCATCACAGCGGTGGGTCTCGATCTCACCATCCAACCAGAGTTTAAATTCCGACCAGAGGTCTCTCCCATCAGATTTGGGTTCGACAATCTCCCAACCATTTGATTGATCGTTTAAGAACTTCAGCTTGTCGCCTTCCGAAGTCATCACTCCATTGGTGCCTTGCACAAAAATAGTATTCAGGTGTGGCTTCGGCATATCGATTTCCAAGATCAGGCGAGCATCGTTCTCGAAGCAGATCAGCCCCATACATAGATCTTCTATTCGACAACGGCGTTCGTAGCGGTCGGTTTTTCGTTCTACTTGCCCGATAACCCAACTAGTGGCCGGATCTCCTAAAATTTGCCGGGTTAGGTCGATGACGTGCGTGCCCCAATTGAGCAACCCGCTTCCGACACGTCTGACAATCGAGACAGGATCACCGATTACGCCGTCGGCAAGTAATCGACAGGTTTCTGGATAGAGAGCTTCAAAACGGCGTTGGTGTCCAATAGCCAGTTTGACATTATGCTTGTCGCAAGCCTTGATCATGGCATCGGCTTCGCCTAGGCTGGTTGTCATTGGTTTTTCGCATATAATACCTTTGACACCGCTTTCTGCTGCCGCTACGGTAATTTCACTGTGTGTACCTGGCCAGGTACACACAGTTACCACGTCGAGATCTTCTTGGAACAGCATTTTCTCGTAGTCGGTATACCCGGTTGTGACATCGAACTCTTGACAGTATCTATCAACCGATTCTTGATTGATATCAGCGGCAGCCACGATTTGGAAATCGTCTGCATAACGCCCATAATTCTGCCCGTGGAAATGAGCAATTCCACCACATCCAACGATGCCTACCCGATATATCGCCATTCTTTCCTCGCTACCATCCTGTTAAAGTTTTGCAAATTTGTCATACTCGGCGTTGATGCGATCTGGATCTCCGGCGCCCACATGTACAAAAATCCGATATTTTAAATCTAGTTGATCGTCAACATTGAGTTCAATCGGTCCGGTAAAATAGTTATAGTTGGGTGAAAGAGGACCATAATCTCTTGAGAACCAGTGGGCCTGTACTGGATTAGAAGGTTGATCCAAAATGGCAATCCCGATCAACATGCCATCGGTTTCAGCCGTTTCGTCAATCCATCTAGCGGCTTTACCAAACATCTCTTTTTCGCCGCGACGCCCTTCGCTATCGGTTAAAACGCCACCATGGTTAGCAACCAGCCAATCGGCAGGACGTACTAATGGCATCCCCGATTCGTTGGTGGGATGGAAAACGACCTGTTGATTGGCTGGTCGTAAACTGATGGCAGTATCCAAGTAGAGTTCGCCATCTTCCAGTGTTTGCCAGCGGTAGGAACGGCTGTCCGTCATCAAGACATTGCCATCGGGAGCAATCCACTCGCTGTCGTGTGCTAAAATAGCAACGTTATCTTCGGTTTCAGTGTGCAGATCTCCAACCAAGTTGATCTGTCCCAAGTTGCGCTTGTCCCGGTAAAGGTAAAAGTCGAGATGGTCGTTGACCACACCGTGTGAAAAACAGATGCCGTGATGGTGTAGATGATCTGCTGGTTGGTTTTCCAGTACGTTCCGTCGGCCTGGTCCAAGTAAGCAAGCGATATGCGGATGCAGTTCTGGATACCAAACATATCTTGAAATTGTACCGATTCCTTCGGCTATAACGTTCATCACATGCGGTGTCTCTTGCGCAAAGCTTAGTTGCATGAAAATATCCTCTAAAATTACGAACTCACCGAGTTAGTGTATCAAAGTTGGGAAATTGATGCCAGTTAGAATCTAAGCTTTAAGGTGCCATAGCGGGTGCAGATCTAGAGATTTACCACTGACAGTTGCGAAGATACAACCCGTTAGATTCTGGAGGTTCCAGTTGCCACCAGCTTGGGAGATTACTCGCCACTGAGCGTCGCGGTTTGTCATTTCCCAGACGACTTCAAAGAAACGTTGGCAGTTATCAGGATTTCCGATCTAAAGCTGGCAACAACCAAAGATTTACGCTAGTGTCACGGAAATGGAGGTAATACGTTCTATGCCCGACATACCCGTCACCCTAAATTTGTACCATCACCAACGGGTATTTTGCACTGACAAAAATGGACCTTCACAGATAGCTCACCCACTACAAATATTACGGGATACGCCTTCATCCTTATTACCTAATTTGTCTTTAGAGTTCCGATAGCAGCGACATGATGAGTTGTGCCTCTTGTTGTTGGTGTTACTAACCCAATATTGCCACCAGTGTCTGCGGCTTCATTTTTGCTCACCTCTGAGTTGCCTGCTTTAGCTGCTGGTAACATTCATTGAGATAGATTCACCTTAGATTTTAGTTGCATTTGCACTTTCTGTCACAACAGATTTAAGAAGTGAATTTGCCAATGACAACCTGTATTACTAACACATGTCCTGGGTGAATTCTCCCTTTTGGTGGTTGTCGAAGGTTCAGCCAATGTCTACCACCACCGGTGTATTGGTAT
>Ga0310345_10005715_pt1 | contig 10976 bp, 13 predicted proteins | sample HC15DNA20500_MG_FD_204667 | JGI IMG/M metagenome (GOLD analysis project Ga0310345, IMG submission 204667) | Marine microbial communities from station ALOHA, North Pacific Subtropical Gyre - HC15-DNA-20-500_MG | ecosystem: Environmental > Aquatic > Marine > Oceanic | place: Pacific Ocean: North...
CCGTCATGAGCGGGCGGTCGGAATAGTCTGCCATGGGTCCAGGGGATGGTGGGGGGAGAGGGATGAGTGAGAGCGGACAAGTGACCCGGGTGTTCCTCCCCGAAATCGCTTGCGGCTCTCCCCCAGACCGCTGTACGCACATGTCCTAAGGGCGACCGGGGCGAGCGTCCACATCGTCCCGAACCCCTCGCGTGCCAGCCGAGTACGCGCCGCCCCTCTCTCCCTTTCGCCACCACGCATGACGACTCGCACCGCCACCGCCCGCTGGTCCGGCGCCCTCTCCGATGGCTCGGGTGCCATCTCGACGGAGACCGGAACGCTCTCCGAAACTCCCTACTCCTTCGACACCCGCTTCGGGGACGAGGGGGGGAAGAGCGGCACGAACCCTGAGGAGCTCCTCGGCGCCGCCCACGCCGGCTGCTTCACGATGCAGCTCTCCCACAACCTCGCCGAGGCCGGCCACCCGCCGGAGCGCGCCGAGACCCGCGCCGAAGTGCACCTCAAGCAGGTCGAGGGCGGGTTCGAGATCCCCTCGATCCACCTCGTGCTGACCGCCGACGTGCCCGGCATCTCCGACGACGAGTTCCAGCGGATCGCGACCGACGCGAAGGAGAACTGCCCGCTCTCGAAGGTCCTCCGCGCCGCCGACATCACGCTCGACGCCACGCTCACCTCGTCGTAGTGGCCGACGCCCCCGAGGTCTGGCGGCAGCGGTTCGCCGTCCGCGCCACCGAGGTCGGGCCCGACGAGCGGGCCTCCGTCCTCACCGTCGCCGACTACTTCCAAGAGGCGGCCGGCGAGCACGCGAGGGCCGGCGGGGTCGAGACGTTCGACCTCGGCGGGTCCGTCGGGACGTGGGTCCTTCACCGGCTCCGGCTCCAGTTCAACGGCCTCCCCCACATGCGGGAGGCCGTCGAGGTCGAGACGTGGCCGAGCGGGCGCGACCGGCTCAAGGCTTACCGTGACTACCGGCTCCGGAACGAGGCCGGCGACGTGCTGGCCGTCGGCACCAGCGCGTGGTTCGTGATCGACGTCGAGCGCCGCCGGCCGGTCCGGCTGCCGGCCGGTCTCGAACGGTTCGGGCCGGCGGAGCCGGAGGACGCCCTCGCCTTCGGCACGCCGCCCGAGGCCCCCGGGTCCGTCGAGCACCTCCGCACGTTCCACGTCCGCCGCTCGGACCTCGACCGCGTCGGGCACGCCAACAACGTCCGGTTTCTCGAGTGGGCCCTCGAGGCGCTGCCGTCGGCGGCCGGCCTCCGCGAGATCGAGGTGCTGTACCAGTCCGAGGCGGTCTACGGTGACGACGTCGTGAGCGAGGCCGGGCCACTCGCCGACGACACGCGCGCGCACCGGCTCGCACGGGCCGCCGACGGCCGTACGTTCGCGCTCGCACGCACCCGCTGGACGCCATGACCCGCACCCTCGCCGTCTTCGTCGTCTTCGCCGCCGTCGGCTTCGTCGCCTACCAAATGCTGACCGGCGGCGCGACCGAACCGACCGAGGACATCGTCGCGGCCATCGAGAGCGGCGCGACCGTCGTCGACGTCCGCACCGACGACGAGTGGGCGGGCGGGCACGTGGCCGGCGCGATCCACGCGAACGTGTTCGACGACGCCTTCGAACAGCGGATGGCGTCGCTCGACCGGACGGAGCCGGTCTACCTCTACTGCGCCTCGGGCGCTCGGAGCGGGCGGGCCGCGGCGGTCCTCGAGGGCATGGGCTTCGAGCGCGTCGTGAACGCGGGCGGGTTCAATGACCTCGTGGCGGCCGGGGCCCCCGTCGGGCGCTAGCCGTCGGCCTCGGAGGGCCGATCAGCGCTACCGGGCCAGACGACTTGACGCGGCGGTGTCGGACGGTGATCTTCCGGTTCACACGGACTGCACACACCCGTGCCCGACACCCTCCCGCGCGTCATCGAGGTGGCGCCCCCCGGCGGCGACGGCGCCGCCCCCGTCTGCCTCCAGTGCGCGACGCCGCTCCTCGGCGCGTACTGCCACGCCTGCGGCCAGCACGAGTCGGTCGCCGAGCGCCTCACGTTCCGCTCGCTCTGGCACCACTTCCGCAAGCGCCGGCTGAACCTCGACCGCGGGCTCCCGCGCACGCTCCTCGACGTGGTCCTCCGGCCCGGCGCCGTCGCGCGTGCCTTCGTCGACGGCCGGCGCCAGACGTACACCCACCCGATCACGCTTCTGTTCGTGGTCTACGCCGTGTACGCGCTGATCCTCGCCCTCATCGGCGACCGGATGGACGGCATGATGATGGACCAGTTCGAGCGTCAGCTCGCCGCGCAGCCCGACCCCGACGCCGAGATGGCCGCGTTCATGGACGCCTACCTCGATGGCGTGATCGAGGCGTTCCACCTGTTCTACACCTACGGCGCTTACTTCGCCGTCTTCGTGATCCTCCCGTTCGCGCTCGCGTGCCGGTGGCTCCTCGGCGACCGGGGCCGGAACGTGGCCGAGTGCGCGGTCTTCGGCGCGTATGTCGAGGTCGGCGTCGTCGTCCCGTCGATGCTCGTGTTCACCCCACTGTCCGTGGCCCTCAACAGCCAATGGATCGCGATGACCGGGCTCGTCCTCTACATCGGCTACGCGGCGTGGGGCGCCCGGCACTTTTTCGACCGCCGGCCTTCGACGGCCGCCCTCTCGGCGCTCTCGATGGTCCTCGCGCTCGTCGTCTACTTCGGCGCCATCATCGGCGGGTCGATCCTCTACGGGGCCGCGGTCGCGATCCGGGCGATGGGCTGACCGAGGCCGTCCGGGTTTGCTAGTCGCCCTCCTGCCGTTGGCGGATCCCGCGCATCACGCCGACCGACAGGAGAACGAGCCCGGCGGCCATCAAAACGCCGGACAGCGGCGGGCGCCACGTGCCCATCCCCCGCCCCAGCGCCCACGTCACGACGTTCACGACGCCGAGGCCGATCCCGCCCGCGAGGAGCGTGAGCCCGAGCCGGTCGAGGCGGGTCACGGGCCGGTCCGCCTCGGCGGGTCGGTCGGAGGAGCCGACGAGGCGGTCCTAGACATCGAGGTCGTCGACGTGGGCGGCGTTGGCCATGATGAACTCGAACCGGGCGCTCGAGTCGCGGCCCATGAGGTCCGTGATCGCGTTCTCGGTCTCGAGGAGCGAGCCCTCGGGGATCGAGACCTGGAGGAGCCGCCGCTTCTGCGGGTCGAGCGTCGTCTCGTTGAGCGTCTGCGGCATCATCTCGCCGAGCCCCTTGAACCGCTGGACTTCGATGTTGGCGCGCGGGCTCTTTTTCTTGATCCGCTTGATGATCTTCTCGCGGTCGGCCTCGTCGAGCGCCCAGTACGTCTCCTTCGCCGCGTCGACGCGGAAGAGCGGGGGCTGCGCCACGTACACGTAGCCGCCATCGATGAGCGGCCGCATGTAGCGGTAGAGGAACGTGAGCAGGAGCGTGGCGATGTGGAGCCCGTCGGCGTCGGCGTCCATCAGGAGGATGACCTTCCCGTAGCGGAGCTTGCCGAGGTCGAGGTCCTCGCCCAGCCCGCACCCGAGCGCGTCGACGATGTTCGAGAGTTCCTTGTTGCCGAGGACCTTCGACTTCGAGGCCTGCTCGGCGTTGAGGACCTTCCCGCGGAGCGGGAGGATCGCCTGCGTCTTTCGGTCGCGGCCCTGCTTCGCCGAGCCCCCCGCCGAGTCGCCCTCGACGATGAACAGCTCGGACTCCTCGGGGTCCGTGCTCGCGCAGTCGGCCAGCTTGCCGGGCAGGTTGAGGCGGTGGCTGACGGCGCTCTTCCGGCGGACGTTTTTCGCGGCGGCCCGGCTCGCCTGCCGCGCCTTCGCCGCCTGGATGATCCGCGCGACGATGGCCTCGGCCGTCGAGGGGTGCGCGTTGAGGTACTGCTCGAACTCGGTCCGGAATGCGCCCGACACCGCACTCCGCGCCTCCGGGTTGTTCAGCTTCTCCTTCGTCTGCCCCTGGAACTGCGGGTCGACGTGGTACAGGTTGACGACGGCGACGAGCCCCTCGCGGATGTCGTCGGCCGTGATCTCGAGCTTTTTCTGGCCGAGGTCGTGCGTGTCGATGTAGTTCCGGATCGCCTTCGTGACGCCGTCCTTGAGCCCCTGCTCGTGCGTCCCGCCGTCGCGCGTCGGGATCCCGTTGACGAAGCTCGTGATCGACTCGCGCGGGGCCTCGGTCCACACCATGCAGAGCTCGGTCCGGAGCCCGTCCTCCAGTTCGTCCTGGCGCACCACGAACGGGTCGGGGTGGATCCGCCGCGTCTCGGCGAGCCCCACGAGGTGGTCGAGGTACTCGACGATGCCGCCCTCGTGGTGGAACTCGACGCGCTCGCCGGTCGCCTCGTTCTTGAAGACGATCTTCAGCGCCCCGTTGAGGTAGGTCTTGACCTCGAGGTTCTCCTTGATCGTGTCCGCGTCGAGGTCCGTCTTGTCGAAGATCTCCTCGTCCGGCGTGAACGTGATCGTGGTGCCCGTCCCGCGGACGTTCGAGCGGAGCTTCTTGAGCTTCGTCGTCGGGACGCCCCGGGCGTAGCGCTGTTCGTAGAGGGCCCCATCACGCTTGACCTGGGCGACCATCTCCGACGAGAGCGCGTTCACGACGGACGACCCGACGCCGTGGAGGCCGCCGGACGTCACGTAGCTCGACCCGTCGAACTTGCCGCCGGCGTGGAGCGTGGTGAGGATCACCTGGAGCGCGGGCACCTTCTTGGTCGGGTGCTTGTCGACCGGGATCCCGCGGCCGTTGTCGCTCACGGTCACGGTCGAGCCGTCCTTGTGGAGCGTGACCTCGATCTGGGAGGCGTACCCGTTGGTGGCCTCGTCGACGGCGTTGTCGACGATCTCCCACACGAGGTGGTGGAGCCCGGCCTTGCCGGTACCTCCGATGTACATGCCGGGGCGCTTCCGGACGGGCTCCAGCCCCTCAAGGACCTGGATGTCGGCGCCGGTGTAAGTCTTGACCTCTGCCATCTCAACGTAGGGGGGACGTTTGTGGCGCAAGGTACCGGCGCCCGGTGACACCGGCGCGTCGGCACCTGGCCGACCACAGAATCTGCCATCCCCCGAAGGCGGCCCCGACCGCCAGGCGGGCCCCACGGCCTCCCCTCCACGGAGGGCTGTGGGGCCCAGCAGGCTAGCGGCGTCCGCCCGCCGCCCGCTCGACGACCCGGGCGTTGCTGACGGCGCCGCCTTGGCCAAGCGTGTACTCGATAAGGTTGCCGGCCTCATCTCGAACCCGGCGGACCGTCGACCCTGCGGGCCCCGCCGTCTCGCTCACCACGTTCGTCAGGTCCGACACGGTGCCGCCGGCCGTCTGGGACACCACGTTCCCGGCCGTGTCGAGCGTCTGGCTCGTGATCCGCCCCGAGGTCGAGAGCGTCTGGCGGACCGTCTGCCCGGCTTGGTTGACGGTCTCCGTGAGGAGGCCGCCCGGCCGCGTCACGTTGTTGAGCGTCCGCCCGACCGCGCCGTCCGGCCCCAGCGCCGTGTTGGCCACGTCGCCGACCGTCCCGACGGTCTGGTTGAGCGTGTTGCCGAGCGTCTCGACCAGCTCGGGGTTGTTCTCGAGCGTCGTCAGCGTCCGGTCGATGATGTAGGCCACGTTGTCGAGGTCGACGCGGAGGTACGCCTCCGCCTGGACCCCCTGGATCTCGAGCCGGACCTGCCCGATCTGGACGTCGGCCCCGGCCGACAGCTGGACGAGGTTGGCCACGCGCGCGTCAAGGGAGAGCCGCGCTCGGACCTCCTCCACGTCGAGCGAGATCGACTCGACGGAGAGGGACGGCACGTCCAGGTACACGTCGACGGCCTGGGTGTCGGGCATGGCCGGGCGGTCGTAGCCGGTGCGGGTCGTGATTCGGGTCTCGCGGTCGCCGGTGGTCTGGGTCCGCTGGGCGAGCGCGGCCGGCGATGCGAGGCCGAGGCAGAGGACGAAAAGGAGCAGTCGTGTCATTGGGGGGACGGGGTGTCGGGCCGGCGGGGCGGCCCCAGGAGAAGGGAGTCGGCGGGCAGGAGCCCGCGGAGACGGGGGCTCACGGCCAGCAGGAAGCGGTACGTCACGTCGCGGTACGTCTGGCCGGAGGCCACCCGCGGCGGGAGCCCGGTCCGCTCGTCGACCCGGACCGTGTCCGTCCCGGCGAGCCGGATCCGGACCTCCCCGGCCTCGACGACCGTGAGCCGGTCGATGGCCACCCGCCCCCCGACCTCGAAGGTGGGGGTCGGGGGAACGGGCTGGGCGCTGGCGGCGACCCAGAGGGCGCCGAACGCGAGCCAGGCGGCAGGTAAAAATGAGCGACGCATGGACGCGACAGATCGGGGCCCCTCGAATGGCGCGGCCTGCGGGCCGTTCCTAGGTTTCTCCCCGAGTTGCCCCCCCCGCGCCCCGGCGGGGGACTCGCCCGACCCGACGGCGCAGCTCATGCACTCCCGCCCGGCAATGGAGCTCGCCCCCGCCCCTACCCCCACGCCGACCGACCCCGCCGACCGGCCGACGGCGCTCGTCACGGGCTCGAATGGTGGGATCGGTCTCGCGCTCGCGCACGACCTCGCCGACGCCGGCTGGCGCGTGTTCCTCCACGGCCGCGACCCCGACAAGCTCGGCCGCGCTCGCACCGCGCTCGGCATCGGGGGCCCCCACGAGGCGTTCCGCGCCGACCTCGCGACGCCCGACGGCCCGCGCGACCTCGCCCGCCGTGTGGTCGCGGCGACGCACCGGCTCGACGTGCTCGTCCACAACGCGGGCGGGCTGACGCCGCAGCGCCGGACCACCGACGGGGGCGTCGAACAGACGATGGCCGTGAACGCCGTCGCGCCGTACGCGCTCACGGAGTCCCTGCGCCCACTTCTCGAGTCGACGGCGGCGGTCCACGGCGGGGCCCGCGTGGTCACGGTCGCGAGCGAGGCCCACCGGTTCACGTGGCTCCCCGAGGCGGACCCTGCCGACCTCGCCGAGGCGCTCCGCCAGCCGCCCGGACCGTACGTCCCCGTCGTCGCCTACTTCCGGGCCAAGCTGGCCGCCATGGCGTGGACGCTGGAGCTCGCGCGCCGGCTGGAGGGCACGGCCGTGACGGCCAACGCGTGCCACCCCGGCCTCGTCCGGACGGCCGTGTTCGACGGGATGGGGCTCGTCGTCGGCTCGGCGGCGAAGCTGTTCTCGGCCCTCTACCTCTCGCCCGAGATGGGGGCCGAGGCGCCGTTCCAGTTGGCCACGGCGCCCGAGTACGGGGAGCGGACCGGGCGCTACGTCGTACGGAGCTTTTTCACCCGGCCGCACGAGGCGACGCCGTCCAAGGCCGCGCGGACGCCGGCCAACGGCGCCGTGGTCTGGGAGGCGCTGTCGCGGCTGGCGGGCTAGCCCGCCGGCACGGGCGCGAGCGGGACGGACGCCCGGACGGTCGTGCCCGCCTCGGTGGCCACGTCGAGCGACCCGCCGAGGCCGACGGCCCGGTCGCGCATCGAGGTCATCCCGAAGCCCGACGGGGCGCCGTCGCCCGCGACGGGGACCGGGGGGCGGAACGTGCCGTCGTCGGTGACCTCGACCACCGCGCGGCCGTCGCGGGCGGCCACGCGGACCGACACCGTCGACCCTCCGCTGTGCTTGACGGCGTTCTGCACGGCCTCCTGCCCGATCCGGTAGAGCTGGAGCGCGTGGGCCGAGGGGAGCGCCCCGTACCGGTCGCCCTCGGCATGGACCGCCGCGTGCATGCCGGCCCGCCGCGCGCGCGCCTCAGCAAACCGCCGGAGCTGCGCGGCCAGCCCCTCGACTGTGACCTCGGGCGAGTGGAGCGCCCAGACGGTCTCTCGCAGCTGCCGGAGCGCCTCGCGGGCGTCGGCTTCGACCTCGTCCAACGTCACGGGCGAGTCGCCCTCGGCGCGCCGTGCGAGCTTCGCCAGCTCGACGCCGGCCAGCAGCGACGTGAGCTGCGCGCCGACCGAGTCGTGGAGGTCGCGGCTGATCCGCGTCCGCTCAGCTTGGCGCTCGGCCTCGACGAGCCGGGCCTGCGCGTCCCGGAGCTCGTCGAGCGTCGCCGACAACTCGCCGTTGGCCCGCTCCAGCAGCCGCGCGCTCTCGGCGTTCCGGTACGCCTGCCGGTAGATCGATCGGTTGACGACGAGGGCGAGGGCCACCACGAGCGGCGGGAACTCGATCTGGTCGGCCAGCACGTCCGCCGACGTCCCATACAGCACGGCCCCGACCACGATGACGGGGAGAGTCGCCAGCATCGCCCACGGGACGGCGCGCGTCGGCGGGTGGATGAGGACGGCCACGAGGAGGAGCGTGAACGCGTAGAGCGGGAACGCGAAGACGTTCGGCTCGAACCAGATCCCGAAGGCGCCCCCGAGCAGGACGAACCAGGCGCCGAGCGCCGACGCCAGCCGTCGGTCGGACGCCGGAGCCCGCGGGGTTCGCCGATCCCAGATGAGGTAGGCGCCGAGACTGACGACCGCCGTGATCCGCCATCCGAGGAGGCCCCAGTGGTAGGTCGGGTTCTGCGCCCAGTAGCCGTTCTGGAGGCTCAGCCACTCGTCGACGTAAAACAGCGGGAGGTTGACGAGGAGGCCGGCCCAAGCCACGACCCGAGCCCGGCGCCGCGCCTGTGCGGCGAGGTCGGACTCGACGGCGCCCAGGACCGGCGTCTCGCCGAACGGGTGCACGGCGAACGCAGAGCGGAGCCGGTCGAGAAGCGAGGCCAACGGTGCAGCGGGAGACCGCGCCGAACCTACCGCGTTGGGAGCCGATCGCGCGCCCCAACCCGACGCCACCTCCGACCGATGCCTGCCCTCCTCACCCCTGGCGCCATGCCGGCCGCCTTCGCCGAGACATGGAACGCCCGCGACCCCGACGCCCTCGCCCACCTGTTCGAGCCCGACGCCGCGTTCGTCAACGTCGTCGGCCTGTGGTGGCACGACCGCGAGGCCATCCGCCGGGCGCACGCCTACGGGCTCGCGGAGATCTTCCCCCACTCGACGCTCTCCGTCGGGCGGACGGAGGTGACGCCGCTCGCCGAGACGGTCGCGCTCGTCCAAGCCCGCATGCGGCTCGACGGCCAGAGCGCAGGCGGTGGCGTTCGCGAGCCGGGCGCCCGGCACACCGTGTTCTCGTTCGTCATGCGCCGCCACGCCGACGGCTGGCGGTGCGCGGCGGCCCACAACACCGACGTCGTGCCCGGCGCCGAGACGCACGTCCGCGACGCGGCCGGCGCGCTCCGCCCGGCCGACTACCGGCCGGGAAGCGCGAGATGAGACCCGCCCTGCCCGTTGACGTTGAAGGTGCCGCTCGCGGCGTACGCGTCCGACTCGGCCGCGAGCCGCCCGGGCTGGACGCCGATCAGCCCCTTGAGATCCCGAGTCAGATGGGCCTGGTCGGCATAGCCCGCGCGGTAGGCGACGTCGGCCAGCCCGTGGTGATCGCCCGACTGGAGCAGGTCCCAGACCGTCCCCAGCCGGGCGATCCGGAGGTACTGCTTCGGCGTGAGCCCGAGGGTCTGCCGGAAGGCGCGCTCCAATTGGCGGGCGCTGATGCACAGCCGCTCGGCCACGTGGGCCACCCGGAGCGTGCCGCCGGACGACCGGATCAGTTCGGCCGCGTGGTTGAGGTACGTCGCCTCGCGGGACTCCGCGGCCCGGAGCAGCGTCCGCTCAGCGAGCCGGAGCCGGGCGGCGAGGCCGTCGGCCTCCCGGAGCCCGGCAGCGAACGCGTCGAAGCGCGGGCCCAAGACGGCGAGCAGGTCCTCATGCGTGTCGACGAGGTCGGCCACGGGGACTCCGAAGAGCGTGCAGAACCCGGCCGGCTTGAACCGGACCGCGAAGACCTCGACGTCGCCGGAAAAGCGGACCTCGTACGGCTGGCTCTGCAGCCCGATGAGCGTGTAGTCAGGCGACTGCCCCCACCCGGCCGCGCTCGGGAGGTCGCAGTGGAGGTCCGTCAGGTGCACGATGAGTTCGAGGTGCCCGCTCGGGAGCACGCGCTGAGCGAGCGACGAGCCGCCGAGCGGGCCGAACCTCCCCGACCAGAACCGCTGGACATACGGCCGGAGGTCCCGGACGGGCAGGTGCTCCTGGATCTGTACGCTCATGGGGTCACGCGTTCCCGGCAGAGGGTACGACCCCGGCCCGGAACGCTGCGAGCCGACCTCAGGCGTTCGCCGCCGCGGCCATCGCCTCGGTACCGACCACGTCCATCCGATCGGGGCCCCACCCGTGGTCGAACGTGGCCACGATGTGGTTGGCGCCGCCGAAGACGCCGAGGACGCGCGCCGGACCGTCTCCGATGTTCGTCACGTCGTGGGGCTCCATCGTCGGCACGACGAGGAGGGTCCCGGGCCCCGCCTCCGCCACCTCGTCGCCGATCGAGGCCCGCACGTAGCCGGCGAGGACGACGAGCACCTCCTCGGCGCTGTCGGTGTGTCGGCCGACGTTTGCGCCGGGCTCCAGTTCGAAGTAAACGGTCGCGGTCTCCTTGGTCCCGTCCGTCCCGAGGAGGGGGAACGTCACGCGGCAGCGCTGATTCGGGTCGTCGGCGGCGGCCATGTCCATGAGGTCGAGGGCGTCGAGTCGAGCGGTGATCATTTTGCTGAGGGGGTGTGGAGTAGGCGAACCTATCGGGCCTCCTCCGCGCGGTCTTGGACAAACACGACATCACGATCCGCGTGCCCCCTTCTGCGGGTCGAACCGCGTCCGGTCCGGGCCACGCGTCGGCGACGCGCAGACCGGCCTGCGACCGCCCAAGCGGGGAGATTCCCCAGACCCGGCCCCGGCGGACCGCCCCCACCGATCCGTCGTTGCACGGGCGCCCCTCCCCCTCTGCCATGTCCGCCTCCGACTTTCTCCAGCAGCACGTCGCCGCCGTCGCCGCCTCCGACCTCGACGCCGTCCTCGCCCTCTACGCCGACGACGCGGCCCTCGTCTCGTTCGAGTGGACCGCCGAGGGCGCCGACGCCATCCGCCAGCGGTTTTCGGACTTTTTCGGCTTCCACGGCGAGATCGAGGGTGTC
>Ga0310345_10005716_pt1 | contig 10975 bp, 9 predicted proteins | sample HC15DNA20500_MG_FD_204667 | JGI IMG/M metagenome (GOLD analysis project Ga0310345, IMG submission 204667) | Marine microbial communities from station ALOHA, North Pacific Subtropical Gyre - HC15-DNA-20-500_MG | ecosystem: Environmental > Aquatic > Marine > Oceanic | place: Pacific Ocean: North...
TAGGACTATCAAAATGGAACGCGAGGGAACTGTATCTCGCCTACCACGAAGGGCGTGGGGGCTACAAACGCCGAACTTACAGGAAGAAACCTAGCCTGCTCCGTGTGGCAGATAAGGTGGCACGGACCGCGAGTAGCTATGGAACACAACTACAGGCATGCGAGGGGCGCTTTCGCTGCAGAAAATTTTATCAATTTTGGCCTTTTTGCTCGTAGTTAACCCGTAGCTTTACAGGTCTATTATTAGATCCCCGGCTTTCGGGCATAATATTTATACGGCGGAAATGCAGGAAAGTCGGTCGCGCACACCTAAACCGCCCCACTGCGTCAGATAAAATCGCGCCGTTATGGGATCCAAACTTATATAAAAACAGTCAAAACTGGAGAAGAACCATGGCCCTAGATTCAAGTACTGATACATTACTTCAAAACATTGCCGCCCAAGGTGGTCCCGCGTTTCACGAAATGCCGGTCGACACCTGCCGTTCAGTGTTTCTCGAATTAGTCCAAAATCTACAGGGAGAACAACTCCCGATTCACCGTACTGAGGATCGCACTATTTCCGGAGCACAAGGTGAAATCCCGATACGGATTTTTACGCCCCGAGAAACCGGTGGTGAAAAGTTGCCCGTGCTCGTGGAGTTCCACGGTGGCGGCTGGGTAATCGGAAACTTAGATAGTCACGACAACATGTGTCGTTATTTCGCCAACAATGCGGACGTAATCGTGGTGGAAGTAGACTACCGTCTCGCTCCCGAACACAAGTATCCAGCCGGAATTGATGATTGCATTGCCGCAACTGAGTGGGTCCACGCCAATGCAGACAGCATTGGCGGAGACGCGGCCCGTATCGCCGTTACGGGCGACAGTGCGGGAGGAAATATGGCAGCGGTCGTCGCACAACAGCTCAAGGGTAAAATCGCGTTTCAGTTGCTTATCTACCCGGCAACCGATTTCTCCGAAACCGCGTACAAGTCTCGCGAGGATTTTGGCACCGGCGAGTACCTACTCTCGATGGAAGACATGGCTTGGTTTGGGGGCCATCTGACCGACGATCCGGCGGCACTGCTCGAGTCAAAAGCCTCCCCCATCGCTACGCCAGATCTATCAGGGTTGGCGCCCGCTCTTACGGTGACGGCAGGCTATGATCCGTTAGTCGACGAAGGAAAGGCCTACGCGGACCGCCTCACGGAAGCGGGGGTGCCCTCCGAATACAAGTGCTATGGAGGAACCATACACGGTTTTGTTTCGTTCCCCGGTGCACTTGAAGCGGGCAAAGACGGCTTGGACTTCATGGCAAAGCGTTTAAAGGCCGCTCTTGCATAACCGCTGCTGGAGCAAAGCGCCAACCGTGGCGCCCGATTGATCGCGGCCCACAAAGTAGCGGCCGTTCAGGGGCGCCATACTAAACGGTTGGGCCCTCGCCAACGAGTATCCGAAGCGGATCTTCCAACACAGCCACAATGCTGGTTAGAAGATCCGCGCCATCGGTTCCGTTAAACACGCGGTGATCACACGCCAGCACGAGCCCCAGTTCGTGCCGTAATTCAGGTTGGTCACTCGCATCGGGGCGAAATAACTTTTGCGCACGGCCGACACCTAGAATGGCTGACTGGCCAGGGATAATGATGGGTGTCATGTATTGGATATCAAAACGCCCAATGTTCGACACGCATAAAGAGGCTCCCCCGACATCGTTACGCCCAAGCTCATTCTGGCTCGAGCGCTCGGCGAGTTCGGCAAGTGCACTTGAGTTTTCAGAAAGTGACTGACGACCTACGTCGCGAGCAACAGGGGCGACTAGACCGTCATCGACAGCCACGGCAACTGCAACGTCACTGGTGGGAATTCGTTGCAGACGACCGTCGTTCCAGACCACGCGAAATTGTGGGTTTTCATGTAGGACCGTACCTACCGCACATACGACCCAATGATTCAGGGTAAGCAAGTGATACGAGCCCATAGTCCGGACCCGATCGTGGCAACGTAGAAGTTCAGAAATTTCCGCATTCGCTACTAAATAAAAGTGGGGGATCTCTTGTTTGGATTGTTGCATGTGTAAGCCTACGCCCTTCTGCCGCAGGCTGAGAGACACCACGCCACCGTCGTCCGTGGAAGCTAATGCAGGAGCTTTGTTATCGATAGCGGCCAATACGTCCTGAGCTTTGATCCGCCCTTTAGGACCGCTTCCGTTTATATGAGTTAAATCGACTTTCTTCTCTCGAGCGAGCATCCGCGCGTGAGGGGTTGCGATTATCCGCTCCGCCGCCGATTTCGCTTGCGAACCACGTTGCAGTATGGCTGGTTTCGGGCTTGACCGTTGCGCCTGTCTCTTGTTGGCAATGGAATCAGCAACGGGCGGAACGTTGCTGTTATTGTCGCCGTCGGCCCAGTACGCAAGTATCGTACCAACTTCGACAGTATCACCGACGGAAACAACCATCTCACCAAGAGTTCCATCACGATCGGCTTCGATCTCGTTCGCGATCTTGTCAGTCTCAACGACATATAAAATATCGCCACGTGAAACCTCGTCACCATGATTGCAACACCATTCTATAAGCATGCCTTCGGTCATGGTCAAACCGAGCTGTGGCATACGAATGGGGATAGTTGCTGTCATCGCTGTTTACAGATGATCATGGTCGACTTAGGCAGTCCGAAGCTGTGCAACACTTGCGCTGTTATTTCTCTTCGTGGCGGATACCAATCTCGCCGCGTCATCGGTCCACTACCGCGACAATTGCATCCCGCAGCGTGGCAGCATTCGGGCGATGACTAACTTCTAGGTTGGGCGCATAGGGAACTGGTGCCCACGGGGCACCAACCCTGATGATTGGGGCGTCCAGTTCGTCGAAACCGATATAGGCCATTCGCGCGGCAACTTCCGCACCTACACCAAAGGCCTCAATAGCCTCGTGAAATATAATCAGGCGATGTGTCTTGGATAAGGATTGTAGTACAGTCTTTTCGTCCCAGGGCTGTAGGGAACGCAGGTCAACTATCTCGACATCAATACCCTGTTCTTGGAGCTCACTTGCGGCCGATTCTGCCTCGAACACTGCCGCTCCGTAGGTAACAACCGTGGCATCGGTGCCAAACCTCGCGATCCGGGCCGTACCGATCGGGATGAGTTCCGGTTCGGCTAACAGCTCTCCTTTCTTGGCATACAAAGCCTTATTTTCGACGAAGATGACCGGGTTCGGTTCAGTGATGGCCGTCCGCAATAGGCCGTATGCATCCGCCGGCGTTGCGGGGCACAAGACGCGGAGACCCGGTACGTGCGCGAACCAAGCCTCTAAGCATTGGGAATGCTGTGCGCCGGCATTCAATCCACCACCATGCGGTGTGCGGACTACAAGTGGGATGGCGACTTGTCCGCCGAACATGAAATGCGCCTTAGCCGCCTGATTGACGATGGCATCCATGGCTAAAGTGCAGAAATCCATAAACATGATTTCGGCCACCGGTTTGTATCCGCCGAGTGCAGTCCCGAGCGCTGTACCAACCAATGCCGCCTCGGAAATTGGAAAATCGCGGACCCGTCGATCGCCGAACTGTTCTTGCAGCCCGCGGGTGACGCCAAACGGACCACCAGCCTCACCAATATCTTCCCCTAGCAAAATGACAGCGGGGTCTGCCTCCATAGCGTCCGCAAGCGCCTGACCAATCGCGCGGCCGAACCGTACTGTAGAGTTTCGGGACGGCTCACTCATGATCCACTGCCGCATAAACATCGTGGAGTGCTGTATCGAATTCCGGCAAGGGTGAGTCGTACGCCTCACGTAATGCCTCGGCTATTTCTTCAGATACCGCCGTTTCCACCTCTGCCAAATGCGCCTCTTCAAGTCCGTTACCCAGCAAACATCCGCGAGCGGAGGTGAGTGGGTCTCTTTCTCGTAGGCTGGCTTTTTCTTCCTCGTCACGATATTTCTGAGGATCGCCTTCGAAGTGTCCTTGGAAACGCGGCACGTGGCACTCGAGTACAGCCGGTTTCCCGTTGGATCGCATGTGTTCAATGACTCGACCAGCTGCGGCGGTTACAGCCAGGACATCGCTACCGTCAACACTGAGGTATTCAATATCAAAGGCCGTCGCAATTTTCGAAAGCTGTCCGCGAAATTGTTGATCACTGGGCGAAAATTCACCCCAACCATTGTTCTCACACAAAAACAAACAAGGCAGATCCCACAGACCACTCAAATTCAGACACTCATGAAAAATCCCTTCTGCCAGCGCGCCATCACCAAAGCAACTAACCGCGATACTTCCACTAGCATCGAGCTGATGGGCAAGGGCACTGCCCGTCGCAATCGGAATTCCGCCACCCACTATCCCGTTAGCGCCCAGCATGCCAACGCTGGCATCTGCGATATGCATCGAACCACCTCGTCCGCGGCAACTCCCTTGGTCTCTCCCCAACACCTCCGCGAAAAATTTTGGGAGTGGCAAACCTTTGGCCAAAGCGTGACCGTGGCCTCGATGTGTAATCGCGATCGTATCGTCGATCGTCAGATGAACCGAAATACCGGCAGGAACAGCTTCCTGACCGTTACTAAGGTGAATAAAGCCCGGAATTTCACCATCGGAGAATAATTGGGACAGTTTTTCCTCAACGCATCGAATTCGGAACATTATCCCAAACAGATGAAGCAGCAATTCACGCTCTGTAGAACTGAGAGTCATACCAACGAGATCTGCACCATCCATCGCGTGCACTCGCTTTGCCAATTCAGCCCATTGCTCTCGCTGCATGACACCACCCGCCCTCAACGGTTCCTGACAGAAGATTATAAAACACTGCAGTGTCCTAAAGTTAAGTCAGATAACAGCCCTTGGTATGTGCGTTTTCTGCCGATTACGCTAGCATAGCGTGTTATTCTCCGAGGAATACTTCAACCGGCCGGATTTTGCTGAGAAGAGTCAGAAGTACAGCGATTTCATCGAGTTGATCTTGGGGGAAGACCTCGAAATGGTCAGATCTCTACAGAGAGGAATGAAATCGAAGTACTTCGATCCGGGACCTTCATCCACCTTTGAGGCTGGTGTCATGCAATTGATCAAACACAACATTGAGGACTTAGAAAACCGGTAACGCGAGCTATTCAACGGTCAACTTGATACGGGGGTGTGAAATGAATGACGGCAGAGAATTAAGTCCCGACCTAGCGAGGGCAGCACTGCGCCTTATGCGTGATTTCATGTGCTTGTCGGATGGCGAGCATGTGCTGGTGACGGCGGACAGCAAGACACCCAAAACGGCCGTGGATGCGATTGTCAATGCGTCCTACAGCTTGGGCGCAAAAGTTGCGAGCGTCACTTTGGCCCCGCCGCTGCCATTTCAAGGCGGACTGGCGGATCCCTACATTCCCGACCCAGTCGTTGCAGCGGGCCAAAATAGTGACGTCTGGATAGATCTGTGTATGCCCTACATTGCCGGCTCGACCCTGTACGACAGTGCAATGAAGAACAACCGTACCAGGTACTTATTGGGCGCCGACATCGGTGCCGACGGGATTTTGCGCATTTTTGGAAAGGCCGATCTTGATAAAGTCCTTGCGGTTTCCGACGCGCTGAATGAGCTTCTGGCAAACTCCACTGGAAAGGAATGCCGACTGACGACGCCCGGTGGCACGGAAGTCACTTTCGAGCTTGCCCATCCAGAAGGACTGGCCTTCGAACGCGCCACAAAACCGGGGGGCTACTTTGTCCCGGGAGCCGTGGCCGTGATCCCTGAACTAGAAAGCGTTGCGGGCACGATAGTTTGCGACACAGCTTTTCACGAATATTACACGCCTCTTGAGCAACCCTACCGTTTTGAGGTTGATGGCAAAATTCGGTCGATTACTGGAGGAGGTTCCGAATTAAATGCCATGGATCGAGCACTGCGTCGCGCAGGCAACGGAGACTACGGCTACATTGTGCATTTTTCCTATGGCTATCACCCCGCCGCGCGCTTTACCGGGAAATCGTTTATTGAGGATCAACGCGTCATTGGCGGCAATGCGGTAGGTTTCGGGCTACCCCCATGGGTCGACGGCGGAGGCGAAAACCATCCGGACTGCGTAATGCATGAGCAGTCACTATGGGTTGGCGACAAGCAGATCATAGACCACGGCGCCCTTATTGCCCCTACCAACCTAGCCCAAGTAGCAGACGCATTGAAACCAACATACAACTGATTTTAAGGATGTCGGAACATCCACATACTAAACACTAGCGCTCGCACTGGCTCCCCTTTTGGACAAACCACTGCGGGTTCAAAACTAACAGCATCTTTTTTCGCTGAGTCGATTTTTCCTTTAGCGCAGATAATTTCGGTAAAGAGGATATATCGTTCCAGCAATGTCTCACTAGGTTAATTAAAGCTGCAAAAGATGATTTGTCTCGCAATCTAGGGACCTGGCTCACACAGTCTAAGATACCGCTATGAAGGACAAAACGCAGACTCAGCACTACGACTACGTACCAATCATTGATCGTGAACCGTTACGCCTTCCGGAAAGTAAACGGATCGCGATACTGCCATTCGTCAACATTGAGCACTTCCCAGCCCACATTCCCGGAACCGCCTTGGTACCGGCGACCTCAGGGTTTTCTCCGGATCCGTTAAATTACGGTTGGAGGGACTACGGCAACCGTGTCGGTGTGTGGCGGATAATGGAGATGATGGACGCGTACAGCATGCCCGCAACCGTCTGTCTCAACAGCGACGTCATTCGAGAATATCCGCGTATTATCGAAGAGGGCGAAAAACGCGGATGGTCCTGGATAGGACATGGCGTTAACAACGCGCCGAACAATTTGATCGCCACGGTGCATAAAAACGACGGCCGTTCCGATGGCCCCGATGAAACAAGAGAGCGCGCAATCTTAGAAACCGTCTTGAACGAGATGGAGCAGACCTTTAGCCGCCCAACCAAGGGTTGGCTGTCCCCGTATTTGACACACACGGATAATACGCCGCGTCTACTCGCCGAACTCGGCGTGGAATACCTTTGCGATTACACCGCCGATGATCAGCCTTTTCGCTTCAGGGCCCCTGTAGATAATTTGATCGCGATACCGTATACGCTTGAGATCAATGATTTCTCGGCATTCCTAACGATGGGTATGTCGTCGAAAGACTTCGGAGACATGATCATTGATCAGTTCGATGTCCTTTACGAAGAAGGCGCTACGAATCCACGATGCATGCCGATATGTCTCCATACGTTCTTATCGGGCCAACCGAACAAATGCAAACATGTCCGTCGCGCGCTCGAATATATCTCGACTCATGAAAATGTATGGGTGACGACAGGTGACGAACTTAATGAATGGTATCGTCAAAACTATTTATAAATCTTCTTTCGTCAGAAGCGAGCGCCCCAAAAACCACACAATACGAATACGGTTAAGTATCAAAGTTTGTCGCGTCACAATCAGCCGATTGCGTAGCGCAGCATAGTCTATCCAAAGGATCCATAAAGGCAGACTAAACGTTTGATGGGATCCCCAACGTTTGAGTCAAAGCGTCATATCCGAATACCCATGTCGGATCCATCGGAAAACGCAGAAATTTATTCAAGCGTGAATGTTCTTGTACCAGCGACGCGCGATCCTTTCGGCTCTGCTCATAAAGGCCAAATGCGGCACTTAGATCGGCATCACAGTGTTCGAGGCATCTAACAAGGACCGCCGCATCTTCGATCGCCATAGCGGCCCCTTGTGCCATGTGAGGCTTCATCGGATGACAGGCATCTCCCAAGAGCACTACACGCTCTTTGCTCCATAACGGTAGCGGTTCTCTTTCAAACAATGGCCACTTCGTGGCCGATGGGCAAGCACCTACCAGTCGTTCCACGTTGGGGTGGAACCCGTCAAAGGCTGCTCGCAATTCGTCAAGGTCGACGTCGACGAAAGACAATCCGTGATCCCATTCGGCCTCAGGGACCCCTGTCACGAAATAGACCTCTTCTCTACGATTATCTAGAAAATAAACAACGATGTGTCGATCATCATGAACGTCGTCGGACCACCATTTACAGAAATCATCCAGCGTCATGTCCCCCAAACGCGAAATAGGAAAAATCGACCGATGCGCAACGTAACCCGTGTATTTTGGAAGTTCTGGGCCTAACAAAGCCTCACGCACAACTGAGTCGATACCATCTGCTCCTATTGCAAAATCGACTTCGACATTTGGTTCGTGCTGGAAATTCAAGCATACCGAATCTGGAAACTGTTCGATGCTCACAACGCGTTTACCGAACTCGACACTGGCCGAATCTACAGTAGAGTTTAAGGCCTCGTGAAAATCACCACGATGAATAGTTATGTACGGGGCACCAAATGTCGGCTCCATCACGTCCCGCATACGATACTCAAATAGAATCTCACCGGTCGTCAGATCGCGACTCACCCAAGACTTAGGCCTAATACCTATATCTAGGAGCCTAGGCTCAAGACCAATCTCTCGGAGGATTTTCATGACGTTTGGACTAAGGTTGATCCCGGCGCCGAGTCTAGAGAATTCCGGTGCCTGCTCGAAGATACGAGGTCGATAACCACGTTGTTGGAGCAAAGCTCCGGCAACAAGTCCTCCAAGACCGGCCCCTATGATGGCAATTCGAGTGTTACGATTCATTGATTTGTCCAGCTTGCTATTCCGCCCGAAGGCGCCATCAAAAGACTTCGGCCCTTCATGGTGCACGCGTCACAACGCCTTGCTGCCGGATTTCCACCATAGCATACTGACTTCATCGGAGATGATTGAGTCTGAGACGCTCCACTTGGAATGAAAGCAGCTGTATGCACCGCTATCGATACCCTAGAGCTTCAGGATGTCGATTTGCCCGAACCGGGCTACGACGAAGTCCGTATCAAAATCGTGGCGACCGGCATCTGCCATACGGACTTATCCGTTATGCGGGGAAATTTCGAAGTCCCGAAACCCGTGATCCTTGGCCATGAAGGATGCGGATACATTGACAAAATTGGACCCGAGGTCAGTGGACTGGCAATAGGTGACCCAGTTGTATGCTCAATTATATTTCCTTGTTACGCCTGTCCCCAATGTGACCGCGGAGCGCTATCGGTATGCGACCGATGGTTCGAGGTCGCCTTCTCAGGGGTGATGCCCGACGGAACGCCCAGACTCACCAGAAATGGTGAAAGAATCAACAGCTTTTTCTGTCAGTCTTCTTTCGCAGAATTTGCCGTTGTCCCCGTATCAGGCGTGATCAAGGTGCCACGTGACATCGAATTGAACCGTCTGGCGGGATTATCGTGTGGCATAGCCACGGGACTCGGCGCTTCAATGATAAGAGCGCCTGTGGAATCTGGTGCCACCGTCGCTGTGCTAGGCGCAGGCGGCGTTGGTATCGCGACGATGCTTGGCGCACGCGCGCTCGAAGCCAAATCGGTCATTGCTGTTGATCAGGTGTCATCAAAAGTTGAGGCTGCGCTAAGCCTGGGTGCAGCGACGGAAGGCATCATAGCGGGACCCGATGTGGTCGAGGAGATACTCAGACTGTCCCCACACGGTAACGGCGTGGATTACTTCTTTGATGCTGTCGGTGGACCATCCACAATGGAAACCGGGATAGCGGCAACGAGAAACGGTGGTACTGTATGTGCCATTGGTATTATGCGTGGTGATTTAGAATACAAAGTGCCAATACGTGGATTGATCAACGAAAAAATCATCACCGGTACCAACGGCGGGTCCATCGAACCCCGTGCAGATATCCCGCGTTTCATCGATATGTTGAAGAAAGGGAACCTACCATTCGATCGCATCACAGATCGCTATTATGCACTCGAAGAAATCCATCAAGCGTTTGCGGATTTAGAAACACATCAGATGATTCGTGGCGCGATTCTTTTCGAACATTAGGGACACAGGATGGATAGACTCAGCGTGATGCGAACCCGCACTATGTCCGCAGAACTCAAGGAGCGTCTTGTTTCGGTAGAACAGGATTTAGAACGTGGTCTGGTGCCCGCTTGGGTCTTCGGCAATGACCCAGAGATTTATGCCCTTGAACGTGAGCGGCTTTTTCCTCGCGTTTGGAACTTCATCGGACATGCCTCCGAAATTCCGAAACACGGCGATCACGTGCTGCGTTACATTGGCGAAGATTCATTCATCTTCGTTCGGGGACACGATAACAAAGTTCGGTTACTGTTTAACGCCTGCCGCCACCGTGGCAACCAGGTGTGCTTCGTCGAGCGCGGTTCTAGTCGCCAGTTCCAGTGTCCCTATCATGGTTGGACATATTCAAACAGCGGCGAATTGACCACGGCACCTGCGCACGAAGATTCAATATCCAACCTCAATCGCAGTAAATGGGGTCTGTTAGAGGTATCGAGATTGGAACAGTACAGAGGGCTCTATTTTGCCTGTCTTGACCCCGAAGCCCCATCGCTTTCTCAGTACATCGGAGACGCAGCCTATTATCTGGATATCTTCTTCGGCCTATTCGACGATTTAGAAGTGACTGGACAACCCCAGCGCTCTTCGTGGCCAACGACCTGGAAGGCCGGTTTCGACGGCTTTGGCGATGATTACCACCTCGTGACGTTGCACCGGTCACTGCTAGAAATCGGAGCGCTCGCGATACCGCCGGCCGCAAACATCCTGGGCCACCACATCATCACCGGACATGGACATAACACCACGCTCTCAATCGCCCCGAGCGACGAAACCGCGTATTGGGGCTACCCGGATGAAATCATCGGGCGTTATGACACTTCGCACCTTGACCAGTTACAGATCGACTTGCTGAGGCGCAGCCGAGTGTTGGTGGGTACCTTGTTTCCAACTTTCTCCTATCTCATCGTTCCCATCAGTGTTTCCGCAGATATCCCGGCGACGCCATTCGCACAGATCCGAACTTGGGTACCTAAAGGCGAAAACCGCATGGAAGCTTGGATCTGGAATCTGGTGCCGGCTAGTGCCCCGGCAGAATTTCAAAAGAGTTCCCAACTCG
>Ga0310345_10005717_pt1 | contig 10973 bp, 8 predicted proteins | sample HC15DNA20500_MG_FD_204667 | JGI IMG/M metagenome (GOLD analysis project Ga0310345, IMG submission 204667) | Marine microbial communities from station ALOHA, North Pacific Subtropical Gyre - HC15-DNA-20-500_MG | ecosystem: Environmental > Aquatic > Marine > Oceanic | place: Pacific Ocean: North...
GGGTCTTTGGTAAAATAATTATAAATCCAGTTAATGAATACTTGTACTCTGTTTTTTACGCCAACCAATAAAAACAAATGAAGCCCCATCCAAACCAGCCATGCTAAAAAACCACCAAAATGTAATTTGGGCTTTGGAATATCAACCACAGCTAAATTCCTTCCAACAGTAGCCATACTACCTTTATCATGATATTCGTAGGGGATGGCCTTATCGGGATGCAATAAATTTAGTGCTAAACGAAAACCCTGAGTTATTGCAACATTGGCAACCTGAGGGTGTCCATGTGGGTATAATGGTGTTTCCATGTAAGCTACATCTCCTACTGCATAAACATTAGGCACACCTAACACTTCATTAAAACGATTTACTTTTAGTCTGTTGCCTTTAACTACTAAACTTTCATCCAATCCATCAGGTACATTTCCCTTAATGCCAGCTGCCCAAATTAAGGTATTAGAAGCAATGGTATGTCCGTTACCTAATTTAACCACTTCCCCATCATAATCATCAACAGAAACACCTGTTATAACTTCTACTCCCAATTGTTTTAAATATTGTTCAGATTGAATTTTACTTTTTTCCGACATAGAAGCCAACATATGTTGGTTATGTTCAATCAAATAAATTTTCATTAATGAAAAGTCTAATTCCGGATAATCTTTGGGTAAAACAATATTTCTCATTTCTGCTAAAGCACCACATAACTCCACCCCCGTTGGTCCACCCCCAACCACTACAATGGTTAATAATTTCATTAGTTCTTCCCGGCTGGTAATCTGCAATGACTCTTCTAAATTGTGTAAAAAACGATGGCGTAATTGCAATGCCTCTACTGTGCTTTTCATTGCTAATGCAGCTTCCTGAATTTTAGTATTACCAAAAAAATTGGTATCGGCACCAGTAGCAATAATCAGTTTATCGTATTGAAAATTGCCAATATCCGTATGCACTTCTTTCATATGTACATCTACGCCCTGTACATTCGCCATACGTATATGAATATTTTTACTGTTTTGAAATACCTTGCGCAAAGGGAAAGAAATATTACTGGCATCTAACCCTGCAGTGGCTACCTGGTAAAATAATGGTTGAAACTGATGATAATTATATCTATCCAATAACCATACTTCAATATTTTTTTGATTATTTAGGGTACGTGCAATTTTCAATCCTGCAAATCCTGCTCCAATTAATACTATTTTCATTTTGCTGCAATTTTAATTCAATAGCATAAAGGTACATCACAGTATCAGGCTTCATTTACTTTATTTGGAAAGAATTTAGCCATTGAAATGCTGTATTTTGGCTGATTAAATTACCTTTAATTATGTAGCATATTTGAGTAACAACAAAAACAATACAACTTGCAACGAAGAAATTTTTTATCGCTTAGTTCATTTGGATTAACGGCATTTACTTTACCAAAATTGAACTTCCCACTATTAAATGGGCCGGTGAAAAAGCCCATTGTTATTGCAACCTGGGATGCCGGTATTGCAGCCAACAAAGCTGCATGGCTTATATTGAAAAACAATGGTCGTGCATTAGATGCAGTTGAAAAAGGTGTAATGGTTACAGAATCATCGATTAGTTGCTGTGTAGGATTAGGTGCCAATCCGGACCGCGATGGGTATGTTACTTTAGATGCTTCTATCATGGATGAAAATTATAATTGTGGTGCAGTTGCCTGTTTGCAAAGAATAAAACATCCTATTTCAGTAGCACGTCGTGTAATGGAAAAAACACCGCATGTGTTATTAGTTGGAGAAGGTGCCCAGCAGTTTGCCATTGCGGAAGGGTTTGCATTAGAACCGGAAAAGTTGAGTCCGGAAGCAAAAAAAGCTTACGAAAACTGGCTTAAAAAAAGTGAGTATAAACCCATCATTAATATTGAACGTACAGAAGGCGGCAATGCATACACACCAACTCCGGTACCGTTAAAATTGGCTAACGGAGAATGGAATCATGATACAATTGCTATGCTGGCATTAGACAGTGCAGGCAATTTAAGCGGTAGCTGTACAACCAGTGGTCAGGCATTTAAAATGCATGGTCGGGTTGGCGATTCGCCTTTAATTGGCGCAGGTTTGTATGTTGATAATGCAGTAGGTGCTGCAGCAGCTACCGGCCAGGGTGAAGATATTATACGTATTAGCGGTTCACATACCGTTGTTGAATTAATGCGTCAAGGTTGGTTGCCTGAACAAGCTTGCAAAATGGCTGTTGAACGTATTGCAAAAATTAAAGGTGCCAAAGCAAAAGATATACAAGTAGGGTTTATTGCACTAAACAAACAAGGTGTTTATGGTGCATATGGATTACAAAAAGGTTTTAATTATGCAATTTGTTATGCCGACGATAAAAATATTTTAGAAGATGCTAAATATATACTGCCCGCATGAAACTATTAGAAATTGCTGTTTTCTCTATTGAATCTGCTTTCATTGCTGCAAAAGCTGGTGCTAATAGACTTGAGCTTTGTGAAAATTATGACAATGGTGGTACAACCCCATCATACGGATATTTAAAAACAGTACGTAACCAATTGTCATTACCCATGTTTGTAATGATTTGTCCACGTGCTGGTGATTTTGTTTATACCCAAAAAGAATTTACTGCCATGAAAGCAGATATACTTTTGTGCAAACAAATGGGCTTTGATGGAATAGTAGCCGGCATTTTAAAAGCGGATGGCAATATTGATACTGAAAGGATGCAACAAATTGTGGAATGTGCTTACCCGATGGAAGTTACCTTTCATCGAGCTTTTGATCGTTGCAATAATCCAATGTTAGCGTTGCAACAAATTATTGCATGCGGCTGCCAACGCATTTTAACCAGTGGTCAACAACCCTCGGCTTTAGAGGGAAAAGATTTAATAGAGCAACTGATAGATGCCGCTAATAATGATATTATTATTGTTCCCGGCGGCGGCATTAGAAGCAATAATTTAACAACATTAATGCAAACTATTCCATCAGATGAATGGCATAGCAGTGCTAAAAAATTAGTACCGGCAAATAGTGAATATTGGGTTGAAACTATGCGCGATGAAAAAGAAAAAATTATTGTAGACGCCGATGAAATAGCTGCTATGCAAAGATTATTAAATGCTTCCTGAAATTTTATAACCCTGCATCATATGGCATTGCTGTTGATAAGCCCATCCAATTCCAATCGCCGGTAACCCAAAAATCATTACCGGGGTATGCATACCCATTTTTAGTAATATAAATGGAATTATTTGAAAATATAATGTATGAATAACTTTCAGCCTGATTGCCCAAAAATGGGTTAAATCCATTAGTTTGTTCATTAAGCCCCCAGGCATCCACTCTTCTGTATTTCACTTGTAAAATAACTTGTGGTGCGGTAAGAGATGTAGTAAAATCATTTACTTTTTTAAGGTAAGTAGTTAAACTGTTTGCTTTGCCGTAAAGTAATACATCAACAAACTTTTTCTTTACAATTGCATTACCTGCTTTAACCGACTGAACACCGGTTGTATTTTTTTTATTGGCAATGGCAGTAGTGTAACCCGGTTCATCTTCAAATATTCTTTGAATAAACTGAACATCAAAACCATTTTGTTTTAAACTATCGGCATATAAACTATACCAAAACGAAACCTGACTGGTTGCAAAGTTTTGAATGCGATTGTTTTTCCATTTATACAGAATAGATGAATTGCCCGAATGTAACGGCTTGAAACCCATTGAAACATCATATAGTAAATCGCCATTCTTATTCATTTTAAAACTTTCAAAATTCATAATTAGCAAATAACCTAAAGCCTCATTGCTAACTAATAATGGACCATCGGTAGCTACATTTAGTATTTGCGTTGAATCATCCCAACCAAAATGCAAAACATCTGCATTCAACATTTCACATTGTGCGGCATTGGCAGAATGACCCATATAAAAATTTTGAAATAGCTGAAACCATTCTTTCCCTTTTTCTGTATTATTTCCTACCCAATTTAACCAACGTTTACTTTCAATGGGCTGCATTTCAAATTTGAGCAGTGCAGGAATTTTTTGATACTGTACATGATACTGTAAAGTTTCAAAACCTTTTTGTGTGGCAATAATATCTGCTTCAGGTGCAGTTACATTTTGCAGTTCAAACGAGCCATCATATTGAGTAATAGCTAACTTCTCCGATTGATTTATATAAATGTAAACGCCACTTAATGGTTTGTTGGTTACAGCATCCACCACTATTCCTTTAAGGTTATAAGCATTCACATTTGTAAAACATGTACAAACGAGTATGCAAAGACTTATCGCTTTATTTATTTTCATGCCCTAAAATTCTCGTACAAGGTTTATTGTTTTGAGGTTGAACAAAAAAACACATCACATCTTTACAAGCGCTAATATAACATGCGCACTTTAATCGTTTCTTTTACACCCTTTAATAATTCGGCAGCTTGTTTCGATAATTTTTTATCTACATCTAAAACAACATAACCAATCGTATCGTTGGTTTTTAAATATTGACCCACGATATTAATATGGTGTTCAGACAGGGCTGTATTAATGGCACTTAACACACCCGGCTTGTTGTAGTGAATGTGCAAAATTCTATGTGCCCCTTCTACTGCCGGCAAACTAATGGCAGGCACTGTGTGTGAGCCATTGGTAATGCCACGTTCTAAATAATTAAACAACTTAGCACTTACATCCTCACCAATATTCTCCTGTGCCTCCTCGGTTGAGCCGCCAATGTGTGGTGTTAAAATTACATTAGGCAAACCCTGCAAAGGTGTTTCAAAATGATCACCGTTTTTTTCAGGTTCCCAAGGAAATACATCAATGGCCGCACCGCCAACTAATCCGGCCTGAATGGCTTCTGCCAATGCTTTCAAATCAACCACTTCGCCACGAGCATAATTCAGTAAAATGGCTCCCTGCTTAAAATTTTTAATTACTGATTTGGAAATTAAATTTTTGGTTTGCGCTGTTTCAGGCACATGCAACGTAATAATATCGGCAGTACTTACCAATTCCTTCAACGATTTACATGCTGACGCATTGCCTAATGGTAATTTGTTTTCAATATCGTAAAACCGCACTTTCATGCCCATGGCTTCGGCCAAAACGCTAACCTGTGAACCTATGTTGCCATAACCAATAATACCCAAGGTTTTGCCACGCAATTCAAAACTGCCTTTAGCTTCTTTTAACCAAATGCCTTCATGTGCGGCTTTATTTTTATCGGGTATTCTGCGTATAAGCATAATGGCTAATGCAATTACCAATTCGGCTACACTTCGTGTGTTGCTGTAAGGTGCATTGAATACTACAACGCCATTTTCAGTGGCCGCCTTTAAATTTACCTGATTAACGCCAATACAAAAGCAGCCGATTGCTTGAAGTTTAGTAGCTGCTTTTAAAACATTCTCGGTAATTTGGGTTTTGGAACGAATGCCTAATAAATGTACATTTTTTACGGCATCAATTAGTTGGGCTTCACTTAAAGCTCCATTTAACTTTTTTACATTGGTGTATCCATTTTGTTTAAAAAATTGTACTGCCTTGTCGCTAATATTTTCTAACAGCAGTATATTAATTTTTTCTTTCGGATAACTTGTTGGGTTGGTTGGTTGCTTGCTCATGCGTGCTAAATTAATTCATATTTAGCAAATGTTCAGTTGCAATAAAATTTACTTTTGTTTTTGATTAACGTCAATACCGTATTTTATACTTTATATTTGCGCCTTTTGAAACATTACCGCATGCGAAAACTATTGTTGTTATCATCTATATTTTCTTGTTTTATTTCATCGTGCAAATCACAACAGGAGCCTAAAAATCAGCCCGTTACCATTCAGGCAGAAAGTTTTCATTTTAATCCCTTAACAACACAGCAAAAACAGGCTTATGCTGATGCTATTGAACCCTTATATAAAAAAGATTTGCTGGACAAAGGTTTTAATGGCGCCATTTTAATGGCGAAAAACGGCGAAGTGGTGTTTGAAGATTATCATGGGTATTATAATTTTAAAAACAATGAAAAATTAACTCCCGATGATCCATTTCACCTAGCTTCCATTTCAAAGACTTTTACTGCCATGACTTTATTACGCTTATGGGAGCAGGGAAGAATAAACCTAAATGATACATTACAAAAATTTTTTCCACAATTTCCTTATCAAAATATAACCATTACCGAGTTATTATCGCATAGAAGTGGCTTACCCAACTATGTTTATTTTATGGATGAAAAGAAAGCGGTGGTTTCTTATACAAGAAACAAACGGGGAAGACGCGTTAAAGTAGTGCATTTTGTAGCATCAGGCAATGAGGTAAAAGGCTTTCAAACCAATGAAGATGTGTTGAATTACATGGTTAAATATAAACCTGCGATTTTAGCTTTACCCAACAAAACTTTTCATTATTGTAACACCAATTATGCCTTATTGGCACTTGTAATTGAACGAGTAACGCACATTCCTTTTCCACAATACATGAAAGATAGTGTATTTAATGTATTAGGCATGAAGCACACATTCGTATTTAACATTGCCGATACAGCTAATTATGTTCCTTCCTACCAATCTAACAAAGCACCATTTAAATTAGAAAAGCTAGATTGTATATATGGCGATAAGAATGTTTATAGTACAGTTAGAGATATGTTACTATGGGATAAAGCATTGTATGAAGGCACTTTTGTACGTCCACAAACCTTAAGCATGGCCTTTGAACCACAAAGTCATGAAACAAAATCGAACCATAACTATGGATTAGGCTGGCGAATGCTATTGGATGGCTCTAATGGACCTATTATTTATCATAATGGTTGGTGGCATGGTAACAACACTGTTTTTACAAGATTAATCAATGATACCGCTACCCTAATTATATTAGGCAATAAATATAATAGAAATATTTACAGTGCCAGAAAACTAACTTCAGTGTTTTCAGGAACTTCAGATACCTCAAAAATAGAGGAATAATTTATTTTTTAAATTGACAGATATCAGAAAATGTGTTATCCACCGTTAATTGTGGTTAAAATACAATATTTTCGATACTGATTACAATGAAACTGCGCTGCCTTTTTTTGCTAATAATTATTTTAAACATTGTTTCTGCATTTGCACAACAACGACCTTATTATACACAATACATTTTAAATAATTTTATTATCAATCCGGCTGTTGCAGGTATTGAAAATTATACCGATGTAAAATTGAGTGAACGTGTACAATGGGCCGGATTGACAGATGCCCCTGTTACCACTTACTTTACCATACAAGGCCCATTACATAAACAAAACTACCCACAAACTACAGCAACCAGTTTCAGTACCCCAGGGGAAAATCCTTTAGGACAAGCTTATTGGCGAAATTATACCAGTGCCCCGGCCCACGCAGGTGTAGGTTTAACGGTAGTGAATGACAAAGCCGGATCGTTAAATAGATTTTCAGCAGCTGCCACCTATGCATACCATATAGGCTTAAATGCCACTACTAATTTATCTGCAGGCGTTTCATTGGGTATTGCGCAACTTAGTTTAAATACCGGCAATTTAAATTTTGCCGTTCCTGTAGATCCTGCAGTGGCAAATGCAAATACCATCAATCGCCTTAAACCCGATTTAAGTGCCGGATTATGGTTATACAATGCACACTATTTTCTGGGATTATCAGTACAACAATTGCTGCCTGATAATATTTATTTTTCCACACAACCGGTAGGTATTGTACCCGGGAAATTAGTACCTCATTTATTTTTTACAGGCGGTTACCAATTTCCGCTCTCTAATGATGTTTCAGCACTTCCTTCCTTTCAACTCAGATACATACAACCCTTACCTATTGGTATTGATATGAATGTTAAGGTGCAATATCGTGACCTTTTGTGGACTGGCTTTTCAATTAGATATAAGAATGGTTTTGCCGGTATGCTTGGAGTAAATATAAATAGTTTGGTAAATGTTGGATATTCATATGATTACAGCACCTCTATATTGGGTACCGTTAGTAATGGCACACACGAAATAGTAATTGGATTATTACTCAATAATCATTATGCAAGCCGTTGTCCGCAACGTTTATGGTAAGGCTAATTCAAAACATTATTTTGTATGGTAGAATCAGTAATTATAGGAGCAATCGGTTTTAACTTCATTTCAGCATTAGGGTAAAGATTCAAATAATAGTCGCGAACAATATGTACTTCTCCATCTATACCCGGCACCTGTTTTTGTACTTCCAAAATATAACCATAAGGGTCGGTAGTATGCATTTTATTATCTACTTTTTGAATAAAATACATCCGATATCCTGTTGTTGAATGATTATAATGAATGGCACTAACTTGCCTAATTTTAAACGAGGTTTGTATTGCCTCATCACCAAATATGGCAGATGATGATAAAAGTTGTTTAACCGGTATAAATGAAAAATCTTGAGAATGATTGTTAGTGTTTACTTCATCTTCATTCGATTCAATTACTTTATCAATAATTGGATTTATACTTTTAAGTCTTACAGGATTGGGCTTTTTTTTGCTCGCCAATAATTGCTTTTGTGGAGCTAATATTTTTGTTGGTCTACTTGCTGCTGATTGTTGTGGATTAACACTTGCTATATTCGTAGCAGCAAAGACTACCCTATTCTTAGTTTTACTATAATCAACGGTATTTTTAAAACCATCATTGAAAGGGATAAAATAGATTATTGCCATGGCCAATAAAACATAAAAGCCGGCCATAAAAATTTTGGCATTATGCAAAATTGAAACAGGTTTTGGCATTTTATCAAACTGCACAATATGTTGAATTCTTAATAATAATACTCCTTTGTTTTGAACAGCAGGCATTGATAACACAGGCGATAATTGAATACGACTTAGTTTTGATAATTGTAACAATGAATTGGCATAAAACATAGGCGAATATTGCTGTTGCAGAACATATTGATCACAAATAATTTCACGTGAAGTATTCATTTCACGTAGGAAAAAGTATACGAATGGATTAAAGAACAAAATGGATTGCAATATTTTTGCAATAAAGTTGATTAAATAATCATTGCGACGAATATGTGCCAATTCATGTACCAAAATAGCTTCTATTGCAGCAGTAGATAAATTTGTGATACTAGCAACCGGTAATAAAATAATGGGTTTTATAAAACCAATCGTTACAGGACTTACAATTCCTTGAACCAAGTAAACTATCACTTTTTTTTGAATATTTAAAACTTGCTTTTGCTTTTCAATGAACAAATGAATAGTTTCAGGTACTTGATGATTGATAATACTGTAAAGCTTTTTTTTGTGCTTTAAAATAAATGGCCATTTAATAATTTGCAAAAGAAGCCCAATGATATAAATAACACTAAAGCAATATATTATATAGGATTGAATAACTGTTTTTGGCCATGCAAGATTTTGAGCAATAGTAAACTCACTTATTTCATTTAAATAAGGTGGATTTAAAGGGTTTGAATTGAAATAAAAGTATACACTTGCAGTAATAAAAAATAGTCCTAGTAAAATTAAAGCGGCAAATGAAAAATTAAAATGAAATCTATCTTTATGAGGCACTAATTGTTTAATAAGTACATACAAAAACCATAGAATGGCACCTACAAGCAGATTCCAAATAATAGCATTGCCCAAGTGAATTAAAAATGATTGGTAGCCACTCATTTTATTCAGCATTTTTTAGCTCATTCAATAATTGCTCAATGGCTTCAATTTCATTAGCACTTGGTTTTGTATTACCTAAAGCCTGAATAACCAGAGCTGATGCAGAACCCTCAAACAAGCTATTAATCATTTTACCAAGTAATTGCTGTTGAGTATTTTCTTTAGATACATTGGCTTTATAAATATGCGTTTTGCTTTGTTCATTTCTACTTACCAAACCTTTTTCATGCATAATTTGCATTAATTTTAAAGTGGTAGTGTATCCCGCATCTTTATGTAAGCTTAACACTTCATGTACTTCTCTTACCGTTGCATTCCCCTTTTGCCACAATACCTGCAAAATTTCCAATTCACTTTCTGTGGGTTTTATCGATTTCATAGCATATTCATTAATTTGAAAATATTTTGTTTAGAAAGAAAACGTCAATGAAATAATCATCATTTGATACGAGTTTATTCGTAAGCAAATTACAATGGTTTTTGTAAATAAAATGATAAAAGATTATTCAGATTTTTGTTGTTCTTGTTTTAGTTTTTCACGTAACTGATGTGTAGTAACGCTACTACCATCGTGGCTCCAACCGGGAGGTGCAAATAAATACCTCAAAATATGTGCAATACGGGGCGATTTTCGAATATCCTTAAATATTTTAAGCCATTCAAAAAATGCAACTTTAACAGGATTGTAAGTATTTACATTTTTGGTTAACCCAAAAGTGGGTGTAAAGACTTCCTCTTGAAAAGTACCAAACAGTCTATCCCAAATAATTAAAGTGCCTGCATGATTTTTATCTAAATACAAAATATCACTTCCATGATGCACACGATGATGAGAAGGAGTATTAAAAATATACTCAAACCAGCGGGGCATTTTTTGTAAGGCCTGAGTGTGTATCCAAAATTGGTAAAGTAAGCTAATGGATTGCATTAACAATATCATGGCAGGATGAAATCCGACCAATGGCATCCACGACCAAAACACAAATGATCCGGTTAAATTCCCCGTCCAGGTTTGACGTAATGCTGCTGCTAAATTGTATTGCTCAGAGGAATGATGCACTACATGACTGGCCCAAAACCAACGAATAGAATGCGAACATCGGTGAAACCAATAATAGCTAAAATCGTCAGCAAAAAACAATAATACCCAAGCCCACCATGCTGTATACGGAATAGTAAAAAAACGATAAGTGTATAACCAAGAAAAGAATAATAAAATTAATCCTTTGGTAAAAATACCTGTTATCAAATTCCCCAAACCCAATGCAATACTGGTAGCAGTATCTTTTACGTTATACA
>Ga0310345_10005719_pt1 | contig 10966 bp, 7 predicted proteins | sample HC15DNA20500_MG_FD_204667 | JGI IMG/M metagenome (GOLD analysis project Ga0310345, IMG submission 204667) | Marine microbial communities from station ALOHA, North Pacific Subtropical Gyre - HC15-DNA-20-500_MG | ecosystem: Environmental > Aquatic > Marine > Oceanic | place: Pacific Ocean: North...
CGTCCGGACGGGACGGTGGACGTGAACGCGAGCGGCCGTGCCGACGGGACGATCACAACCACGGGGCGCGTCCTGCTACAACCGCTGAACAATCCCACCTTCGACCTGGAGATCCTCGCGGCCGACCTCAAGGCTGTCGAGCGGCTCGACGTGGAGGGTACCGTGAGCGGCGCGGTCACCCTGACGGGGACGTACTCCCGCCCCGTCGTCCGCAGCCGTGCGGGCGCGCCGGTGCGGGTGGACGAGGGCGTCCTATACGTGGAGGAGTTCCAGCGCACCGCCGGCGTCGTCGACCTCGCCGATCCCGCGTTCTTCGCTGTGGTTGATACGTCGGTCGTGAACCTGCGCCCTCTGCTCGGGGCGACCGCCAATCCGTTCCTGCGCAACCTGCGAGTTGACGTCGACCTGATCGCCGAGCGCAACACCTGGCTCCGCAGCGAGGACATGAACGTCGAGATGGGCGGGGAGCTCCAGGTGCTTTACGACCGGCAGAGCCGCGATCTGGTCATGCTGGGCGATCTCCAGGCCATCCGCGGGACGTACTCGGTGCTCGGCCGGAGCTTCCAGGTCGAGAGCGGCTCGGTCGAGTTCGTCGGCACTCCCGGCATCAATCCGATCCTGAACATCGTCGCGTCCACGGGCGTGCGGCCGGCCCCGGGCACGGGGGGCGATCCGATCACGATCCAGGCCGTGGTGAGCGGCACGCTCCAGAACCCGCGCGTGGATCTCGCCAGCACCGAGAGCGCCATCGCCCAATCCGACCTAGTCAGCTACCTGGTATTCGGGGTGCCGAGCTATCAGCTCGCGTCGGGCCAGGCGCAGCTCCTGCGGGGCGCGGCCGGCTCGATCCTCTGGACCACCTTCGGGGCGGGGCTCTCGATCCTCCAGGGCACGCTGGCGACCCGGCTCAGCTCGCTCGTGGCTCGCGAGTGGGGGCTCGACTACTTCGCGATCTCGCAGCCCGAGCAGCTCGGGCTCTCCCGGCTGGACCTGGGCGCGACGCTGGGCTCGACCACCTTCGAGGTGGGCTGGTACCTCGAGCAGGACGTCTTCCTCACCTTGCTGCTGCGGCCGCTCGGCCGCGTCGCGGGAGCCGGGATTGATCCGTTCGGCGGCGCGCGGCTGGACTGGGTGCTGACCGACGCCTGGACGCTCCAGGCGTTCTTCGAGGACCGCTGGCTCCGCCAGCCCACCCTCGGCTTTGACCAGCAGATCCTCAACCAGCGCGAGGTCTCGGGCGTGTTGCTTTTCCGCGACTGGGGCTACGGTGGGAGTGACCGCCCAGCGCCGCCGCAGTCGCCGGCCGCGCCGCCCCGGCCAGAGGAGCAGCCGCCGGCCGCGACGCCCCTCGGGCTCCGCCCCAAACCTGCCAAGGGTGAGGACCGCGGCTGGGCCGGTGTGGTGCACTGAACCCGAAGGGCACCCGAATCCCCACGCGCGGGTATACCGTGCGACCTCATCCGGAGAGCTGTACATGCAGATGCTCAAGATCTTCGTGCTGATGGCCGGGCTTACCGCCCTCTTGGGAGGGCTCGGCTACTATCTCGGTGGACCCCAGATCGCGGTCGTGATGCTCGTCTTCGGCGCGCTCATGAACCTCGGGGCCTACTGGTTCAGCGACAGAATGGTGCTGCGCATGTACCGGGCGCAGATCGTCGACCGCGCCCGCGCCCCGGAGCTGTATGGGATGGTGGAGCGGCTGGCGCGGCGCGCGAACCTGCCGATGCCGGTGGTGGCGATCGCCGCCGCGGAGCAGCCCAACGCGTTCGCGACCGGCCGGAGCCCGGAGAAGGGCGTGGTGTGCTTCACCCAGGGGATCCTACGGCTGATGCCGGTCGGTTCGGCCGAGTTGGAGGGGGTGACCGCCCACGAGCTCGCGCACATCAAGCACCGGCACATGCTGGTGGGCGCGGTCGCCGCGACCCTCGCGGGCGCGATCTCGAGCCTCTCGTATGTGGCGATCTTCTTCGGCGGGCGTAACCGCGACAGCAATCCGTTCGCGCTGATCCTCATGATGGTCCTGGGCCCGATCGCGGCGATGATCATCCAGATGGCGATCAGCCGGCAGAACGAGTTCCAGGCCGATCGCACGGGCACCGAGATCGCCGGCCGTCCACACGGGCTGGCCAACGCGCTCCGGAGCATGGATGCATACGCGCGGCGGATCCCGATGGATGTGAATCCCGCGGCCGCGCAGCTCGCGATCGTGAATCCACTCGCCGGCCGGCGCGGGCTGGGGGTCGCGGGTCTGTTCACCACCCATCCTCCGACGGAGGAGCGGATCGCCCGGCTGGAGGCGCTCGCGCGCTGAGCCGCGCGGGTTAGGCAGGCCAGGAGGCGGATGGGACGGGAGAAGCTGATCATCCGGGGGGCCCGGGAGCACAATCTCCGGAACGTGGATCTGGAGCTGCCCCGGGAGCGGCTCGTCGTGATCACCGGGCTCTCCGGATCCGGCAAGTCCTCGCTCGCCTTCGACACCATCTACGCCGAGGGGCAGCGCCGCTACGTCGAGTCGCTCTCCGCTTACGCCCGGCAGTTCCTGGGGCTGATGGAGAAGCCCGACGTGGACGCGATCGAGGGGCTCTCGCCCGCGATCTCGATCGAGCAGAAGACCGTCTCGCGCAACCCCCGCTCCACCGTCGGCACGGTCACGGAGATCTACGACTACCTGCGTCTGCTCTGGGCGCGCGTCGGCATCCCGCACTGTCCCGAGTGCGGCCAGCCGATCCTCCGCCAATCTGCTACCCAGATCGTCGACCAAGTGCTCGGGCTGGGTGAGGGCACCCGCATCGAGGTCCTCGCCCCACTGGTGCGGGGGCGCAAGGGCGAGTTCCGGGACCTGTTCGAGCGCGCGCGCAAGGATGGGTTCGTGCGGGCGCGCGTGGACGGCACCATCTACGATCTGAACGAAGTGCCCCGGCTCCACCGGTACGAGAACCACGACATCGCGGTCGTGGTGGACCGCCTGATCGTCAAGGAGGTGGACCGCTCACGGTTGGCGGACTCCGCAGAGACCGCGCTACGCACCGCGGGAGGCGTGGTCGAGGTGGTCGAGCACCGGGAAGGCGGGACGCGCAGCCATCTCTACAGCGAGCACTACGCATGCGCGACCTGCGGCACGAGCTTGCCCGAGCTCGAGCCCCGCCAGTTCTCCTACAACTCACCGTACGGTGCGTGCACGGAATGCAGCGGCCTCGGCACCCGCAAGGAGGTCAACCCCGAGCTGCTCGTCGCTGACGCGTCGATCTCGATCCTGGAGGGAGTGATCATCCCGTGGGGCGAGCCGACCGGGCATCTGCGCCGCTCGGTGATTCCTGGGCTCGGCGAGGCCTACGAGTTCGATCCCGCGAAGCCCTGGGCCAAGCTCCCTGCCGAGGCCCGGCGTGCCGTGCTCCATGGCTCCGGGCGGATGAAGATTCGCTTCCCCTACAAGGCAGACAGTTCCAAGGGGCACTACGAGGACCACTGGGAGGGGGTGGTCGCAAGCGTGGCCCGCCGGTATGCGGAGACCAGCTCGGAAACCGTGCGCGGGCAACTCGAGGACTGCATGTCGACGCTGCCGTGCGCGACGTGCGGCGGGAGCCGGCTCAGGCAGGAGTCCATTTCGGTCACCGTCGGTGGGCGCTCGATCGGGGCGGTCGTGGAGCTGTCGATCGACGACACCATCGCCTTCTTCCGCTCACTCCCCGTGCAGGGCTGGCCGAGCGACGGGCTGCGATCTACTGGACCTCCGCTCTCTGCCGAGATCGCAGGGCCGATCCTCAAGGAAGTGCTCGAGCGGCTCGAGTTCCTGCGCGACGTGGGGCTTTCGTACCTATCGCTCGGACGCTCCGCGGGCAGCCTCTCGGGGGGCGAGGCACAGCGCATTCGGTTAGCCACCCAGATCGGCAGCCGACTGGTGGGAGTGCTCTACATCCTGGACGAGCCCTCGATCGGGCTGCACCAGCGCGACAACGACAAGCTGCTCGATACTCTGCGCCGGCTGCGGGACCTCGGCAACACGGTGATCGTGGTGGAGCACGACGAGGAAACGATCCGCGCCGCCGACTGGGTCGTAGACCTGGGTCCCGGAGCGGGGCGGGACGGCGGAGCTGTCGTGGTCACGGGCACGCTCGAGGACGTGCTGGCGGCGCCCGGCTCGCTCACGGGCGCGTACCTGCGTGGTGAGCGGCAGATCCCGATCCCCGCGGCCCGCCGTGCGGTCGACCCCGATCAGGTGCTGCGCGTGCGCGGCGCGCGCGGACGGAATCTCAAGGACCTGGACGTGGCGATCCCGCTCGGCACGCTCACCTGCGTCACGGGTGTGAGCGGCTCCGGTAAATCCACGCTCGTCACCGAGACCATCTATCATTCGCTCGCGCGGCACTTCTACCGGAGCAACCTACTCGCGGCGTCACACGACGCGATCGATGGACTGGACCGGATTGACAAGGTCATCGAGGTGGACCAGTCACCGATCGGACGCACGCCGCGCTCGAACCCGGCCACCTACGCGGGGCTCTTCACCCCGATCCGCGATCTGTTCGCGACTCTGCCCGAGGCGCAGATGCGCGGCTATCTGCCCGGGCGCTTCTCCTTCAACGTGAAGAGGGGCCGCTGCGAAGCCTGCGCGGGCGACGGGCTGGTGAAGATCGAGATGCACTTCCTGCCGGACGTCTACGTTCCCTGCGACGTGTGCAAGGGGAAGCGTTACAACCGTGAGACGCTGGACGTCTACTACAAGGGCAAGAACATTTCGGACGTGCTCGACCTCACAGTCGAGGATGCGCTCGAGTTCTTCGATGCGGTTCCACGCATCAAGGCCAAGCTGCAGATGCTGCACGACGTCGGGCTCGGCTACATCCATCTAGGTCAGTCCGCCACCACCCTCTCCGGAGGGGAGGCGCAGCGGGTGAAGCTCGCGACTGAGCTGTCCAAGAAGGCTACCGGCAGAACGCTCTACATCCTTGACGAGCCCACCACCGGCCTCCACTTCGAGGACGTGCGCGTGCTGCTCGAGGTACTCCACCGGCTGGTGGACCTGGGCAACACGGTGGTCGTAATCGAGCACAACATGCACGTGATCAAGACCGCGGACTGGATCGTGGACCTGGGCCCCGAGGGGGGCGCTGGGGGCGGGTGGATCATCGCGCAGGGCACCCCCGAGCGGGTAGCTGAGAATCCCGGCTCGCACACCGGCCGCTACCTGGCGGCGCTGCTGGAGCTGGCGCGGGTGGTGTAGGCGTCTCGGGGTAGCGCTCCGGGGTGCACGGTCGCGCCGTGCCGACCGGGCGGCCCGCGGTTATGTTGCGACCTCGGAAGAAACCCGAACCGCGCAGGGGCCGTAGGACAATCTATACGACCTGGCCGCGGCCCTCCGCAGCGGCATCATACCACCGGGAGTATGGCATGCTGACCCGAGAGGACCTGGAGAGCGATCTCCTCCGGATGGAGGATCTCGAAGCCGAGGAGCTCGAGGAGGGGATGTATCTGGTCCGGGACCGGACGGTTCTCGCCGGGGCATCCTTGCATCTGGCCTGCATCTGGCCTGCATCCGGAGCGGTTCGATGAGCACGGTCTACCTGAACGGCGAGCTGATCCCCAAGGAGCGTGCCCTGGTCCCGGTGGACGACCGGGGATTTCTGTTCGCCGACGGCATCTATGAGGTCACGCCGGCGTACCAGGGCGTCTTCTTTCGCCTCGAGCGGCACCTCGACCGCATACGGCGCGGGCTGGCGGCGCTGCGCATCGACTTCGATCCCGAGCCGTTGGCCGAGGTGCACCGCCAGCTGCTCGCCGCGAACGGCCTGGAGGACGAGCCGATCACGACGGTATACGTGCAGGTAACACGCGGGGTGGCGCCGCGCGCCCACGCCTTCCCAACGTCGCCGGTGCGGCCCACCGTGTACGCATTCGCCATGGAGTTCAAGCGGGCGCCGCGCGAGGTATGGGAGAAGGGCTATCAAGCGACGATGCTCCCCGACCGTCGCTGGGCGCGCTGCGACATCAAGGCGATCGCCCTGCTGCCGAACTGCCTTGCGATGCAAGCCGCCGCCGAGGCGGGATCGACGGACGCGCTGTTCGTGAGGGACGGCGTCGCCATCGAGGGCGCCCACAACAACTTCTTCGCCGTCCTCGACGGGACGGTGGTCACCCATCCGGCGACCAACCACATCCTGCACGGCATCACGCGCGAATACGTCCTCGAGCTCTGCCACGACCTGGGGCTGCCAGTCGAGCAGCGCCCCATCCAGCTCGAGGAGCTGTGGGAGGCCGACGAGGCGTTCTTCACGGGCACGACCACGGAGATCAGGCCGACCGTTCGCATCGACGGGCGAATGATCGGCGACGGACGCCCCGGTCCGATCGCGACCCGCCTGATGGACGCCTTCGTGGCTGGGGTCGAGCGGGCTGCCACTGCTGCGATGCGCACATAGGCGCGGCCGGCCCCCGGTCGAGGTGGGCCGCGCGACCCTCCTGATGCGCGCGCGGCGACTGGGCGCCGGCCGCGTGCGCACCGCTCCCGGTCACCCACGCCGCTCCCCGTGATCGGCCGATCGAGGTGGCGTGCTGCGGACTCCCCGGTTCACCCGTCAAGCTCGTCTACCTGGGCGTGGGTGGGTGGCTGGTCTGCCGCGGCGGATTGGTTATCCTGTTCGCGCCGCTGTTCAGCAATCCTTCGCTCACGCGCGCCGGATTGTGCCGGACACGGTGCGGATCGAGCACGCTCTCGACTCGCTGGCGGTGGACCTGAGCGAGGTCTCGCTCATCCTTTCCGGGCACGGTCACTATGACCACCTAATGGACGTGCCGTACGTCATGACACGGCATGCCCCGGGCGCGCGCCTGCTCGCGAACCGCACCTCAGCGCACCAGATCGCCTCCTGGGGGCTGGCTGACCGGATCACAGTGGTCGACGACAGCGCCGGTGATCGGCAGAGCGCCGGACGCTGGATCCGTTTCGGCGACGTCCGCGTGATGCCCTTCCGGTCGCGGCACGCGCCGCACTTCGATCTTCGAGGGCACGCGCCACGAGGACCTGCGCGAGCTGCCCCCGACCGCTCTCGACTGGCTCGACGGACAGACCGTCAGCTATCTGGTGGACTTCCTGGACGGCGAGTGGGTGGCGTTCCGGATGTTCTATCAGGATACAGTGGCGGCCGCGCCGTACGGACTCGTGACGGACTCGCTGCTCCGGGCCTCGGCCGGAGACGCAAGGGCGGTGGACCTCGCGGTGCTCGTGCCCTCCACCTTCGCTGAGGTCTCCTGGCACCCGGAAGCGGTCATCGACAACCTGCGGCCGCGCTATGTGCTGCTGGGACACTGGGAGGACCTGTTCCGGCCGCCCTGGGAGGCGCCCGTTCCGGTCTTCCTGAACGATTTCGGGCACTTCGTGGGTCGGCTGGAGCGCGTGCTCGAAGCCGTCTCCGACCCGGCAGCCGGCTGGCACATGCCGGTGGCCGGGACGCGCTTCCGCCTCCGGTAACCGGAGCGACGAGGCCCCGCCGCCCATCGGGCGGTGGGGCCTCTCTGGCACGGTGTCCGGACGAGGCCGTCTACTGGCTCATCGGCTTCCGGATCTCCACTACGCCGAAGCGGTTCATGCTGCTCTGGTGGATCAACAGGTTGCCGTCGCGCGTGACGAACATGTTCCGCACGATGCCGACAGCTGACGGGATCGCGAAGCTCTGGAAGGTCTCGGTCTTCGGATCGAAGCGCACCAGCTGGTCCGGACGCATCCCCGACTCGTTGTACCAGATCACGTCGTCGATCACGGCGATCGCGTAGGGATGCGAGGTCGGGCCGCTGGGGGAGGCCCACTCCTTCACCTCTCCTGTGGCCGGGTTCAGGCGGCCGATCCGGCCCTTCGCCGAGTTCACGAACCATACCATGTCCTCGCTGTCGAGCGCGAGTCGACGTATGCGGCTCTCGGGATCGGGCAGGTCGTAGTAGCGCAGCTCCATCGTCACCGGGTCCATGCTCGCGAGCCGCGAGCCAGAGATCGACTCCCCGCCCGGACGGTCGAGCGCGGGGCCATTGAAGGCGACCCACAGCGTTCCCTTCGAGTCCATCTGGAGGCCGTAGGGATTGGCGGTCGCCGTCTGCACCTCGGTGATCTCGCCGGTGCGCGGATCCAGCCGCCCCATCATGCGCGCTCTCTGCGCTGTCCAGTACAGGTTGCCGTTCGGGTGGACGAGCGGCGTGTGGGGGTCGCGCGCCCGGGTCTCATACTCGGTCACCTCGCCGGTGCGCGGATCCACCTTGCCGACCGTCCCGTTGCCGTTGCCCGTGTACCAGATGTCGCCTTGGGCATCCTCCGCGATCCCGTGCGGCCGGGCGCCCTGGGGCAGGCGGTATTCCCTCATCTCGCCGGTCTGGGGATCCATGCGGCCGACCAGGCTCGCGAACATCCCGGTCCACCAGATGGCGCCGTCGCGCGCCTCCAGCGGGTCGCGCACGCGCTGGCCGAGCGTGGGCGCTAAGAACTCCGTGACCTTCACCGTCTCGGCTCCGGTCACCCGCGTGGGCATCCGGTCGTGCCGCGGCGGGAAGTTGGCGGCCAGGTAGCTCGTCACCTGGTCGGCCTGGGCGGCGGGGAGCGCGATCATGGCGTCGATCACGTGCTTCCAGCCGGCTCTGTCATAACCGGTGGAGTTGAACACGTTATTGAGGCTGTGGCAGGCCCTGCAGGACGCCTGGACGATCTCCCGGCCCGCGCCCTCGGGCAGTTCTCGCTGCTGCTGCCGCCGCTGCTGTGCCGCCGCGGGGAACGCGGAGACCAAGAGCGCGGCGGTCACGGCCAACGCGCGACTAGACATTTCACCCCCCCCCTTCTGGGTCTGTGGGAAGTCGGACCCGCACCTCGGTATGTGGGATGGGACACTAGCTGGGGCGCAGTCCATCGGCAAAGGCTTCGGAGTGGCGACCCCGGGCTCCCCCAGGGAACACCTCAGTGGTAGAGGAGGTTGGGTCGGCACAGCGCGGCGATTAATCCGTTCGGATCCGGTGCCCCGGGAGCCGCCGAGCGCGCAAGCCAGCCCGAGATACAGCCCCCGAAGACGGCGCGCACGAACGCTCGCCGGTCGAGGTCGTGCCGGATCACGTCGGGTCAGATCACTACCGCAGCGCGTCCTCCAGCGCGGTCGCCGCGTCGGTCGACGAATCGCGGTATTTCACGATCACGGGTGCGTACAGCTGGAGCCCGTGCGCTTCGGCGAACCCACCGCGGGCCAGCCGCGCCCCGGGGACGACCACGGCGCCTTCGGGGACGGTGAGCGGCCGTTCCGGGGTCGCGCGATAGACCTCCTCCCGCAGCAGGTCATAGACCGCGGTGGAGCGGGTGAGCTGCACGCCGGGCGCCAGTACACACCGTCGCTCCACCAGCGTCCCCTCGAAGATCCCGACGTTGCCGCCCACCATTACGTCGTCCTCGACGATCACGGGACGCGCGCCCACGGGCTCGAGCACGCCGCCGATCTGCGCGCCCGCGGACAGGTGGACCCGCTTCCCGATCTGTGCACACGAACCCACCAGGGCGTGCGAGTCCACCATCGTTCCCTCGTCCACCCAGGCGCCCACGTTCACGAACGCGGGAGGCATCACGATCACGTTGGGCGCGAGGTAGGCGCCCTCCCGCACGGAAGTGCCCCCGGGGACGATGCGGACGTTCTGCTCTTCGCCCCGCGTGACCCGCAGCGGGAGCGTGTCTCGGTCGAAGAACAGGAAGGTGGAGCCCCCGAAGTCGGGGTTGGGTGCGGTCGGGTGTGGCTGGAACTGGCGGGTCACGCCCACCTTGAAGGCGAGCAGGATCCCGTGCTTCACCCACTCGATCGCGCGCCAGCCAGTCTCGCTTCGCTCGGCCGCGCGCGCCTGCCCCGCGCCAAGCGCGCGCAGGAAACGGCTCACGACCTCACGCGCGCGGCCGGGATCGGGCTGCGCGGGACCCGCCGTAAGCGCCTCGATCTCGGCCCGGAGGGCGGGCAGATCCTCCGACGTGGGCACGCCCCACAGCTGGTCGGGGGTGAGCGCGGATTCGGGGGGGATGCTCACCGGAGGCAGCTCACCGTGCGGCCCTGAGCGGTGCCCCGCCCCGTGCACCCTCGGCGGTTTCGCTCACCACGATGCCTGCCTCCTCCAGTGCCTTCCGGAGCGTCTCCCGGTTCTCCGCCGCCATCTCGCAGAGCGGCGCCCGGAAGTACGCGGGACCGCGCCCCATCATCTCGAGCGCCGTTTTCACCGGGATCGGGTTGGTCTCCACGAAGTTGGCGCGCATCAGTGGCAGCAGTCGGTAATGGATCGCGCGCGCGGCCCTCCAGTCGTCGGCGAGCGCGGCCTCGACCATCTCGCTCACCGATGCCGGCACCTGGTTGGCGATCACGCTCACCGCGCCGTCACCACCGAGCGCCATGAGGGGGAAGGCCAGGTGGTCCTCTCCCGAGAGCACGAGGAGGCCCTGCGGTCGCTCCTTCAGGATCGTCATGACCTGCTGCAGGTCTCCCGATGCCTCCTTGACGCCCGCGATCAGCTCGTGGTCGCGCGCCAGTCTGAGCAGGGTGGCGGCGGTGACGTTGCATCCGGTGCGTCCGGGCACATTGTAGACGAAGACGGGCACGCCGGCCGCGTCAGCCACCGCGACGTAGTGGCGGTACAATCCTTCCTGGGTGGGCTTGTTGTAGTACGGCGTGACCGAGAGGATTGCGTCCGCCCCCGCGCGCACCGCCGCCCGTGCCCGCTCACACGCCTCGTGCGTGCTGTTGGTGCCCGCCCCCGCCATCACCGGCACCGTGCCGTCGGCCGCCTCGACGCAGCGCTCGATCACGCGGAGCTGCTCGTCGGCGGAGAGGGTCGTGCTCTCGCCCGTGGTGCCGCACGGGATCAGGAAGTGCACGCCCCCGGCCATGCAGAAGCGCGCATGCTCAGCGACCGCGTCGAGGTCTACCGATCCGTCGCGCCGCATCGGCGTGACCAGCGCTGGTCCCACCCCCCG
>Ga0310345_10005720_pt1 | contig 10965 bp, 8 predicted proteins | sample HC15DNA20500_MG_FD_204667 | JGI IMG/M metagenome (GOLD analysis project Ga0310345, IMG submission 204667) | Marine microbial communities from station ALOHA, North Pacific Subtropical Gyre - HC15-DNA-20-500_MG | ecosystem: Environmental > Aquatic > Marine > Oceanic | place: Pacific Ocean: North...
AAAATCATGATGAAGCAAAAGAAATTTTTTATAAAAACGTACAAAAGATAGAATCTATGTTAGAAAAAGATATGACACGTGAAATGGCTCAATCAATCTCATTTGAACATAATGTTAAAGATTCAATATCTCTTCTTTTAGAATGTCGCGAAACTTTGAAATGGAGTTATCCAATTGGATATTCTATTGAAGATGAAACAATAAAAGATTTATTTGAATTTTGGCAACAAAATTTGGAAAAATACTGTGAATATCTAAACAATCTTATAGAAGTAAAAACAATTTATAAATTATGGTCTAATAATAAAACAATTTCTAATACTATGAGAACTACTAAAAAATATCACAAAAATTTATGTAATAAATTATCTGAAATTTGAAATAATTAAATATATAATGGACTTGTTATATAATTAAAGATTTATGACTATTAATATAAAATAACTAATTTACAATGAATAAAAATAGTGGCATTTTTGATAACGAAATTGAAATGTGTGAAGAAAAAATGAGTGTCGTGATTGATAAAAATGACCTAAAATCACATCTTCCAAAATGGAAAAGAGATATTTCAAATATGACTTTAGCATATGAATATCGTAGAAATCAGTTAAAATACTTAGAAGAAAGAAATTCAATTCTTATATTTTTTCTTACAACTGTAACTACTACTATATCTCTAACTCAATTTAATTTAAACGAAACTGATTATCCAAAATTATCCTTAGGTATTAAAATACTTTTTACAACACTATGCTTACTTGCTACAATGATATCAGGATGGCAAAAAATAAGAAAATATAGTGATACCATTTCATCGTATAGTGTCTTTTTAGAAAAATTAAGAACATTATTATTATATTCCATAAAACCACATCAAAATAATTCTATTTATAAATATGCTGAAAAATATGATTTAATTACAAAAGATAAACCGCATATGAATATGAATACATATTATTTATCTTTAAAAGAAAGTAAAAAAACAAAAGCTCGTATTAATGCTTTAGAAAGAATGGATTCATTTGAAGAAAAAAAATCATGTTTTAAATGTTGTAGAAAAAAAAAAAATAAAGAAGAAGAAAAGTATAATAATTATTAATCAGTAATTTCCATATACAAATATATAATTATTATTCATAACATTAGATGTTATGTATAATACATATATAAAAGTTAAAACTTTATTATATTATAAATGATTAGTGTAAGTTATCAAGGAGAAAGAGGGTCATATTCAGAAGAAGCTATTAATACCTATTTAGGTAATAATATTGAATGTATTTCTCATAAAACATTTGAAGATGTGTTCCAATCTGTATCTAATTATGAATCTAAATATGCATTAATTCCCATTGAAAATTCACTTGGAGGAAGTATTCATAAAAATTATGATCTTTTACAAAAATATACTAATTTACATATTATTGGTGAATTTAATCATAAAATAGTTCATAATTTAATTGTATATCCTGGAACTACATTTGAAAATATTGAAAAAGTAATCAGTCATTGGCAAGCAATCGCACAATGTGAAGATTATTTAAAAAACAAAAATTTAATATCAGAAATTAAATATGATACTGCTGGTAGTTGTAAGTTTATTTCAGAAAATAAACATAAAAAAATGGCTGCTATAGCAAGCTCACGAGCAGCGACTGAATATAATTTAGAAATTTTGGATAATGGTATTGAAGATAATAAAAATAATTATACACGATTTTTATTAATTGGATACCAACCATGTGTAATCCAAGATAATATTAATTATAAAACATCTATAGTTTTTTCTTTCAAAAATCTTCCAGGAGCTTTACATAAAGGATTATCTGCATTTGCTTTAAGAGATATTGATCTAACAAAAGTTGAAAGTCGCCCAAATCGGAGTAATTCTACTGATGAAAAATATTCTTATTTTTTTTACGTCGATTTTATTAGTCATCCTAATAAAAGTGAATTCTCTAATTCACTTCGTCATTTAAGAGAAATTGCCTCATTTGTTCGTATTTTGGGAACATATCCAAAAGAAGGAGAAAAAAGTGTACTCAATTTATCTAATAATATTGTTAATGATAAATTAACAATTGGAATTCTTGGTTTCGGTAGATTTGGACAATTTTTAGGAAAAGAATTAGTTAAAAAATTTAAAGTTATTGCAACTTCTAGAACAAATTACGAAATAATTGCTAATAATTATAATATTGAGTTCTATGATACATTGGATAAATTTTTCGCAAATAAAATAGACTGTTTAATTGTTAGTACCAGTATTCTATCTTTTGAAAAAATTATACAAAAGATTAGTAAATATAATCTAAGTGATACTTTAGTGATAGATGTTTGTTCAGTTAAAACTTTTCCAAAAGAAGTAATGACAATGTATTTAAAAGATTCAGATTTGTTATGTACTCATCCAATGTTTGGACCCGATAGTGGAAAAATATCATGGGGTGGATTACCATTCGTTTATGAAAATGTTAGAATTAGAAATACAGAAAGAGCAAATGAATTCATTAAATTTTTTTCTGAAAAAGGTTGTTCAATGTTAGAACTATCATGTGAAAAACACGATGAATATGCTGCTAGTAGCCAATTTATAACACATTTAACTGGAAGAATTTTATCAAAATTAAATTTAAAAACTACTCCAATTAATACTAATGGATTTAATATGTTATTAGGTTTAATTAATAATACTGAAAAAGACAGTTTAGAATTATTTAGAGGATTATACAAATATAATAAAAATTCTGAAATACAATTAAAAAATTTTAGAAATACTTTATTCGAAATTTATAATAATTTAAATAGAAATATTTCACCAAACCAATCTTTTTCACAAAATGTTTTACAAATTGAAGAATCTAAAACATCTAAAATACATGAAAAAGTATTACAAAAAAAATTAAAGGGAGAAAGTGTAATATCATTAGCAATTGGACAACCCGGTTTTACACCACATGAAAAAGTGTCAATAGAAGGAATTAAAGCAATTGTTGAAAATAAAGTTAAATATACAAAAGTATCCGGTATAGTTGAATTACGAAATAAAATAAGTAATTATTTAAAACAGAAAAGAAATATTATATATAAAACTGATGAAATAATTTGTACAAGTGGTGCTAAACATGCTGTATTTGAGTCTTTACAATGTATTTGTAATCAAAATGACGAAGTAATAATTCCAGCTCCTTATTGGGTATCTTATCCAAGTATGGCAACATTACTTGGTTGTATTCCAAAAATAATAAAAACAAAGAAGAAAAATAATTTCTGTTTAACAGCAGATGAATTAGAAAATACTATCACAGATAAAACAAAAGTATTAATTTTATGTAATCCAAATAACCCAACTGGCGTTGCTTATCATAAAAATAATATGGAAAAAATTGTAAATGTTTTACAAAAATATCCAAAAATATATGTAATTACAGATGAAATATATGAAGGATTAATGCATACAGATAAATTTATCAGTATTGGACAATATACAAATTTAAGAAATAGATTAATTATAATCGGTGGATTTTCTAAAATATATGCGATGTGTGGATATAGATTAGGATATATTGCTTCCTGTAAAAATATAATAAAATATATAAATCGTATTCAAGGTCAAACAATTGGCTGTCCTTCATCAATTTCACAGCATGCCGCTATTAAATGTTTTGACAAAAATGTAGATAATTGGATAAAAATTCAAATAAATGATTTAAATAAAAAGAAAAAATATATTATGGATGAATTTGATAAATATGGAATTGAATATATTAAACCAAACGCAGCTTTTTATATTTTTGTTTATATTGCAAAATATTATAAACATAATAAAATAAATAATTCAACTACTTTTTGTGAATATTTACTTGAAAAATATAATATAGCATGTACTCCTGGATTAGCATTTGGAAATGATGATTATTTACGCATTTGTTATTCTATTGATGATAATCAATTACAAAAAGTAATTTTAAATTTTATAAAATGTATAAAAAATTTAATATAAAGTTAATTTAATTATTATAATTATTATAAATAAAAAAATATTATTTATTAATATAATGGCACAACAACCATTTCGTAGAAATGAATTTAAACTGCTTGGAGAAGAGCGTATGAGTCCGTCCTCATGGCACAGAGGGGATGAAGCGAAGAGTAATCTTGATTATCCTGCATGGCGCGACAACATAGATCGTGTAACAACTTTTATGCCGTTTGCTCGCGCGGATGACCAACTTAATCTGATTCAAATTACAAATTTAGATATAACAGAGAGCAAAGCTCTCCTGGTTCGGCTGCGGAACGAAGCTGATAATTTGCGGCAGCATTTGAACCAAGCACAACAGTACCAGAACAGACACGGGCACACTCGATTTGCCCAACGCGTCGACGTCGACGCGTTACCGTTTAGCAACGCAGAGTATATCATACGTGAAATTCGATCCAACAGCGATCAGATTAGCGCAACAGAGGAGCACATTCGAATGATGAAACTTCGAAGCATTGCTACTGAAGCCAAGGCAGATTTCGAGAGCAAACAAAACTTAGAAGGTGGAAAAAGGAAGAAAATGAGACAAATGAGAAAAAAGCCAAGAAAACACAAAGGAATAAATCAACAAACTGGGAGATTGAAGAAGGGGTATAAGTATTCTGGAAAATTGAAGAGTGGTTTATCGAAAATAGTTAAAATGAGATCAAAAAAGTAATCTGGTAAAATATGATATTTATTTAATAAATAAATAAAAATATAAATTCTTCTTTTGTTGATTTTTTAGGTTCGAACTGTTTTTCGTATTCTTAAATAAAAGAATATATTTAAGATAATTTAGATTATTTATAAATAATTATAAAAAATTTAATATAAAGTTAATTTAATTATTATAATTATTATATATATACAACTACACTGATGTATAATAATATTTATGAAAAATTTACATATTATTTCAGATCTATCTTTGTAGATGATAATGTCATTAATAGAATAAAAGTATTAGAAAAAAATTTAGAAAATACTAATCAAAATTCATCTAAAATACAAAAAAACTACACAGAACAATTAAATAAATTTGAAAAAAATTTACGTACTAAAATGGATATTATAGAAAATAAAGTTTTGGAAACAGAAAAATATTATGAAGAATTACGAGAAAAAGAACAATATATTGAACAAGAAATAAAATCTCTTTCAACTGATGTTTCAAAAAATTCAAGTGATATTATAATTCTCAAAAATTATATTAATACTAATATTAAAACTAACAATCAAATTGAAGAACGTTTAGATAAATTTCAAGAACAACAAGTATCAATTGAAAATGATATACAACGCATGGAAAAAAATTATTTAAAATTAATCAATAGATTAAATGAGAGAATTGATAGTTGTGAAAAAGAAACTAAAAATAATCATAATCTTTTTAAAAATATAGATAATATGAAACAAATGAGAAAAATGCTTGTTATGAATTAAAAATTAAAAATTAAAAATTAATAATATATAATTATAGAATGGACTTTTTACCTGGTATAGCTGCTGCTACTACTGGCATGATGATTGGATATCCATTTGATGCTATTAAAATTAAAATGCAAACAAATATGTATCCAAATAGTTTAAGTTGTATTAAAAATGTAGCACAAATAGAAGGTATTCATTCCTTGTATAGAGGAGTTATGGCTCCATTAATTTCACAAAATCTAAAAAGATCTATACAATATAATGTATATGAAAAAATATTAGAAAAAAATAAAAATCCATTTATATCCGGATTTTATGTTGGATGTATTGGACCCATTATCAGTTGTCCAACAAGTGTATTAAAAATAGGAATCCAAACTAGAAAAAATAATACTTTACCACAATATATTCAACATATATATAAAACAAAGGGTTTATTTGGATTTTATCGTGGATTTCCAATATATTGTATTAAAGAAATATCTCACGGAACTTTATATTTAGGTATTTATGGTTCTATAAGAGAAAAATATGGAATAAGTCCAATTTCAACATTTAGTGCTGGATGTATATCTAGTGCATTAACCTGGACCTGTTTATTTCCGATTGACATTCTTAAAACATCTATTCAATCATATAATAATAATCATGTTTTACATTTGAAAAATATTGTTAAAAAACATCATTATCATAAATTATGGAAAGGATTATTTCCAGCATTACTTAAAATTGTTCCTGTTAATGGTTGTATTATGTTGTCTTATGAACTTACTAGATATTTAGTCAAAAAAAATAAATAATATAATTAAAAAATATAATTTTTTTATTATATTAACTTTATACCGAAAAAATTTTAAAAATTAATTCTATTTGAATTAATATTAATTTTCTTTCTTTTTCTATTATTATTAATATAAAAGAATACATCCGAATTACCAGATCTATATAAATTTTTAATTTGATTTTTACCAGTTTTATATGTTCCTATTAACATCTTTCTTTGTTTTCTTTTACTTCCACCAGTTTTTTCAACTTCAACTGTAATTACTTTTTTTGTTTTTTTTGGTCTTCCCCTTTTCCCTTTTACTAATGTATCTAAATCATTACTTGATATTAAATTGTTAACACTCTCAACTTTTCCAGATACCTCTTCTAATATACTATTCTCATCATTTATGAGTTGGTCTATTATATTATCAGTTTCTTGTAATTTTTTCCCTTGATCATCAATGATTTTTAATAAATTTGCTATTTCACCACTTAATTTAGAAACTTCTGGTAAATTATCTTGAAGAATTTGTGAAACTTCGTCACTTTGGGCATCTGCTATTAAATCATCAGTTGTTCTTCTTTGTAATTGTTCTAAATTACCATAATCACCATATGAACTTTGACTAGTTCCATCAAATTTTTTTACAGAACCATCCCTCTGATCTTTTGTATAAAAGTCAGAGGATAAATGCCAAGAAAGTGCCTGGTCTGGATCAATAATCGCATTCAGATATTGTAAAGTTGTTGGTGGTTTTCCAGAATCTTTTTGAGTTTGATTTTTCATATCAATTAATATCTTATAAAATGTTTCTTTACTTTTTTCATTAGAAAAAGTTTTTTTACTAATTGGTATTGCTTTTGTCTTTTCTATGATTTCAGTATTTGACATTGGGTCTCGATTTGTTATTTTTTTAGGTAATAATTGTTCTATGCCAACTATATCATAATAATTATCTAATAAATATCTTAATTCTTCAATTGTATTTATATTTATTCCAATCTTAGGTTGAATATTGTCAAATAAATTGCTATAAAAAAAATTTTCGTCTTCGTCAAAATTTTTATTTTCATTGTCACTTTCCACTAATGTAAATCCTAATCTTGCTGCTTCTTTTTTATCTTTTTCCACAAGATTTTTTAATTTAATATAAAAACTTTTATTAAATGCCTCACTATTATATAATTTATCTATATGATTTCCAGATTTAATATGTGTTTGTAATAATCTACCTAATCTTTCCAAATCCCATTTTACACCACTAAATGTTTTGACGAATACAGGTTTACCTGTTTTAGGATTTATCCGAGGTGGAGTTACTATACTAAGTATTTTTTCATTCAATTTTGCATATGTTAAGAATCTATCTGAATCTATTATGTCTGGAAAAATATCACTAACTTTATCCAATAATCGAACATAATCCCCAGCTTTTTGTAAAACTCCTAACCATTTAATAAGTTCATGATAGAGATCATTTTTTATAATACCAAAATATTTATCTGGATTTTTTGATGCGGAAAACACATTTTTTAAATTAGTAAAAAATCCTGGTTGATTTTTCTTTTCTATATTAGCTAAAGATGTACGAAAAAATGTTGGATATGTTTTATCCATTAGCTCATTAAATATATCAAGAAATGTTCTATCATAATTAATTGGAACCATTTTTCCATCTTTTCCTGGAACTTTAATTTTTTGTTTTTTATCACTTTTTCTCATTTGATCTTTATATTGTCTAATATACATCATCCACTTAATGATTTTACCTTTTTCTTTTTTACTACCAAATAATATTTGTTTAAATTTATCATTATTTTCTAAATTTAATATCGCTTCTAATCTATAAAAATATTGTAATTTATTTATGATTATATTATATTGGTTTGCATCAAATCTTTGCCTTTGCTCTTCTTTTCCAGTAGCAGAATCTTTTTCTAACCATGTTAATGTACCAGCTATTAACTTATTTATTGGACAAATGCTTATAAAAGAAGGAATTTTCTCAAAAGTAAATTCTAAAAGTTCTATATATCTTTCCGAATCATGTCCCATAACATGATTTAATGTACTTAAAATTAAACCACAAAAATCTGCTTTTTTTAATTTATCCAAATCTTTTTTCATTACTTTAAAATGGCTCCATAATAGTTTGATTGTTTCTGCCATTTCATCTCCAGCAACATTAGCTTGTTTAATAGATGGCACATTTTTTACTTTTTGTTTCATATACTCTTTTATTTTTGGAAAAAATATATTATAAAATTCAATATCATCATACATTGTTGTTGTACCATCACCAATTGAAACTTTTTCTTCTGGACTACCATAAACATAATCTAAATCTGTAAGAAATTTCTCAAAACCAAGAACTTGTTGATAAATATCTCTGTTATCTCTGTTTTTTTCTTCTTTTTTACCATTAGTATATAAATCAGCCCATTGTTTAATAATACGATAAAAGTCCTTCTTTATAGAAAAATTACTATTTATTAAATTAGTAATCGCTACTTCTTCTTCATACATAATGCTTTTTAATTTGTCTTTTATGTAGGTACCTTCACCTTTTTTTTTACTAGCTATTACAATTTTTAATTTATGATTGATATCTTTAATCTTTTTTTCTGTATCTGATAGGCCAAAAAGACCACCATCTTGGACATTTCTTAATGTATTATCCATAATAATCTAATATATTATATCAATATATATTTTTTTTAATTTTTATTATAAATCCACTTATCACTATTAAATTTTTTATCTCGTATTTTTTTATTATTATTTATAATATATAGTAAATATAATGCTAAATATTTATTCATTATATAAAAAACAACACGAAAAACAAAAAATAAGAATCAGTGTTTATGAAAAAGTTCTTTTAAAATGCCACAAAAGAATAAAATTTATAGCAGATTCAGGAAAACAACAAACATATTTTATAGTACCGGAATATATGTTTGGAATACCATTGTATAATCAAATTGCGTGTGTTTGCTATTTGATAATAAAATTAAGAAAAAATGGATTCAAAGTAAAATATACTCATCCAAATTTTATATATATGTCGTGGAAACATTATAATGATGAAGCTCAATATAATTATACTCTTAATATACCTCAAATTGAATATAATTCACCATATACAAATAGTATCACATATAATGATGATGACTTCGAAATTAAAAGATTACCTACAAATGTTCTAAAAAAGAAAAATATAAATCATTATAAAAATTTAAATGATAAATTAACATCAGATATTAACAAAAATTTTAAATTTGATAATTTAAATATACCACATACACAAAATAAATCAAATAATTTATCTATAATCCAATCTACACCTTCTACACCTTCTACATCTAATATAGTATTTAAACCAAAACATACAAAAAATACAAACAATCAAACACCCAAAAAATATAATAATGACTTAGCTCAACATATGGATGTATTAGCACAACTTAATAAAACATCAAAATTTATATCAAATTAATTTATTTACCTCGATATACATATATTATAATAATGATCATAACATTTTGGTCCAATTTTTGTTGGACCAGTACACTTTCCACTCAATATATCTAAACTTGAACACTTACTTGAAATTTTACCCGGCATACTACATTCTTTTTTTGAATAGTTATCACAATCAGGATCTATATTTCTAAATATTTCTGAATGTGTTATTTTCTTTCCACTTGAAAAACAAAATAGAATACAAATTATTAAAATAACTATAATCAATATCAACATATTTTATTTATATACTTATTACTTTTTTTTATTTTTCGGTAAAGTTGTATTTTTTTTTGATTTTTTTACTTTCGCTTTTTTTACTTTTTTTACTTTTTTTACTTTCGCTTTTTTTACTTTCTTTTCTTTTTTACCTATATTTTTTTTTCCCTTTTCACCTTCCTTCTTTTCCTTCTTTTTCTTATATTCTAAATACGATTTAATTGATTTCACACAATCCCCTTTTGTAATATCATCTTTTTTTTTTTTCTTATAATCCCAATGAAGTGGATAATTAGAACCATTATATTTAATATAAAATGCTGATTTTCCACTACCATGGTGTAACATTATTGGATGTCTAAGATAAGTTCCTACATTTTTTGGAAAAAATGATATAGCATCTTCTAATGTTAAATCTGATAATAATGTACCTGGAGTTACTGGTAAATATAGTGTATCATCTTCTCCAAATTCACCATATCTAACCCGAGGACCCCATTTAGAACTAAATCTATATAAATTTTTACCATCATATTCTCCAATTAAAAAACGATTCACACAAACACCATCTTCTTTACATTTTTTACGATTTTTATAATAAGATGTTTTTAATTTCGTTACAGTTGGCATAAAAACATTATAATATTTTTCAACTACATCTTTATTCCATACCTTATTACCATCTGCAATTATATCTAAATCATTTTCTATATTTGAAGTATAATTATAATCGATTATACCTGGAAAATTCTTCAACATATATAAAGTAATTTTATCACCAAGAGGAGTTAATATCAATCTATTATGTTCAGCACCAATAACTTCTTTTGTTATTTTTTCATTCATTGTTTTAGGCGTTACAGTTATTGATAATGAATCAACCTCTTTACCTTCTACACTTCCTTTATTTACATAATTTTTATATACCATATTTGATACAGAACCACCATAAGTAGATGGACGACCAATTCCTAAATTTTCTAACTTTTTT
>Ga0310345_10005722_pt1 | contig 10961 bp, 10 predicted proteins | sample HC15DNA20500_MG_FD_204667 | JGI IMG/M metagenome (GOLD analysis project Ga0310345, IMG submission 204667) | Marine microbial communities from station ALOHA, North Pacific Subtropical Gyre - HC15-DNA-20-500_MG | ecosystem: Environmental > Aquatic > Marine > Oceanic | place: Pacific Ocean: North...
TGCGGCGGCCGGCCATGACACCCGCAAGCGCCAGGATGACGGGGCCGCCGGATACGCCGCCAAGACGAACGCCGTGGCGGCCGAGGGAGCGGAGCCAACTGAAGGTGTGTTCGTCGTCGAAGCTGACAGGATCGCCGCCCGCCACGACGAGCACCAGGTCGAAGTCGAGATCGACGCCGATTTCCGCGTCGGCCTCGATACGCGCGCCGCTGGAGCTGGTCGCGAACGCGCCCGCGGGCGCCGCGTGGCTGATCTCGTAAAGCCGCCTTCCAGCCAGCATATTGGCCGCCCGGAGCGGCTCTTCGGTGGCCGCGTAGGACATCAGGGCGAAGCCGTCGATCAGCAGAAAGCAGATGCGATAGGCGTCGCTTTCGCGGTCCGGCCCACGATTGTCCTTTCCGGCGGCCTCGTCCATTTCCTGTAAGTATCCGTCGACTTTAGAGAAGTCAATTCGTCGCATCCGATTCTAGCGTTTGGTTCGAACCAGACGGAGCGTTTGCAGGCCATGCACTACTCAGTATTCAAGGTCATCAGCCAGGGCCTGAAGGGCAACAAGGGTTGGACGCGGCAATGGCGCGACCCGGAGCCCCGCAAGGAGTACGACGTCGTCATCATCGGCGCCGGCGGCCACGGGCTGGCCACAGCCTATTATCTCGCCAAGGAATTCGGCATCCGGAACGTCGCCGTCCTGGAAAAGGGCTGGCTCGGCTCGGGCAATATCGGCCGCAACACGACCATCATCCGCTCCAACTACCTGCTGCCGGGGAACGAGCCGTTCTACGAGTTCTCCATGAAGCTCTGGGAAGGGCTGGAGCAGGACTTCAACTACAACGCCATGGTCTCCCAGCGGGGGATCATCAATCTCTACCACAACGACGGGCAGCAGGCGGCCTTCCTGCGGCGCGCCAACGCCATGCGCATGGCCGGCGCCGACGCGGTGATGCTGGACCAGGATGCCCTGCGCAAGATCTGCCCGTTTCTCGATTTCGAGAACGCCCGCTTCCCCATCAAGGGGGGGCTGATGCAGCCGCGCGGCGGCACGGTGCGTCATGACGCGGTGGCCTGGGGTTATGCGCGCGGGGCGGATTCGCGCGGCGTGGACATCGTCCAGAACTGCGAGGTCACGGGCTTCCAGATCACCAACGGCGTCTGCACGGGCGTCGAGACGAGCCGCGGCCCCATCAAGGCGAAGAAGGTGGCGGTCTGCGTGGCGGGCTCCTCCAGCCGGGTGATGGAAAAGGCCGGCATGCGGCTCCCGATCGAGAGCCATGTGCTGCAGGCCTTCGTCAGCGAGGGTTTGAAGCCGATCATTCCGGGCGTCGTGACCTTCGGCGCGGGTCATTTCTACGTCAGCCAATCCGACAAGGGCGGCCTTGTCTTCGGCGGCGATCTGGACGGCTACAACACCTACGCCCAGCGCGGCGGCCTCCCCGTGGTGGAGGATGTCTGCGAGGGCGGCATGGCCATCATGCCGATGATCGGCCGGGCACGGCTGCTGCGGAGCTGGGGCGGCATCATGGACATGTCCATGGACGGCTCGCCCTTCATCGACCGCACGCCGGTGGACGGGCTCTATTTCAACGGCGGCTGGTGCTACGGCGGCTTCAAGGCCACGCCGGCCTCCGGCTTCTGCTTCGCGCATCTGATCGCCAAGGACGAGCCCCACGAGGTGGCGGCCGCCTACCGGCTCGACCGGTTCCGGCGCGGCGCGATGATCGACGAGAAGGGCATGGGCGCCCAACCGAACCTCCACTAGTCAGACGGCAGGCAGATCCGACCATGATCATCCACCACCCCCTTCTCGGACCGCGCGACTCGGCTGAGTTCGTCTATCTCGGCGATGCCGTTCTGATCGAGCGGCCCGACTGGGAAGCGGAGAACGCGCAAGAGGCGTTCCACGACTATCTCTACCTGCGGGACAACCCGGCGGGGGAGCATCGCGAGCTCTGGTTTCACGAGCAGGGCGACCGCTCCTGGCTCGTCGTCACCCGCAACACCGTCACCCATGAAATCACGAAGGTCGAGCTGGCCCGGGACGTCGCCCGTGCGCTCGGACGGAGCAAATGAGTAACGACCGTCAGTCCAATCGTCTTTCCGGCGGCCTCGTCGACCGGCGGCGCCCGCTGAACTTCAGCTTCAACGGCACGCGTTATCAGGGCTTCAAGGGCGACACGGTCGCCTCCGCCCTGGTCGCCAACGGCGTGAAGCTGGTCGGCCGCTCGTTCAAGTATCACCGGCCGCGCGGCATCCTGACCGCTGGCTCCGAGGAGCCGAATGCGCTGCTCACCATCGGCGAGGGTGCGCACCGTGAGCCGAACACGCGGGCGACGGTGGCCGAGCTCTATGACGGGCTCTCGGCCCACAGCCAGAACCATCGCGGTCCGCTCGGCTTCGATGTGATGGCGATCAACGACTTCCTGTCGCCATTCCTGTCGGCCGGCTTCTACTACAAGACGTTCATGTGGCCGCGGGCCTTCTGGGAGAAGGTCTACGAGCCGCTCATCCGGAATTCCGCCGGCCTCGGCGCGCTTTCCGGCGAGCCCGACCCTTCGAAATACGACAAGGGCTTCCTGCATTGCGACGTGCTGGTGATCGGTGGCGGCCCCGCCGGCCTGATGGCGGCGAAGACCGCTGCGCTGTCCGGCGCCCGTGTCATCCTGGCGGATGAGGATTTCCGCTTCGGCGGGCGGCTGAACTCCGAGACCTACGAGATCGACGGCAAGCCGGGCGAGACCTGGGCGCAGGAGATCGTCCATGAGCTGAGCGAGATGGACAATGTGCGGGTGATGCCGCGCACAACGGTCTACGGCGCCTACGATCACGGCATCTACGGCGCGCTGGAGCGGGCGGGCGACCATCGGCCCGACAACAGCGACAAGCCGCGCCAGATCCTGTGGCGCATCTATTCAAAGCGCGCGATCCTCTGCGCCGGCGCCATCGAGCGGCCCATCGCCTTCGGCGACAACGACCGCCCCGGCATCATGCTGGCGAGCGCCGTGCGCTCCTACGTCAACCGCTGGGCCGCGGCGCCCGGCGAACGCGTCGCTATCTTCACCACCAATGACGACGGCTGGCGCACCGCGGCGGATCTCGCCGCGAAGGGCATCGAAGTCGCGGCCGTGATCGACCCGCGAACCGGCAACGCGCCCCATCAGATTCCGGGCGCGCAGATCTTCATGGGCGACGCGGTGGCCGGCACCTATGGCCGCAAGGGCATCACCCAGATCACGCTCGCCAGCGGGCGCGACATCCCGGTCGACTGCCTGGCGGTCTCCGGCGGCTGGAGCCCCAATCTGCAGCTCACCTGCCATCAGCGCGGGCGGCCGGCATGGCGGGAGGATATCGCGGCCTTCGTTCCCGATCAGGGCATTCCTGCAGGCATGCGCGTTGCGGGCGCCGCCAGCGGCGGGCTTTCCCTGCAATCGGCGCTCACCGAGGGCGTCAATCAGGCCAACGCGGCATTGCAGGATCTCGGGTTCAAGGCCAGCTCGCAAGGCGCACCGAAATCCGACGACGAGCAGATCGCGGTGACGCCCTTCTTCTACGTGAAGGAGAGCAAGGCGCGCGCCTGGGTCGATCAGCAGAACGACGTGACGGTGAAGGACGTGAAGCTCGCCCATCAGGAGGGCTTCCAGTCCGTGGAGCATCTGAAGCGCTACACGACGCTCGGCATGGCCACCGACCAGGGCAAGACGGCCAACGTGCTGGGCCTCGCCATCATGGCGCAGCAGCGGGGCATCTCGATCCCCGAAGCCGGCACCACGATCTTCCGACCGCCCTATACGCCGGTGCCGATCGGCGCCTTTGCCGGCCGGGCGCGCGGCAAGGATTTCCGCCCCTATCGGCTGACGCCGAGCCACGCCTGGGCCGAGGAGCAAGGCGCGGTCTTCGTCGAGGTCGGCATGTGGATGCGGGCGCAGTATTTCCCGAAGCCGGGCGACAAGAGCTGGCGCGACGCGGTCGACCGTGAAGTTTCGACCACCCGCAATTCGGTCGGCATCTGCGATGTGACGACGCTCGGCAAGATCGACATTCAGGGCCGCGACGCGGCTGAGTTCCTGAACCGTGTCTACATCAACGGCTTCGCCAAGCTGGCGGTGGGCAAGACCCGTTATGGCATGATGCTACGCGAGGACGGCATAGCCATGGATGACGGGACCACCGCCCGGCTTGGCGAAACTCACTACGTGATGACCACCACGACGGCGAATGCCGGGCCGGTGTTCCGGCATCTGGAATTCTGCCGCCAGTGCCTGTGGCCGGATCTGGATGTGCATCTGATCTCGACCACGGACGGCTGGGCGCAGTTTGCGGTGGCGGGGCCGAATTCCCGCGCCCTGCTGCAGAAGGTCGTCGATTCCGACACCGATCTTTCCAATGACGGCTTCCCGTTCATGGCCTGCTCGGAGATCACGGTCTGCGGCGGGACGCCCGGACGTCTGTTCCGCATCTCGTTCTCCGGCGAGCTCGCCTACGAGATCGCGGTCCCGGCCCGATATGGCGATGCCCTGATCCGCGCACTGATGAAGGCGGGCGAAGAATTCGGCGTCACCGCCTACGGCACCGAGGCGCTGGGTGTCATGCGCATCGAGAAGGGTCATGCGGCGGGCGCCGAGCTGCCCGGCACGACAACGGCCCAGAATCTCGGTATGGGCGGCATGATCTCCAAGAAGAAGGACTGCATCGGCAACACCTTGTCGGAGCGGCCGGAGCTGAACCGTGAGGACGGTCTTCGTCTGGTCGGCTTCCGCCCGGTGGACAAGGGTCAGCAGCTCAAGGCCGGCTGGCACTTCCTGTCGAAGGGATCGCCTGCCGACATGGATCATGACGAAGGCTGGATGACCTCGGTCGCGTTCTCGCCGTCGCTCGGCCATGCGATCGGGCTCGGCTTCATCAAGCGCGGCAGCGACCGCATGGGCGAGATCGTCCGTGCCGTCAGCCCCATCAACGATGTCGATATCGAGGTGGAGATCGTCTCGCCTCACTTCATCGATCCCGAAGGAGAGCGTCTCCGTGTCTGATACCGCACTCTACGCCACGCCCGCGCTGGGCGGTTATCGCTCCTCCCGCGACGGCATCGTCGTGGAAGAGCTGACCCGGCTCGCCATCGTCTCCATCGCCACGCCGCTCGGCGGCGAGCAGGCGTTGGCCGATGCGCTCAAGAACAGCTTCGGCGCGGACGTGCCGGAGACGGGCCGGCTAACCGCCTCGGGCGACGGGAAGATCCGCTTTCTTGGCATGGGACCGGGCCAGGTCTTCGCAGTCTTTAATCACGACGGGCCGGACGCGGAAGCGCGGCTCGCCGAGACGCTCGCCGATACGGCCTACACGACCGACCAGACCGATGTCTGGGTCGCGCTGCGGGTGGCGGGCGACGAAGTTACCGCCGTCCTGGAGCGGATCTGCCCGCTGGACCTTCATGCTGATGCGTTCCCGGCCGACCGGTGCGCGCGCACGGTGATGGAGCATATGGCGGCGATCATCCTCAAGGACGGCGAGGACGGGTTCATTCTCCTCACCGCCCGCTCCTCTGCGAGATCCTTCCTCCATGCGGTCGAGGTCTCGGTCGAAAACGTTCTCTAAGGCTGGCTAGTAAAGTCAGGCTCCCTCCGACTGGCTGGGCTCCTCGCGTATCCCGAGGGCCCAGTTTTTTTATGGGGAGTTGGAATTTCGTGGGGCCTTCGGGGTGCGTAGCGCGCTCAGCATGAAGAACGCGTGGCTCTGACAGCCGCTCCGCTTCCCTCCGTCATCCCCGGCCCTGTGCCGGGGATCCACAACCCCTGTGGTCGTTCTTTCAACAAGCGGTGGTGTTCATGGATGCCCGGGACAAGCCGGGGCATGACTCCGGAGGAGTGGCGCAGGGACTTGCCCCATCAGCACCCGCCGAAATTCTCCGTCTCCGGCCGGTGCGAGGTGGGGCGGAACTCCCAGCTCTGGGCGCCGGCCGGCAGCGCGGTGAGCTTCGCCGCGATGCGCCAATCCTCGCCGTCCCGATAGACATAGACCGGCTTCCCTTGCGCATCCGCCTGGCGCACGGCTTCGGCGGCGATCTCTGCGGGGGGTTGGCCGAGACTGGACATTGCGGCGCCTCCTAGAGGGGATGCCCGCGCATGGTGCCGGGGAACTGGGGCAGATCGTCGTCGATCTCGTAGTAGTCGCCCTTCTCGGCTACGAAGATATGCCGGACGGTCTCGAGCCCCGTCGGCTCGTCGACGGTGCCCGCGGCAATGGCGATCGTGGAGCTTTCGGCAGGCTCCCAGAACAGACTTGCACCACAGACGGTGCAGAAGCCCCGGCGGGCCTTCTCCGACGATCGATACCAGCGGAGGCCGCGCTCCTCGGTCAAAACAAGCGCCTCCTTGTCGGTGGAGGTATAGCCGATGAAATGGCCGTGGGTCCGGCGGCACTGGGTGCAGTGGCAGTTCACCACCGGGCGGAGCTTGCCGCGGACCTCGTAGCGTACCGAACCGCAAAGGCACCCGCCGGTGTTCACGCCGTTCTCGCTCTCCTTCGCCTCTTCCGCCATGACGTTCTCCCTGGTCAGGATCGCTCCGATACATCCTAGCTTAGAGGGCTTTGCCGCCCAAGGACGGGGAACGAAACAGGGCGCGCTCGACAGCCGAGGATTGCGCGCTCCCCTCAAGGCCGGCCCTCGTCGCACGCAAAAAAAATGGCTGGGCGTTGGGCCCAGCCAGGTAAATCGCGGGGGTGGGAGACAGAGCCGCTTTCGAACCCCAGCGAAGGTGTTGTCGAGATCCTAGTCGCGCGGGCAGGTGCGCAACCGCAGCGGATCGTAGAACGGCATCTTCACGACCACGCCGTCGAAGCCCTTGCCGTCATGGATCTTCACCTTGGTACCGAGCTCGGTGAATTCCGGCTTCAGCTGGGCCATGGCCAGGGACTTCATCAGGTGGCGGCTATAGGTCACGCTGGTGACGACGCCGGCGTCCTTGCCATCGACGGTGATCTTGGAACCAGGCTCGACCGCATCCGTATGGGCCACCTCGATGCCGGCGATGAAGCTGCGCTCCTTGCCCTTCTTCTCGGACAGAGCCTGTTTGCCGACGAAGTCCGGCTTGGAGAGGTCGACGGTCCAGTCGGCCTTCACTTCCCATGGCGTCGTATCGTCGTTGGTCATGTCGAAGGGGAAGAAGAGCAGACCGCCCTCCACGCGAACGATGTCGAGGCAGCCCCAAGAGGCCGGCATGACGCCCGCGTCCTTGCCGGCTTCCAGAATCGAATCCCACAAGAAGGGTGCGTCCTCCGACGAGCAGAACACCTCGTAGCCGCGCTCGGCCGAATAGCCCCCGCGGGCGAGCGAGACGTCCTTACCGAACAGGGTGGTCTTCGCGTGTCCGAAGTATTTCAGCGACTCCAGGTCGAGCGGCGTGTGGGGCTTCAGGATCTCGAGCGCGCGCGGACCCTGGAGGGACAGCACCTGCACGTCGAAATCCCGCTCGATGGTCACGTCGAAATCGCCGCTCGCGGCTTCCGCCGCCTCTTCGAAGGCGCCGCCGCCGTGGGAGACACGATACTGGTTCGGACCGTCCACATAGACCAGCACGTCGTCGATCAGGCCGCCCTGCTCGTTCACGATGTTGCTGATATGGGAGTCGCCTGCCTTCGCCTTGCTGACATCGCTGGTCAGCAGGTGGTTTAGAAATTTCTCGGCGTCGGGGCCGGAGACATTGACGATCTGGAGCCCCGAGACATCGAAGAGCCCGGCGCGATAGCGGACCGCCGCCGTCTCCTCATAGGGACAGGTTGAATAGGTCTGCGGAATCGGCATGCCGTTCCAGTCGTCGGAGAGATCGGAACCGAGCGCGCGATGGCGGCTTTCGAGCGGGGACTGTCGCGTGATGGCCATTTGAGAATTCCTTTCCAGTTTGCCTGCACGCCCGCTTCGAAGCGCGAGCGCGCGAGGCCGTCGAATGGGGTTTTGGATTACTTGAAGAGGAAGCCCTTCGGCGTCGGCTCTCCGTCGTCGTATTGGGCAAGCCAGTCGCGCGTCACGTCGACATAGCGCGTCAGGCCCTTGTACTCGGCGAGCTCCGGCGGGAGCGTGCTCAGGATCCGGTGGAAGCGCCGCGCATGATCCGGCATGGTCACCAGCTCCCGCATTTTCAGGAGATAGGCGCGGATCGAGAACAGGATCGCGTTGGAGCGCGGCAGGCGCCACAGCCCCTGCAGCTCGACCCGGAGATGCACCTTGTCGCCGACATTCTCCGGCGTGACCGAGGCGCGGTCCTTGCCCCATTTGTGGTAGTTCTCGGGGCTGGTATCGAGGCGCGGGTTGATGGTCATGGTCCAGTTCAGCCGCCGCACCGGGCTGCCGTACTGCATGGCCAGCAGGAACTTCAGGGCGCGGTCGAAGATGCCCATGTCATGGGCCATCGGCACCGGCGCATGCCACTCCATGAAGTTCATGCCGATGTCGAAGTCGAGCGACCAGTCGGCCTGGGATGTGGCGATGCCTGCATCCATCCAGAGATTGTTGTCGCGGTGATCGAGGATCGCGAAGTCGCCCTGGCACTGGCGGGTGATGTACTCCATCGGCTCGTAGGGCAGCGTCGCGGCATCGCCGAAGCGGAACCGGTCCTCGATGCCGAGCGGACGGTTGATCCAATGCCAATCGTCGCCGTTGCGGTTCAGGGTGAAGTGCTCCGGATAAGCCTCCGCCATGGAGGTCATCAGCAGCTCCAGGGTGTCCCACTGGGCGGTCATCATGTGGGGCAGCGCCTGGACCCGGAGGGGATCCTCCTTCAGCACGATCGCGCGGTCCCGCATGTCGGAGACGTAGTGCTCGTCGATATCGATCGGGAACTCGTAGACCGATCCCTTTGGGCCCGGCACATGGGGCTCGATATTGACGGAGTAGTTGTACTGGTCCTCCCAGAACGGGAAGGGGAAGCGTTTGATCGATTCCGGGCTGTTGGCGAAGGTGTAGTCGTCCCGGAAGGTCTCGTCCTTGAACATCGTGCTCGTGAACATCTTGGTCATGGCTAGCCGCTCCTTCAGCGCCAGTTGAAGTCTTTAGAGATCCAGGGTCAGGCAGCCCGTGCCGCGCGACACGCAGGTCGCGATCAGCTTGCCTTCGCGCATTTCCTCGTCGGTCAGTACGTGGTCGTTATGGATGAGTGCGCCCTCGGCGCTCACGACCCGCGTCAGGCATTGGCCGCAGGCACCGCCGCGGCACAGATAGGGCGCGTCGACGCCGGCCTGCTCCAAAGCCTCCAGAAGGCTCTGATGAGCACCGACCTTCACCTCCCGGCCCGACTTCGCCAGCTTCACGAGGAAGGGTTCGCCAGGCGGCGGCGCGGCGAAATGCTCGTAATGGACGTTGTCCTCCGGCCAGCCCTCTTGGGCCGCCGTCTTCAGAGTCCAGTCGATCATGCCTTGCGGGCCGCAGACATAGAGATGCGTGCCGAGCGGCTGGTTGCCGAGGATCTCGGCGAGCGGGATCCGCTCCGACCTGTCCTCCCGGTAGATGTGGACGCCGGGGAGGCTGTTCAGGCGTTCGAAGTAGGCGCCCTCCTCGGCGGAGCGCATGCCGTAATGAAGCTCGAACGGGCTGCCGGTGGCCTTCAGCTGCTCCATCATGGCGAGGAACGGCGTGATGCCGATGCCGCCGGCGATCAAGAGATGCTTGCGGCCGGTGCCCACGATCGGGAAGAGGTTCACCGGCTGGCTGATCTCCAGCTTCGTGCCCTCCTTCACCTTCTCGTGCATGAAGGCGGAGCCGCCACGGGATTCCGGCGCGCGGAGCACGCTGATCTGATAGCGATCGGTGCTGAAGGGCGAGCCCATCAGCGAATAGGGATTGCGGAAGACGCGGTCGCCCTCGCGCATGGTGACGACCACATGGGCCCCGGCGGAGAAGACCGGCAGGGGCTGCCCGTCGCACGGCACGAATTCGAAGCGCTTCACGCGATTGGCGACGCGCTCCAGGGCGGCGACTTCGACCTGTCTTGAGGGTGCTGCGCTCATGCGAATTCCACCTTCTGTTCCGGCGCCTCACCCGGCGCCTCCGCGTCGATGCACACGCCCTGGAAGGCGCCGATGCGGCGCGAGTAGTGATCGCGGACCAGGAGGTTCAGTCCGCAGTGGGAGCATGTGACCGGGTTGGTCGTGACGTTTTCCGTGATGCCCTTGCAGTGCACGCACTGGACGCGGCGGCGGAGCGAGCCGCGATGCTCGGTGCCGATCGCCGGGTGCGGGATGCCGTGCTTCATGCCCAGCTGGACCACCTCGGCCAGGAGCGGCTCGTTGCCGACGGCATAGAGCTGGGTGCCCATGCGGGCCTTCGACAGCGCGATGTCGAGGCGCGCCAGAAGCGTCTCGTTGGTCGGGAACGTCCAGACATTCGCCGCTTTCATCTTGCCCAGAGCCGCGGCGGGATCCTCCTCCTGGAGGCCTGCCGTCGAGAGGAGAATGGTGGTCCGCTCGATGACGGCGTCGTCAATCTTCTCGGACAGCTCCGCGATGCCTTCCCTGCCATCGGCATCCACCGCGATCAGATTCGCCTTGGCGTGGGGATTGATCTGCAAGCCGGGATAGGTCGGCCGGCTCTTGATGGTTTGGATGATCATCGTCTTCTCTCTAGAACTTCTTGCCTGCCTACACGTGAACCAAACTCAACCATTTCCATCCAAACGGGGATGCGCTTATCGAGCGATTACTATTCTCTATGAACCGATAATTTTCAACCGTTTTTCGGTGTACTCTCGCCCTCCCTCCGTAGGGGTAGACCAATTATCGGAGCTATCCGGAGATTCTCCTGGTGAGTATTTCGGCCAATTTCTGGTCGAAAGGCCTCAATTGGTCTCTTTTGGTTGTTTTATGTTGCAAATGGCCGACCAATTTGAGATGGTTCAAAAAGTTCGTGAGAGGCAGGTTTCCCTCGGTGAACGGCATGGCACGCCGACCGGACGCGAGTTGCGCGGCCGCGACTCGTCGTGCGC
>Ga0310345_10005723_pt1 | contig 10960 bp, 6 predicted proteins | sample HC15DNA20500_MG_FD_204667 | JGI IMG/M metagenome (GOLD analysis project Ga0310345, IMG submission 204667) | Marine microbial communities from station ALOHA, North Pacific Subtropical Gyre - HC15-DNA-20-500_MG | ecosystem: Environmental > Aquatic > Marine > Oceanic | place: Pacific Ocean: North...
ACCTGGCACGCCGCGACATACCCGAGAGCGGTCAGCCACACCGGCCCCAATCGTTGTTTGCGGTAGAGCGTCACCGCCACCACGGCCGCCAACGCCACCCAGCCCAGCACCATCACCACGGGCCCCGGTATCGCCCACGGGGAGGCCGGCGCCCACCGCTGCCACTGCCAGGGCCCGCCGATCAAACCAGGCACCACGCCGTGGGTCACCGAGCGCGCCAGCAGATCCCACGTCATCGCCAGATCGAAGCTCCACCGCCTCTGGTCGACCACCAGCAGGTAGACGCCCACCCATGCCACCGTCACCGCCAGGCACGCCAGCCACACCCGCGCTCCCCGGCGCCACACATCGCGCACCGAAACGGTCGCTGTCACATGGCCGTACAACGCGACGACGGTGAAGGCGACGAACGGGATGATCGCCGACTTCTCGAAGAACAGCAGCGCACCGACGTACACGAGGACCGCGCTCACGGCGTAGCGCGGCCGACCCGTACGGGTCAGCAGGAGCGCATCGGCGCACACCCACGCCATCGCGGCCAACATCGGCAGCGAGTTCAGCCCGGCCGCCCACCACGCGTAACTCGGTATCGCCAGTGGTGTGAACAGTGCGAACGTCAACGGTACCAACAGAACTGGCCGCCAACCCAGAATCACGTGCAGGGCCCGCAGCAGGGCCAGCGCCGCCAGCGCGGCCAGCACCACCAGGCTCAGCGCCGGGCCCACCCAGTTCAGGGGGGCCAGCCGGGTGATCGTGCCCGCCAGCAGGAACGCCGCGGGCATCACGTGGCCGTCGTGGTCGTCGAACAGGTAGGCGGGCGACAACAACGGTTGCGTGCCTGCCCTGCCGACCAGAATCAGGTCGTCCCAATAGAAGTAGCCACCGAACGCCAGCACCGCCCGCACGACCAGATGCACCGCGATGAGCAACAGCGCGATGCGGGCGGTACGGGAATGCACGAGCACTATCGGGGGTAGGTGTCCCCGGCCTGGCGGCGCGCCTCCCAAGCCGAGGACACCATCTCCTCCAACGAGTGCCGCATGGTCCAGTCCAGGTCGCGGGCGGCGAGGTCGCCGGAGGCCACGATGCGGGCCGGGTCGCCGGGGCGGCGCGGCATGATAGTCGGTTCGAAGTCGATGCCGGTGACGGTGCGAATCGCGGTCATGATCTGCGCCACCGATGTACCGGCCCCGCTGCCGAGGTTGTACACCCGCTCCACCGGCAACCCGTCGTCGAGCCGGCGCGCAGCTGCGACATGGGCCAGCGCCAGATCGGCGACGTGGATGTAGTCGCGCACGCAGGTGCCGTCGGGGGTGGGATAGTCGTCGCCGTTCACACGCGGGGTCTCCCCGCGGTACAGCATGTCGAAGACCTTCGGGAACAGGTTGTGCGGGCTGGCGTCGAACAGCCGCGACGATCCCGACCCGACCACGTTGAAATAGCGCAGGCTGGTGTGCCGGATGCCCGCGGACCGTCCGACGTCGCGCAGCAACCATTCTCCGATGAGTTTGGTTTCGCCGTAGGGCGACTCGGGCGTGGTCGAGGTGGACTCGTCGACCACCTCGACGTCGGGTGTGCCGTAGGTGGCCGCGCTGGAGGAGAACACGATCGCCTCGACCCCGGCGCGCTGCATCGCCGACAGCAGGGTGAGGGTCGCCGTGACGTTCTGCTCGTAGGTGTGCAACGGCCGGTTGACGGACTCACCGGCGTACTTGTACCCGGCGACATGGATGACGCCGCGTACCTCGTTGCGCCGCAGCGTGTCCTCCACCAGCGCACCGTCGAGCAGTGAGCCCTCGACGAACGTCGCCGCGGGGGCGACGAACTCGGCGAACCCCGTCGACAGGTCGTCGATGACCACCACGGGTATCCCGGCGTCGCACATGGCCTGCGTCACGTGCGAGCCGATGTATCCGGCACCCCCGGTCACCAGCCAACTCATCAGCGTCTCCTTCGTCGTCGCCCGCAGCGTATTCGCCGGGCAGCGGTCAGCGTCCGGCAGGCCTGTCGCCGGCCAGGGCCACCAGGTGCACCGCCATGCCGAACAGCGGCCCGCACATCAGCGCCACCACCGTGCGCACCTCCAGCGTCAGCGGCATCAGCAGCAGCAGGGCCGAGGCCAGGGTCGCCGACAGCCAGCCCGCGGCGTAGGCGCGGTGCAACGCGGCGGCCACGGTCGCGGCGCCCGTCAGCGTCAGCAGCGCGATGGCCACCGCGGCGGCGGTCAGCCAGGCCAGCAGCGCACCGTCGGCCTGGTACTGCGGGCCGAACGCGGTGCGCAGGAACCACGGCCCGACGAGACCGGCGACGAGCACCCCGAGCGCGCCCAGACCGGCGACCAGCGCGGCCGGCGCGGCCAGAGCGCGCACCCGATGAGCACGCTGATCCACGAAGTATGCGATCAGGTTTCCCTGCATCGCGGTCAGCGGCACCAGCAGCGGCGCCCGGGTGAGGGTGACCGCCAGGATCACCACCCCGCCGGTGGCGCCGAGGTCACCGGAGGTGGCCTGGAGCAACACCGGAAAGCCCATGACGAGGACCGCGCTGGCCCCCGCCGCGGTGGTCGAATGCCCGACGCCGCGCAGAAAGGTCACCGTGTCGGCGGGGGTGTGCACGCGCGCCGCCGCCCGGGCCGCGGGGGAGAGCGCCAGCATCAGCACCCAGCTGACCGCACCGGCGACCGTGGCCCACAGGTACCCGCCCAGCCCCCAGCCGATCGCGAAGCTCGCCGCGGCGACCGTGACCCTCAGCAGCGCGTCGGTCACCATCAGAGCGCCGTACCCGGACCACTGGTTGCGTCCGGCGAGCATGCCGAGCAGCGTGGTGTGCACACAGAAGCCGGCCAGCCCGAGGCTCAGCAGCGCGATGCTCAGCGCGCGGTCCTCGACGAACACGTGGGCCGACCACAGCGGTGAGGTCAGCGCGATCAGCGCGGCCGCCCCCACCCCGACGCCCGCACCGATGCGCATCGGACGGCTGCGGCCCGGCTCGCCCCGTGCCGAGCGGACCTCACGGGTGCTCTCCTGCAGCAGGCCGAACGCGGCTCCGCTGGCCAGCCCGAACGCGCCCCAGAACACGCTGAACACCGAGAAGCCGGCCGGCTCGAGATCCCGGGCGGCCAGATACAGCACCGCGTACCCGCACAGCGCCGACACCGCGGTCGCCGCCCCGACGCGCACCACGCTGCTGCGGGTGACGGCCCCGGAAGGGCTGGCGGCGGCGTCGGTCACGGCAGGTCCAGCTCGGGAACCTCCGCGGAATACAGCCACGCCGCCCACAGCGGGCGCAGCGAGTCCTCGGTGTACTGCGCGGCCAGCGCGATGAAGTCGTCGGTCACGACGCTGGCATGCCGGTACCGCGATGTCCACTCCCTGAGCAGCGCGAAGAACGCGTCGTCGCCGATGCGCCGGCGCAGCGTGTGCAGGGCCAGCGCGCCGCGCTTGTACACCCGGTCGTCGAACATGTCCTGCGGCCCGGGGTCGGCGAGGACCAGATCCTGCGGCGAGTCGACCAGCCGCCGGTGGTAGTGGCGGGCCCAGTCGTCGGCGCTGCGCTCCCCGCAGTGGTCGGACCACAACCACTCGGCGTAGCAGGCGAAACCCTCGTGCAGCCAGATGTGGCGCCAGCGTTGGGCGGTCACGGAGTTGCCGAACCACTGGTGGGCCAGTTCGTGGGCCACCAGCCGCTCGGAGCCGCGCCGGCCGTCGCAGTGGTTGGCCCCGAAGATCGAGATGCCCTGCGCCTCGAGCGGGATCTCCAGATCGTCGTCGGTGACGACCACGGTGTAACCGTCGGCCAGCGGGTACGGACCGAACAGCTTGACGAAGAGTTTCATCATCTGCGGTTGGCGGCCGAAGTCGTGGTCGAACTCGCGGCGCAGCCGGTCGGGCAGCACCGAGAAGATCTCCACGCCGTTCTTGGCCATCCGCCGCCTGGTGTACGGGCCGACCTGCAGCGTGATCAGATACGTCGAGGTCGGCTCGCTCTGCTCGTAGGTCCAGGTGGTCATGCCGGCGCGGGCCCTGCGGGACAACAACTTTCCGTTGGCGAGCGTGAGATAGGCGCTCTCCGTGGCGATCTGGATCCGGAAGCTCGCCTTGGCGCTGGGATGGTCGTCACACGGGAACCACGACGACGCCCCGTTGGGCTGGCCGGCCACCAGCGCGCCCTCGGTGAGTTCCTCGAAACCGACCTCACCCCAGGGGGTCCGTTTCGGTCGCGGTGTCCCGCTGTAGCGCACCGCCACCGTCATCGCGGCACCGGCGGGCAACCGATCGGCGAGCGTGATGTGCAGCTTGTCCCGATCGGTGCGAAAGTGCTTCGGCCGCTTTCCGTTCACCGTCACCTTGGCCACCGACAGCGCGCTGGACAGGTCCAGGCTGAACGTCTGGAGCTCGGCCAGCGTGACGGCGGTGACGGTGGCCGTCCCGCCGAGCCGGTTGATGGCGACCTTGTACTCCAGCTCCAACTCGTACCGCGACACCCGGTAGCCGAAGTTGCCTGCCGTCGGCAGATACGGGTCGATGACCGGGGCGGAGCTCTTCTTGCTTGCTCGTCGACCCGTCACGCGGCTGCCGGTTTCTTGGGCTTGGCGCCCGACTGCCCCTGCTTCTTGCCCGCAGGGTTCCACGGCGCGATCGGATTGCCCTGCCACCGTGTCGACGGCGGCACCTCGTCACCGCGCATCACCAGGGAGGCGGGGCCGACGGTCGCGCCGGCGCCGATGCGGGCGGCGGGCAGCGCCACGCAGTGCGGTCCCAGCGTGGCACCGGGTTCGAGCACCACGGTGTCCATGCGCATGATCCGGTCGTGGAACAGATGGGTCTGCACGACACACCCGCGGTTGACGGTCGCGCCGTCGCCGAGTGTCACCAGGTCGGCCTCGGGCAGCCAGTACGTCTCACACCACACTCCACGTCCGATGCCGGCACCCAGCGCCCGCAGCCACAGATTCATGACGGGGGTACCCGCGGCCGCGCGGGCGAACCACGGCGCCGCCACGGTCTCGACGAAGGTGTCCGACACCTCGTTGCGCCACACGAACGACGACCACAGCGGGTGTTCGATTGCGCCGATGCGGCCTACCAGCAGCCACTTCGCCAGCACCGCCACCCCGCCGGCGATGGCTCCGGCGGCGAGCACGACCGGCCCGGCCGCGAGCGCGGCCCACAGCCAGCCCGCCGCAGTGGCCAGCGCCTGGATCGCGGCGAGCACACCGACTCCGATGGCGAAGGTGATCACGACCGGCACGATGCGGAACGTCTCCACGGTGGCGCGCAGCACCTTGAGCTTCGCCGACGGGTGGAAGGTGCGCAGCGCGTCGGCCGCGGTGGGGCGGCGTCTCAGCCGTACCGGGGGACTGCCCAGCCAGGACGAACCGGCCTTGGCCTTGTGCGGGGTGGCCGAGAGCACGGCCACCAACCCGTCGTCGGGCACTCGGCGGCCGGGCTGGGTGATTCCGGAGTTGCCCAGGAACGCACGCTTTCCGACCGTGGCGCGGGCGACGTGGATCCACCCGCCGCCCAGTTCGTAGGAGCCCACCATCGTGTCGTCGGCGAGGAATGCGCCGTCCTCGACCACGGTGAACTTCGGCACCAGCAGGGCTGTGGAGATCTCCGTGCCGCGGCCCACTTCGGCGCCGAGCAGACGCAGCCACCACGGGGTGAGCAGTCCGGCGTAGATCGGGAACAGGTAGTTGCGGGCGGCGTCCATCAGCCGCTCGGTGGCCCACAGCTGCCAGCCGGAGCGGCTGCGCACCGGGTGGTAGCCCTCGTGCAGCCCCACGGACAGCAGTCGCACGCCCAGCACGGTCAGCGCCGCATAGCTCAGCACCGCGGCCAGAGTGGCCGGGGCGGCCCACAGCATCGCCGCCGGCACGGCGTCGGCGACGCTGGCGGTGTCCCGCACCGCCCATCCGATGACGGCCAGCCCCACGGTCAGTGCGGCCAGCGGCAGCGCTCCCAGCAGCATGGACGTCAGGCCGTACACGGCCACCCAGTGCAGGGCGCGCGGGGGCCGGTGATCGGGCCACGGATGCTTGGCCTTCCCGGATTTGATCGCCGGTGAACCCTTCCAGTACTGCCCGTTCTTGACCTTGCCGACCACCCCGGATCCGGGGGCGACGTCGGCGTTCTTGCCGACCACGGCACCCGGGAGCAGGGTGGTGCGCGCCCCGACCGTGGCGTCGTTGCCGACAGTGACAGGCCCGACGTGGAAGGCGTCACCGTCGATCCAGTACCCCGTGAGGTCGACCTCGGGCTCGATGGAGCAGCGGTGCCCCAGCGTCAGCATGCCCGTCACCGGGGGCGCCGAATGCAGGTCGACGCCCTGCCCGACCTTGTTGCCCAGCGCGCGGGCGTAGTAGACCAGCCAGGGAGCACCCGCCATGTTCTGCGCCCCGCTCGCCTCGGCGAGCCGCTCGGCCAGCCACACCCGGAGGTGCACCGCGCCGCCGCGTCGGTACGTTCCGGCCTGCACGTTGCCCAGCAGCGTCCGCGCACCGACGACCGCGATGCCCATCCGGCCCGGCGGGGTGACGAACAGCAGGAATCCGGCCAGGATCCACCACCAGCTGATCGGCGCCGTCCACGGCACCAGGTCCAGACCGGCGGCGACATTGTTGGCGACCGCCAGCCAGACCACCCACTGCATCCCGGTCAGCGCCGCCAGCGGAACGGTCAGTGCGATCTGCACGGCCTGCGTCCGTCGCGACACCGGCTCGACGGTCCGCGGCTCGACGGCCGGGGGCGGTTCCAGTTCGTCGAGGTATCCGGCCAGCGACCCCAGCCGCGGGTGGTCGTAGAGGTCGGCGACGGTCACCTGCGGGTAGCGCTGCCGCAGCGCGGCGATCAGCTGGGCGGCAGCCAGCGATCCGCCGCCCAGGGCGAAGAAGTCCGCCTCCGGCCCGTCGACCTGTGCGGCCAGCACGTCGCGCCACAGCCCGGCCAGCCAGCCCGTCGTCCCGAGAAGGTCCGGTGCGTCGTCACCGGCTCCGTCGACCGGCCACGGCAGCGCGTCGCGGTCCACCTTGCCTGACGTGCGGGTGGGCAGCTCGTCGACGAGGACCAGACGGGGCACCAGGGCGGCGGGCAGTGACTGCGCCAGCGCGGTCCGGGCGGCGGCCAGGTCGAAGTTCGGATCGGCGCTGGCGACATAACCGACCAGCAGGGGGGTTCCGCTGGCCGTGCGCCGCACCGCCGCCGCGCCGCCGCTGACCCCCGGCAGATGCACCAGCGCGCTGTCCACCTCACCGAGCTCGATGCGGCGGCCGCCGACCTTGACCTGGTCGTCGGCGCGGCCGACGAAATACAACCCGTCGGCCTCCAGCCGGACCAGGTCGCCGCTGCGGTAGGCGCGGCTCCAGGCGAGCGTGGGCATCGGGGCGTACTTCTCGGCGTCCTTGTCGGGATCGAGGTAGCGCGCCAGCCCCACCCCGCCGATGACCAGCTCTCCGACCTCCCCGAGGTTCACCGGCCGGCCGTCGGCGCCGACGACCGCCAGATCCCACCCGGGCAGGGGCAGGCCGATGCTGACGGGCCCCCGCCCGAACAGCCGCGCCGCACAGGCCACCACGGTCGCTTCGGTCGGGCCGTAGGTGTTCCACACTTCGCGGCCGTCCACCGCGAGCCGCTCGGCGAGTTCGGGCGGGCAGGCCTCGCCGCCGAAGATCAGCAACCGCACCGCCTCCAGGGCCTCCGCCGGCCACAGCGCTGCCAGCGTCGGCACGGTCGAGACCACCGTGATGTCGCGCGACACCAACCAGGGGCCCAGGTCCATCCCGCTGCGCACCAGCGAGCGCGGGGCGGGCACCAGACAGGCGCCGTGCCGCCACGCCAGCCACATCTCCTCGCAGGAGGCGTCGAACGCCACCGACAGTCCCGCCAGCACCCGGTCCCCGGGGCCCAGCGGATTGTCCTGCAGGAACATCCGCGCCTCGGCGTCGACGAACGCGGCGGCGCTGCGATGGCTGACCGCGACACCCTTGGGGGTTCCGGTGGAGCCGGAAGTGAAGATGATCCACGCGTCGTCGCGGCTCAGCGGTGCTGCGGCGCGCCAGCCGCGGGACGACCCGGGGCCGCGGACGAGTCCCTGCTCGGTGATGACGGCGACGACGCCGGCCTCGGTGAACACCAGTTCCGCGCGCTCGACGGGGTCGTCGGCGTCGACCGGAACGTAGGCGGCGCCGGTGGCGAGCGTGGCCAGGATCGCGACGTAGAGCGCGTAGCTGCCCGAGGGCATCCGGATGCCGATGCGGTCGCCGCGGCCGATCCCGCGGGCGGCCAGCCACGCCACGCTGTCCTCGATGTCGGAGACCAGCTCGGCATAGGTGAGCTGGACGGTGCCGTCGTCGAGGGCAGGCGCGTCGGGGTAGCGCCGCGCGGTGTCGTAGAGGATGTCGATCAGCGTGCGCGGCTCGGGGGCGAACGCCGACAGCACGAACTGGGCGGGGATCTCGGGGGTTGGATCCGCTGCTGTCACGGGTACAAACTACTAAGCGCCGGGCGGCCCCCGGTGGCGTCGGGTGGCGGTTGATTCGCGTGTCGGGCGACCGGCTGGCAGAATCACCGCCCTGGAGGGGAGTATTCCTTCGCCACAACGTCGTCACCACGTCGTCCATCTCTGATCGACCGGTGTTGTGGGCCGCACTCGGCGGTGGAAGAGACCTCCGGCGTTGAAACGACGACCGGAGGTTTGATGAACGTCAGCGGACTCGAGTGGGCGATCACGCTCAGTGTGACCATCGCGATCCTGCTCTTCGATGTGATCGTGATCGGGCGGCGCCCGCATGAGCCCTCACGGCGTGAGACGGCCACCGCGCTGAGCTTCTACGTCGGGTTGGCGATCCTGTTCGGCCTGTGGACGTGGTTCTTCCACGGCAGCCAGTACGGGCTGGAGTTCTTCGCAGGCTGGCTCACCGAGTACAGCCTGTCGGTGGACAACCTGTTCATCTTCTTGATCATCATGGCCAGCTTCAAGGTGCCGCGGATCTACCAGCAGCAGGCGCTGCTCGTCGGCATCATCCTGGCGCTGGTGTTCCGGGGCATCTTCATCGCCCTCGGTGCGGTCGCGATCGCCCGGTTCTCTTGGGTGTTCTACATCTTCGGTGCGTTCCTGCTGTACACGGCCATCCAGCTGGTGCGCGACACCGACCACGACGACGACGCCGACAACGTGGTGGTCCGCTTCGCCCAGCGGCACCTGTCGTTCACCGACCAGTGGGACGGCCTGCGGCTGTGGGTGAAGGAGAACGGCAAGCGGTTGATGACGCCGATGTTCCTGGTGATCGTCGCGCTGGGTACCACCGACCTGATCTTCGCGCTGGACTCCATCCCGGCGATCTACGGCCTGACCCAGGAGCCCTACCTGGTGTTCACCGCGAACGTGTTCGCGCTGATGGGGTTGCGCCAGCTGTACTTCCTGCTGGGCGACCTGCTCAAGCGGCTGGTGTACCTGTCGCAGGGACTGGCGTTCATCCTGTTCTTCATCGGGGTCAAGCTGCTGCTGCATGCGCTGCACGAGAACGAGCTGGCGTTCATCAACGGTGGCGAGCACGTGCCGGTACCCGAGATCCCGACCTTGTGGTCGCTGGGTGTGATCGTCGTGACGCTGCTGATCACCACCGTGGCCAGCCTGTACAAGACCCGCAAGGATGCCCGACGGCTGGCCTCCGAAGCCGAGGACATCGCCGGGCAGGCCGACCCGCAGTCCGGCCCGCGTCCCTGAGCCGTCAGGCGCCGGCCGCCCAGCGGTCGCACACCTCGCGCAGGCCGTCGGCGGTCAGTGAGCCGAACAGCCGCACCCGGGCCATGCCGCCGTCGGGGTAGACGTCCAGGCGCGCTGCGGTGACGGGGCGCCGCTCGTGGACGCGGAACCGGTGCCGGGTGTCGGGCTGCAGCTCGGTCAGCGGCAGTATGTCGAACCACGAACCGTCGCCGTCGCGGCCCGACAGGCGGGCCGCGCCCGGGGCGTTGCCGACGAAGTACGAGGTGTCCAACTCGACCGCGTCGAGCACGCCCTGGCCGGCCAGCTTCATCTCCACCCAGTCGTTGCCGGCGTCGCGGCGCCGCGAGGTCTCCCACCCATCACCCATGGTGCGGGCCACTCCGGGCAGCAACAGATTGTTCGGTGAGCTGTAGAACATGTTGGAGCAGGCGGTGATTCGCCCCCCGTTCTCGAGCGCGGCGAGGTCCAGCGTCATGTTCTCGGCGAAGTCGGGGTTGATCAGTCCCTCACCATGCACCCGGAACCGCGCCACTCCGCCGTCCGGGTAGACGGACAGGCGCAGATGCGTCCAGCGCCGCGACGAGGAGGTGGGGAACGGGTTGCGGGTGTCGCCGTTGACGGTGGAGCGTTCCACGATGGTGGTCCAGTCCGTCTTGCCGGGGTCTCCGATGAGCTCCTGCACCGAGGGGTAGCCCGCGACGAAGGCGGCCTCGACGGAGATCTCGGGCGGATAGTTTCCGGTGAACCACGCGGTGTCGACGACGACGCCGCGGACGACGGCCGGCACGCCGAGCCTGATGACGGCCGAATCGTGGGACTCGGCCGTGACCCCGCGGCGCCTGCGGGTCTCCCAGCCGTCGTAGACCTGTCCCTTGTGACCGAAGGTGGCGGGCCGGTGTTCGGCGGGCCCCGGCTTGATCAGGTTCTCTTTCTCGGCGAACAGATCGTCGTTGGCCCACACCACAGCCCCGCCCGCGGTTCTGGCGGCAAGGTCGGGAAGCGACAGAAAGTGCGGGTGACCTGTGGGTCTCGGCGGTGTGCTCACCGGGACGAGCCTAGGTGAGCGGGCGCTGGCCGGGGCGGTGAGCCGTCACCGGTCGAGCCTCACCAGTTGTCACCAGTTGTCACCAGTTGTCGTAGCCACCCTCGGGGCCGAGCATGCGTTCGAGCCGGGTGCGGTTGATCCGGGCCAGCTCGTTGCGCACCACTTTGCGCTCGGTTTCGTAGTCGTTGTGCA
>Ga0310345_10005724_pt1 | contig 10959 bp, 10 predicted proteins | sample HC15DNA20500_MG_FD_204667 | JGI IMG/M metagenome (GOLD analysis project Ga0310345, IMG submission 204667) | Marine microbial communities from station ALOHA, North Pacific Subtropical Gyre - HC15-DNA-20-500_MG | ecosystem: Environmental > Aquatic > Marine > Oceanic | place: Pacific Ocean: North...
TTTGAAGGATTTCCTATAAATGGTGAGGATAAGTTAAGTATTTTAGATATGGGAAAACATCCTAATTTAGCTGAGGTGGTTCATAGACGAGCCGAAGAAGAAAAATTTCCAATAGAAAATATAGTATTCTTGAGTGCAAATTATAAAGATGTAGACTATTATAAAAATTGGTGTAAACGAAATAAAATTGAAACACCTATGAATTGGGTTTTACTTGATTGGTGTCAGAGAGCCATTTCTTCAGATTATAAACACTTAACAGATAGATTTGAGGATCACTTTAATTATAAAAAAGATAATTTAGATAAAATGAAACATTATTTGTGTTTATGTAGAAGATTAAAAACACCGAGATTATTTCATCATCTGGCATTAAATTATTTTAATTTGTTAGATAAAGGTTCAGTATCTTGTATTTTACCAAGAAGGGAAATTTCACATTTATTTCCTGAATTAAATATAGATAAATCTAAGATGGAAATGGATCATGCAGGAACTAAAACTTTTAGTGATTGTGCAAATTTAGAAGATTATGAATTTAATAAAACTTTGGAACATAGTAAGCTGCTAGATGATATTGTTGATGAATTTTATTTACGAATTAAACATTTAGGTGTACTCGGATATACAAAATACTTATTAAATGTTAGAAGTAGAGATAATGTAATGGATTTTGTTAAAAAATTACCGTTAATTGTAGATAGAAAAACTCATGATACTATAGATTCGTTTCATCACTGGGATTCGAAACTATATAAAGATACTATGTTTTCTTATATATATGAAACTTGGTCGTTGTCAAATAATATGGTTTTCTTTTCAGAAAAGATTTATAAGGCAATTTTAAACTTTCACCCATTTTTAGGAATGATTAATTATGAGACTATTAAATATATGAGAGAAAATGGATATAAAAGTTTTACTCCATTTATAGATGAAATTTATGACGGAGTAAAAGATCCAGATGTAAGAAGTGAACTATTATTAAAAGAAATGCAAAGATTGTGTGATATGCCAATTAATAAAATGTTAGATTGGTATGGAGATCAATCTGATATATTGATTCATAATTATGATATTTTTATGACTAATAAACACTTAGAGAATAGCGCAGAACAATTTTTAAAATCATGGGAGAGAGTTTATGGATAGAAAAAGAATACCTTTATATCACGAAAGGGCACAAGAAATTTTTAGTTGGACAGGTACTATATCAAAACTTGGAATCATGAGGACCGATCAGGGGGGCCGAGATGGGAGTATGGGACTACCTTTTCCAAATTGTTTACCAAAATCAGTTTATGATGAATTTGTAGAAAGTGGGGCAGAAGATGCAAATCCCTGGATACAGTCGGAAGAGTGTAAAGAAATACCTAGGATTAGGGCAGAAAATAAACACCCATTCCAACTAATGTCCCATTATGGATTTTTAGTTACAGTAGAATCAGAAGCAGAAAATTATGAAAAAATATGTAATGATTATGAGTTACTAATAACAAATAAACGAGATGAGAAATATGTTTATTTAATACAGCCACAATCTATAGATAGTGTTTCAATTTTTGAAGTTATTAATTACAATACACCGAATGAAGTAAAGGAAGATTTAAAGAATGACAAGGCTGTTATGTGTCTATCGTTTATTCAAGAAGGTGATTGTTATGAAACATTTTTTACAGATACTTATAAATTTTGTAATGAATTAGGTATGCCACATAAAAATTTTGTATTTTGTTCTAATAATGCTAATTTAGAACTTGAATATGATGAGTATTGTGAGAAAAATAATATTAAAGATAAGTCTACAATGATTTCAATTTATTATTATTATAATCATGTTTCATCAATGTATAGATTAGATTATAAGTGTTATAAAAACGACTGGGAACCACCTCAAACTGCAAGAATTACGAAGGAAGATGAAGATTCAAATTTTCACCATGATGGATTTAGAATAAATACATTAGAGAGATTTAATCCATTGAGAAAGGAAATTAGACCGTATCATTATATGTGTTATAATAGACAACCAAAACTACATAGAACATTGATGGTAGCTTATTTGATGAAAGAAAATTTATTAGATAAGGGATTGGTTAGTTTAGCTTCGGTATATGCCATAAGTGCGGATGAACACGATAACTTTATACCTTCATATAGAAATTTAAGAACACCAATATATACAGAAGAAGAGAAGGCAAAAATAATGCCATATTGGGATAAAGTAATAGAACAAGGTTCATTTACTGTAGATTTAAATGAAAAAGAAATGGAACACGTTTGGTTATCTTCGTGGATAGATGTTTTCCCAAGTATATATAATCAATGTTATTTTTCAGTAGTAAGTTCTACGAGTTTTGATACTACGTGGATGCACCCTGACGAAAAATTTTGGAAGGATTTAGGACAATTTAAACCATTCATTTGGGTAGGGCCTGCACATTCATTACAACATTTACGCACACAAGGATTTAAAACATTTTCACCTTGGATCGACGAGTCGTATGATGCAGAAGAAGATTGTGAAAAAAGAATGTTGATGATAGTGAAAGAAATAAAACGATTGTGTGATATGAGTTTAGAAGAAATACATGAGTGGTATCACGAAATGGAAGATGTTTTGAAACATAATTGGAGAAGAATATTAGATTATAACCCTTCACCATTTTTTAAACCATACAATAAACTTTATGATTTACTACAATAACTAACTATTTATATATAAGTCGTGTAGAGCTAACACGGGTGAGAATCCTGAAAGACCTATCCCTCTACAATTAGACTATAAAACACGGGTGGCATCATGGTAAATTGGTGCCTTCAATTATGGAGGCTTTTTTAATGCGAGTTTTAATAACAGGTATAACAGGTTTTGTAGGCAGTCATATGGCCGATTATCTTCTCCAGAAGACTATACCTGATATACAAATATACGGCCTTAGAAAATGGCGAAGTAGATATGATAATGTTTTCCAGTTATATGATTTACCTAACGTTACTTTTATCGAAGGAGATTTAACAGATAGAAGTAGTTTAAGTAGAGCAATTAGCATATCTAAACCAGATATAGTTTATCATTTTGCCGCCCAAAGTTTTCCTGAATCTAGTTTTGTAACTCCTACTTTAACATTAACAACTAATGTTATAGGTACGACTAACTTAATGGAAGAATTAAGAGTGGCAAAAGATAACGGTACCTGTGATCCAGTTATAATTAGCGTATCATCTTCAGAGGTCTATGGCAATCCTACTAAAGACGAAATTCCAATTACAGAAACAAATCCAATTCGTGCAGCAAATCCATATTCAATATCAAAAGTTGGTCATGATTTAATGTCACAATATTATGCTAATGCGTATGATATGAAAGTTATAATTACTCGTATGTTTTCCCATGAAGGCGCTCGTAGAGGAAAACGATTTGCGTTATCTTCATTTGCACATCAAATTGTTCAACATGAAAAGAAAAAAGATTTTGGTAAGGAAGGTAGCTGGTATGAAATTTATCATGGTAATTTAGATTCAGTTAGAACATATAATCATATAGATGATGCAGTTCATGCATATTGGTTAGCAGTAGATAAGTGTGATTATGGAGAAGTTTACAATATAGGTGGAGATGAAACTTATACAATTGATGAAGCTTTAGATATGTTGATATCTAAATCTAAAAATCCAGAAGTATTTATAAAATTACAAGATCCAGATAGAATGAGACCAACTGACATAACATTACAAGTTCCAAGCAGTGATAAATTTAGAGAAAAGACTGGTTGGAAACCAACAAAAGGATTGGAAGAAATATGCGATGATTTGTTAAATTATTGGAGAAAGCGTGCAGGAGCAATTGATTATGAGCGATTTTAAAGTAGAAGTAAAAACTTCCAAAGTATTTCCAGAAGTAAAAATATTAAAACCTGATCCTTGGTTTGATTATCGTGGTGAGATGTGGACATACTGGGAAAAAGAAAATGAGATATTACCAGAAGGAAATGAATGGAAAATATCAAAATTTACTCGTTCTTATAAAAACGTTTTACGGGGACTTCATGGCGACGGTGTAACTTGGAAACATATTACTTGTGTATGGGGTGAAATATATTTGGTAGTGGTAGATAATAGACCAGATTCGCCAAATTATAATAAGTGGGAAAGTTATATAATTTCAGAAAGAAACCATTTAAGTGTTTTAGTTCCACCTGAATTTGTAAATGGTCACTTATGTTTAAGTAATGAATGTTTATTTCATTATACACAATCTTATCCAAAAGATTATGTAGATTGGTTTGATCAAGATGAGGTTAAATGGAATGATCCAGAAATTGCAATAGAATGGCCAATTAAGAATCCTATTTTGAATTGGAGAGATAGATGAAACATATAGTAACTAGTGGGTGTAGTTTTTCTAATACTGAAGATTGTGTAGATTATACAAGATTTAAAATGGAACATGATTCATATCAATTAGATAATTACAAAAGTTGGGCATTACATTTAGAAGATATAGTTCCAGATTCTAAAGTTTATAATAGGGCGTTACCTGGTGTAGGAAATGGACATATCGTTAGGTCTATAATTTGGCAAGTTAATGAATTATTAAAACAAAATATAAAACCAACTGATGTTTTTATGCAAGTAACTTCACCAGATAGAAAAGAACTTTTACTTGATTGTGAGGATATGACTTCTGAAACAGATCGTAATTTACATTCACATTATATACCAGATATATGGTTGCCACGAATGTCACGACATCATAATGCAAAAGAACTTAATGAAAATAAAATGTGGTTAAAACATTCATACGACGATGATTCTATGATGAAGTATCATTATAAATATTATAATAATAAGATGAGTGCATTTGTTGAAACATTAGAAAATATGTTAAGATTAGAGTGGTTTTTAAAATTACATAAAATTAATTATAAAATATTTTTCGGATGGACAATTTTAAATTTTGATTTTTGGCAAGCAACCGAGACAGAATATTTGTGGGGAATGTTAGATTTAGATAATGTATGGTTTTATAAAAATTATAGCGGAATTACACAGTGGGTAGCAGATAATTTACCATTTGAAGATAGGTATGTTACAGGAGATAGATTGACTGAAGATGGTTTTCCATTAGACCAACATCCATCAAATAAAGCACATAGAGAATTTGCAAAACAGGTAGTTTCTAAATGGATAAAATAGAATATAATGAAATGGTTGATTCGTATGAAGTGGGGTGGATATGTGATTTTTCAAAAGAAACTTTTGATTATATTAAAGATAATGCTGTTATATATGAAGAAGTATATAGACAAAAAAAACCTTTATATTATAGTTTAAATAAAGAAACATTAACTTCAATGTATGAAATAATGAAGCGATGGAATAAAAGTTTTATATTAATTATGGAAGATGGTGAATCAAATTGGTTCCATTTTAATAATCAAGAAAAAATACATGAGTTGTGTGAACAAACTGGAGTCCCTGAAGATAAAATAGTATATATTACAAATGATGTGGAGTGTGATGTAGTGTATGATAAGTGGTTTACAAGACAGTCAAAGTATAAAACTAAAATTAATTTTATAAACCACCCATGTCTATTAATGCAAAATAAGATGGATACAAAGCCTCCATATAAGGATTATTATAAAATAGAAAGGTACAAGGATAGATCAAAATTACCTACTAAAAAATTTATATGTTTGATGGGACATAAAAGTATACAAAGAAGTTTTCTTTGGAATTTTTTTGAAAATAAAGATATAAAAGAAGATGGGCATATTTCTTATCTTGGTAATAAAGTGTGGTTGCCAGATAGTTTCACAGATAGTAGTACTTATCATATGAGTTCCAGTCCAACTGCAGATAAATTGCAAAAATATTATAGAGATTCTTATTTTTCAATAGTTCCCGAAGGAGAAGGTGGTGCACAATTATCAGAAAAAGTACATAAACCTTTACTACACGCTCATCCATTTATTTTATTTTCTTACAATCATGATATTGGAGAATTTGCAACAGGTATGTTAAGTAGGTTAAAAGAGTGGGGGTTTGAAACGTTTCCTGAATTGTTTGATGAATCTTATGATGAGATTAGTAATGTAGATGAGAGAAGAAATAATTTCAAACAACAAATTTTAAGATTGTGTAATATGGAAACCAATGAATTACAAAAATTATGTGAGAGTGTTGAAGATAAATGTATACATAATCAACAAATAGCATCAAGTTTGAAACTACCGAATGAACAATTAATAAGTAAATTAGAAAGTTTGAAAAATGGATAAACAATATTTAATAGACTTTGAAACAGAAGTTAAAGAACGATATGAAGCAGGTGAAATCAAAGCACCAGTTCATTTAAGTTCAAATAATGAAGAACAACTTATAGAAATATTTGAAGATGTAGGTAAAGATGATTGGGTATTCAGTAGTTGGAGAAATCATTATCATGCACTCTTACATGGTGTTCCAAGAGATACACTTATGGATTTAATTGTTAGGGGTAAAAGTATGAGTGTATATTCAGAGAATCCTAAATTTTATTCATCAGCGATAGTTGGTGGAATTATACCAATCGCACTTGGAACGGCAAAGGCACTTAAAATGAAACAAGATGACACTTTAAATAAAAATTATTACAGAGATAATAAAAGAAAAGTGTGGTGTTTTATTGGAGATATGACTTTTGAAAGTGGTATTTTTTATGAGTCATATAAGTACGCAAAAAACTTTGATTTACCGTTACAATTTGTAGTTGAAGATAATAATCTTTCTACAAATACACCAGTTGATGAAACTTGGGGTGGAAAACGAGATAGACCAAGTGATGTAATTTATTATCAATATAAAAGTGATTATCCACATCACGGAACAGGAAATTGGGTGTTATTCTAATGAAATATAAAGATGAAATAATAAGAAGTATGGAGTGGTTGAGTGAAAAGGAAGATACTTTATTTCTAGGACAATCAGTTTTGTACAGTGGTAATGCAATTTATAATACATTAAAAACACTACCAGAGGAAAAAAGAATTGAATTACCAGTATTTGAAGAAATACAAATGGGAATGTCTACGGGAATGGCATTAGAGGGATTAGTTCCGATTAGTTGTTTTCCGAGATTTGATTTTTTATTAAGATGTATGGATGCGTTAGTAAATCATTTGGATAAAATGCAAAATATGACAGAAGAAACATTTAAACCAAAAGTTATAATGAGAACTTCTATTGGTTCTACAAACCCTTTAAATGGAGGAGTTCAACATACAAATAATTATACAGCCCCAATAATTCAAATGTTACATGAAGTTAATGTGGTATTGTTGAATGAACCAGAACAAATATTTCCAACATTTGAATCTGCATATGAACGAGAAGGTTCTTCTTTAATAATAGAGTGGGGAGATTATTATAATGAAAAATAAAAACGTCCTGGTAACTGGCGGAAATGGGATGATAGGGCAGGCATTGGTTGAGTTATTATATGATACAACACCTGATAACATAATGGTAGCCGATTTACCAAACGTTGATTTGAGAGATAGAAAAGATTGTAAGGCTGTATGTGAAGATCAAGATGTAGTATTTCATCTTGCTGGAATTAAAGGTTCACCACAAAGATGTATGGAAGCACCAGCAACATTTAGTGTTCCTATGATTCAGTTTAATGCCAATATGGTTGAGGCGGCATATAACGCAGATGTAGATTGGTTTTTATACACGAGTTCAGTTGGAGTATACCATCCAGCAGAAGTATTTGTGGAAAATGATGTTTGGAAAACATTTCCATCAGAAAATGATTGGTATGCTGGATGGGCAAAAAGAGTTGGTGAATTGAATGTACAGGCATATATGAAAGAATATGATTGGAATAAATGTTCAATAGTAAGACCAGCTAATGTATATGGTCCCAATGATAATTTTGGTCAGTATTCTATGGTTATTCCATCATTGATTAAGAAAGCACATGAAAATGAAGTGTTGGAAGTGTGGGGAGATGGTTCACCAGTAAGGGATTTCGTTTATTCTGAGGATGTAGCTCGGGCGATGAAGTTTGTAGTTGAAAATAAGATAACAGAACCAGTTAATATTGGGAGTGGAACTGGCACTACAATTAAAGAGATAGCGGATATTATAGCAAATTATTTTGAAAAAGAAATAAAATGGGATATAACGAAACCAATGGGTGATATGAAACGAATTATGTCTACTGATAGACTTGAAAGTTATGGTTTTAAACTTAAGTATGATTTAAAAGAAGGTATAGAAAAAACTATAGAATGGTATTTGAATTTATGAGAATATTAATTACAGGTGGTGCAGGGTATCTCGGATCAGTGATTGTTCCTATTTTATTAGAACGGGGATATTATGTAACTGTATATGATAATTTATTGTATAATCAATTAACATTAACTAATTTATGTTATAAACGCAATTTTAAATTCATATATGGAGATGTTAGAGATTATACAAAACTAAATAACTATGTTAATAAGTCTGATTGTATTATACCGTTGGCTGGTATAGTTGGATTTCCAGCTTGTGAGAAGGATAAACAATTAGCCACAGCAGTAAATTATTATCAGATAAAAGATATTGTGGATAATATGTCGGCAGATCAGATGTTATTGTTTCCAAATACTAATAGTGGATATGGAAGTAGGTCAAGTGGTATGGTTACTGAAAATAATAAACTTACACCAATTACACATTATGGACATACTAAATGTGATGCAGAAAATTATATTAAATCGTATAGTAAAGGAATTATATTTAGATTGGCTACGGTTTTTGGTATCTCTCAGAGAATGAGATTGGATTTATTAGTAAATGAGTTTGTATATAAAGCATTAACAGATAAATATATTACTATATTTGAAAGAGAGGCTGTTCGCAATTACATTCATATTAGAGATGTAGCTTCGGTATTTGAATGGATGATTGTTAATTATGATACACATAAAAATCAAATTTTTAATGTGGGATTATCAGATACTAATATTAATAAACAACAATTAGCAGAAAAAATTAAAGAATATGTTTCTGATTTAGCAATAACATATTCGGATTATTATAAAGATCCTGATAAAAGAGATTATATTGTATCAAATAAAAAAATAGAATCGACAGGTTGGAAACCTAAATATTCTTTAGATGATGGAATTAAAGAATTAATCAAAGGATATAAAATTATTATAAATAATGATTCAAGTCATTTTAGAAATGCATTTCCTTTAACTTACGGAGCGTCATTATGAGAATACTAGTAACGGGAACTACTGGGTTGGTTGGTAGTTCATTATTAAAAATTTTAGTTAGTAAAGGGCATAAAGTTAAGGCTACACTTCACGTGACTGATTCTAAAGAACATATCGAGGGGGTAGAATATTTACATGGAGATTTAAATGATTATGATTTTTGTAAGGATGCATCCACAGATGTAGATATAGTTTTTAATTGTGCTGCTAATACTTCTAATGCGGTGGATACAATAGAGTCACCGTTAGTACACGTTACATCAAATGTAGTTATTAATAATTATTTAATTTCAGCTTCACATTTAAATAAAGTAAAGAAGTATATTTTTATAAGTAGTTCAACAGTGTATCCACCTTCAGGTGATATACCAGTAAAAGAATCAGATTTTATTTTTGAAGAACCATATCCCGTTTATTTTCCAGTTGGGTGGATGAAAAGATTTGGTGAGGTTTTATGTGAAATGTATTCAAAACATATACCTGACCCAATGACCTGTATAGTTGTACGACCAGCAAATATTTATGGTCCAGGTGATAAATTTGATTTTGATAGGTGTCATGTTACACCCGCAACAATTAGAAAAGTAGTAGATAGACATAATCCAATTAAGGTTTGGGGTGATGGGGAGGATGTTAGAGATATAATTTATATTGACGATTTTATAGATGGATTAGTTACTGTTATGGAAAACTGTAATGAATATGATGTGTTTAATATAGGTAGTAATACAGCACATAGTATAAATGAAATATTAAATACTTGTATGGGTGTTGAGAATTACGACGCACCTATTGAACATATTAGTGGGAAACCATCTATGATTAAAAAACGTTATATAGATTCTAGTAAGATGAAAGAGAAATTTGGTTGGGAGGCAAAAATTACTTTAAAGAAAGGTATAGAAAAAACAATAAAATGGTATAAAGAGAATTATAATGGAAAGTAAGAAACAAATGTTAAAAAGTTGGGAAGAAAATGGATTTATTAATATTCCAATGTTTTCTAAAGAAGTTGTAAAAGAAATGGGAAGGGAAGCAAGTAGATTGTTAAATGAAAGAGATCCAGAGTGGGAAAAAAATGGTATGGGTGGTCATAGATTTTATGAGCATCCACATAAAAGTTCAGAGTTGTTTATGAAAATAATAAAAGATAAACGAATTATTAATCTTATGGAGATTCTTATTGGCAACGATTTAAATATTCCAGATTGTAAAATAGAAGCAACTCAATCATGGATGTATTTTAAACCACCTGGTGAATTGGGTAGAGATGTTCATCAAAATATTTTTTATTCTCATGCAAATTATGGAGAAGTGATTAATATAAGTATTGCAATAGATTATTCTGATAGAGAAAATGGGTGTGTATATTATTATCCAGGTTCACATAAAGACGATATCTGTTATCCAATACCAGATTCATCACATACAGAGTTTGCTTCAAGAGATCGAGAAAGAGAAAAAACAAATCCAGGAGGACAACCAAATGAAAGAGGTAAACCTTTATATGTTCCTGGAAATTGGGTTGATGGTAAATGGGTTGATAAGTATCCAAAAGTATATCTAGAATGTAAACCTGGTAGTGTATCATTATTAAATTCTCACATATTACATGGTTCAGACGATAATAATTCAAGTGATAGATGGAGACGATGTATTCTAGTGCAATATCAGAAATTTGGAAAAATACATAGTG
>Ga0310345_10005725_pt1 | contig 10957 bp, 13 predicted proteins | sample HC15DNA20500_MG_FD_204667 | JGI IMG/M metagenome (GOLD analysis project Ga0310345, IMG submission 204667) | Marine microbial communities from station ALOHA, North Pacific Subtropical Gyre - HC15-DNA-20-500_MG | ecosystem: Environmental > Aquatic > Marine > Oceanic | place: Pacific Ocean: North...
GATCGCGCGCATGGTTCCGCAGCCGACAATCGCGTTGCAAGTCCCGCCATTCAATCGTATATACGGCGCGTATATACAAGAGGCTGCTCCGATGACGCGATACGCCAAGGTCTTTCGCTCCGGCAATTCTCAAGCGGTCCGGCTTCCCAAGGACTTCCGGTTCGAGACCAATGAGGTCGAGATCACGCGGGACGGGGACGCCGTGGTTCTCCGGCCGGCGGATCGCAAACGCGAGCCGTGGGCGGGCGTCAAGGCGGCGATCGCGCTGGGCACGGACGACGATGATTTCTTTCCCCAAGGGCGTGAGCAGCCGAGCGAGCCGGACGCTCGCGAATGGAACGACCTGTCCCGGTGATCGCGACGCTTCTGGACACCAATGCAGCGATCGCGCTCCTGGGAGGGCGGTCGGCTCCCATGATGAAGCGTCTCGCCATGTCGCCTGAGGGGTCCGTGGCGGTTTCCGCCATCGTCGCCTACGAACTCTGGTTCGGCGCCATGAAAAGCAGGCGTGTTGCCTTGAATTCCCAGCGCCTCGACCTGTTCTTCGGGGATATTGCCATCCTTCCATTCGAAGCCGAGGATGCGCGGGTCGCGGGCGCAATCCGGGCCGATCTCGAACGGGCCGGCTGCCCGATTGGGCCCTATGATCTGTTGATTGCGAGCCAGGCCCTGGCGCGGGGGCTGACGCTCGTGACCCACAATGTCCGGGAGTTTGCGCGGGTTGCGGGGCTTGTCATGGAGGATTGGGCGACGGAACCGGGCTCTCCCGCCTGAGTTCGATGTGGCCTTTCGGTCCGCAGACCTGCTAGAGCAGCGACAGAAGAGGAAACGCACTTCGAGAGGCACCGACATGAAATTCTTCGTCGACACCGCAGACGTCAATGAGATCCGCGAGCTGGAAGATGCCGGGCTTCTCGATGGCGTCACCACCAACCCCTCGCTGATCATGAAGGCGAACCGTCCGATGAAGGAGGTGATCGCCGAGATCTGCGACGTGGTGGAAGGCCCCGTCTCCGCCGAGGTGACGGCGACCGAGGCTGCCGAGATGATCCGCGAGGGCAAGGTCCTCGCCGAGATCGCCGACAATGTCTGCATCAAGCTGCCGCTCACGCTCGACGGCCTCAAGGCCTGCAAGGAGCTTTCCGGTGAAGGCTATCTGATCAACGTCACGCTCTGCTTCTCGGCGGTCCAGGCGCTTCTGGCGGCGAAGGCCGGTGCGACCTTCATCTCGCCCTTCATCGGCCGTCTCGACGACATCAATATCGACGGCATGGCGCTGATCGCCGACATTCGCCGGATCTACGACAATTACGGCTTCGACACGGAGATCCTCGCCGCCTCGATCCGCACCATGAACCATGTGCGCGAGGCCGCGCTCATCGGCGCCGACGTCGCGACCGTGCCGCCGGCAACGCTGAAGGGTCTCGTCAAGCACCCGCTGACCGACAAGGGCCTGGAACAGTTCCTTGCCGACTGGAAGAAGACGGGCCAGTCGATCGGCTGAGGTAATCGGCTGGCGCCATCCGCGATGCTCTCCCGGCGTGGCGCTTTGCTCGGTGAAGCGCCTTCGTGCGTGGCATATCGCGAGAGCGGCGGTGCCAGGCCGCGGCTCCGCTACGATGGCGATTGTCGTAACCCTTTGAAATGTCGTCATCCTCGGGCTTGTCCCGAGGATCTACTGCCGGTGACGCGTCAAAAGCCTTGCCGAACGCCCTTCCTCTCACGAAGAGCCCTATGAACTACCCTCGGTAGATCCTCGGGACAAGCCCGAGGATGACGGTGCGGAGGAGTAAATGGCTGAGAATATGACGATTTTTGGTTTTATCTCCGGCCTGGTCGCGTGCCCGTGAGGCGCTTCCAGGAGCGCTGTGAATGTCGTCGTGCGCTCAGCGGTTGAGAGAACACGATTCCCACCCCGAAATCCTACCCTTTCGCCCCCGCAGCACCTCATGCCGCCCGCTCCTGCTGCCGGGCGACGTCTTCGCGCGAGGGGTCGTCGGCATCCGGTCGGACGACGCGGCTGACCAGGCCTCCGAGCGTCAGGCCCTGGACGAGGACGGAGAAGATCACGATGGCATAGGTCGCGGTCACGATGATGTCGCGCTCGGAGCCTTCGGGCAGCGACAGCGCCAGCGCCACGGAAATGCCGCCCCGCACCCCGCCCCAGGTCAGGACGGTGACGATGCCGCGCGAGAAGCGCTCGCGCAGACGCACGATCTGGAAGGGGAGGTAGACCGCGAAGAAGCGTCCGGTGAGCACCAGCGGGATGGACAGCGCGGCCAGCGCCCCGGTTTGCCAGTTGAAGTCGACCACCAGGAGTTCAAGCCCGATCAGCATGAACAAGACGGCATTGAGGATGTCGTCGATCAGCGTCCAGAAGCCGTGCAGATAGCGCTGGGTGAGATCGCTCATGGCATAGGCGACGCCGCGATCGCCGATCAGGAGACCGGCGACGACCACTGCAATCGGCCCCGAAAGGCCCATCTGATGCGCCGCGGCATAGGTCCCCATGACGAGGGCGATCGAGATCATCACCTCGACCGGGTAATCGTCGATCTTCAGCATCATCCAATAGGCGACATAGCCGGTGATGGCACCGAAGATCGCGCCGCCGAAGGCCTCGACAGCGAAGTGCTCCATCGCCAGTGAGAATGTCAGGTGCTCGCCGGCGGAGCCCGTGGCGAGGCCGACCAGAATGGTGAAGACCACGACGCCGACGCCGTCGTTGAAGAGCGATTCGCCGGCCATGTCGATCTCGAGCCGCTTCGGCACGCCGGTCATGTTCTTCAGCGTGGCGAGCACGGCGACGGGGTCCGTCGGCGAGATCAAGGCACCGAAGACCAGCGCCCAGGTGAAGCTGATCGGCACCCCGACCCATTGGGCGAGATAGTAGAAGCCTGTCGCGCAGATCCCTGTCGAGATCAGGACGCCCAATGTCGCCATCAGCCCCACCGAAAGGGCGCGCGACTTCAAGGCATCCCAGTCGACATGCAAGGCGCCGGCGAACAGTAGGAAGCCCAGCATCCCTTCCATCAGCGTTTCGTTGAAGTCGATGCCGACGACCGTCTCCCGCACCGTTGCGGGAAAGTCGAGACGCGGAAAAGCCCAGGACAGCGCCATCAGGCAGAGCGACGTCACGAGGGCGAGGATGAGCAGGCCGGCATTGCTGGGAAGGTCGAGATAGCGCTTGTTGAAATAGCCGAAGAGCGCGGCGAGGACGAGGAGCAGCGCAGCCAGGTCGAAAAGTGTCAGCATGAGCGGCTCTGATCCCGTGGCACAACAAGAAAGAGGGCGGCGCTGGCGCCGCCCTCGTCAACATCATGGAATGCTGTTGAAGGCCAGACCTATCCGCCTTGCGGGCAAAGGTCAGGCCTGGAAGTGGCTCTCCAGGAAGTAGATCGACTTGTCGAGACCACGGCCGACCTCGGTCAGAAGGTCCTCAGTCAGGTCGTCGCCGGCCTCGGAGGCCTCGTCGATGCCCTTTTCGACCGCCGCGCTCCACTTGGCATAGGAGTCCGTCAGCCGCTTGAGGTGGTCTTCGGACTTGACGAGGTCGAGCGGATAGGGGTCGAGAACGGTGTTCTCAGTGGCGGCCTGCACGGTGCCATGCGCCTGGCCGCCGAGAGCGGTCAGCCGCTCGGCGATGTCGTCGACATAGGCTTCGGTGACTTCGTGCAACTCGTCGAAGAGCTTGTGAACCGCGATGAAGTTCATGCCCTTCACGTTCCAGTGGGCCTGCTTGGTCTGGTAGGTGATGTCGACCGCGGTGGCGAGATGGGTCTGCAGAAGCTCGACCATCGAGCCGCGAATGTTCTCCGAGATCGGATTCTTGGTCGGGTGAAGCTTGGTCTTTGTGGACTTGGCCATGATCGTCTCCTTCGATGTCTGGAAGTCGGGTGCCCGGAAATCGCGTCGGGCGCCGCGATCTATCGGGGACGGAAATCGTCGAGAGGCGCCGGAGTTCCGAAACGCACTGTCATCCGCGTCAACTGGTCCCGGACGTCCGAGGGTCGGTCTCCCGGCGGTTGCGGTGCCGCGGCGTTGTTCCAGTTACAGCCGCAAGATCGATAAGGTTTGCACGTCAACGGGTTGACCGCGTCTGGCCTTGGACCCGGCATCGACAATACCGGCGCAAGGCGGGGCTGCAGGCCTCTCAGAGAGAAATTTGCTTGAACGGGAAACGATCATGAAGACGATGTTCATCACCGGTGCGTCGAGCGGCATCGGCGCGGCGACCGCGAGACGGGCGGTGGAGGCCGGCTACAATGTTGCGCTGGCCGCACGCTCCAGGGACAAGCTCGACGGTCTCGTCGAGGAACTCGGGAGCGACAGGGCCCTCGCGGTCTCGTGTGACGTTACGGACTTCGCCTCGCAGCAGCAGGCCGCCAAGGCGGCAATGGAGCGTTTCGGCTCGATTGATGTGGTTCTCGCCAATGCCGGCGTCGGCGCGTCCGGTTCAGGGACCGCCGGCGGCAAGCCGGAGGAATGGGACAAGATGGTGCGCACCAACGTCCTCGGCGTCATGTATACGGTAAAGGCCACCCATGAGGCCGTCATCGCCGCCAGGGGCCATTTCCTCATCACCAGTTCGGGAGCCGGGCGGAAGATCATTCCCGGCTCCGTCTATGGCGCGACCAAATGGGCGATGTCGGGCTATGGCGCCAATCTGCGCGAGGAGATGCGGGACAAGGGCGTGAAGGTCACGCTGATCGAGCCGGGCATGGTGAACACGCCCTTCTTCGACGATCCGAAGCCGAACGCCATGGATGCCGACGACGTCGCCCGGGCGGTCATCTATGCCATCTCGCAGCCCGAAAACGTCCTGGCCGGGGAAATCTGGGTCGAGCCGCTCAATCGGTAGGCCATCCGAAATGGGGCCGGTCTGCTTGCCGGTCCCATAGATGCTCCAAGACGGGGTCGGCGGTTATTCGGCGATCGCCGCGTCGGTCAGCTTGCCGAGTGCGTTGACCATGGTGGTGATCGACTGGGAGCCTGCGTCGAGGCCGTAGCGATCCGCCAGTTCCTGCGGCTGGAGATAGCCGATTTGGGTCACGCCGTTCTCTTCCCAGATCAGAACCTTCTGCGGCAGGTCGAGGGCGACGCGGCGGTTCTCCTGCATCAGGGGCGTGCCGATCTTCGGATTGCCGAAGATCACGAGCGTGGTCGGCGGCAGGTCGAGATCGGCCGAAGCCGCATTGGCCTGATGATCGACCACTGCCATCACCCTAGCGCCGGCCTTCTCGATCGCGCCGGTCAGCGCATCGACCGTGTCGGCGACGGAATGGGGGCTCTCCTTGGTCTGCCACTCGGCCGCCAGGGCCGGGCCGGCGGTCATCGCAATGATCGCCGTCGCTGCGAGCATCATCCGTCTCATGTTGCTTCCTCCCTGCCCGGCAAACCGCCCAACGTCGAGCCTCAGCCCATGTGCTCCTTGATGCCCATGAAGGCCTTGTCGCCCCACACCTCGCGGATCGTGGCGTCGCGGCGGCAGCCGGTGCGATAGTACTTATATTTCAGCGGGTTCTTCTGGTAATAATCCTGGTGGTAGCCCTCGGCTTCCCAGAAGGTCGGAGCCTTGGAGACGGTGGTCGCGACCTCGCCGAGATCCTGCTTCACTTCGGCCTTGGTGGCCTCGGCCTTCTGCAGCTGCTCGTCATCCGTCGCGAAGATCGCGGTGGTGTAGGAGTGGCCGCGATCACAGAACTGACCGCCCGCGTCGGTCGGGTCGATCGAATGCCAAAACACCTCCAGAAGCTTGTCATAGGTGACCTTGGACGGATCGTAGGTGATCCGCACCGCTTCCACATGACCGGGATGGTTGCGGTAGGTCGGGTTCTCGTTCTCGCCGCCGATATAGCCCGAGACGGTCTCCATGACGCCGTTCACATGGTCGAAATCACTCTCCACACACCAGAAACAGCCGCCGGCGAAGATCGCCGTCTCGGTCTCTTGCGCCATGGTCGAGCCTGCGGTGCCGGCAAAGCCCAGTCCCATGAGTGCGGCGCTGGCAAGCGCGATGGCCGATCTGCGGTTCATTCCCGTCTCCTTGATCTTGCAGGATCATCTTGGTCGACGATCCCTGCCTCGGATAGAGAGGCGGGAATCGACGGTTCTCAAGAGAGATTTCGCTCACAAGGCCGCGAATGTTTCATCGCGCCGCGATCAAATCCTGCGTGATCGGCAATGCGGCCGGGATCATCCGCCGTCGGCCGCAAAGCCTGCCGCCTCGATGCCGGCGATGGCCGCGGCCTCGTCATTGTCGGAGGTGTCGCCGGTGACGCCGACCGCGCCGAGAATCGCCCCGCCTTCGCCGCGCACGAGCACACCGCCGGGGACCGGGACGAGCACGCCTCCAGCCAGCGCGTTCATCGCCTGGATGAAATAGGCCTGCTCTTCCGCCCGCTTGTGGAGCGCGCGCGAGCCCATGCCGAGACCGATGGCGCCGTTGGCCTTGCCGATGGCGATATCCGGACGCATGCGCGAGGACCCGTCGGAACGCTCCAGCGCGATCAGCGCGCCGCCAGAGTCGAGCACGGCGACGGTCAGCGGCTTGAACCCTTTGGTAACGCCGGCCTTCAGCGTCTCGGCGACGATGATGCGGGCTTTTTCAAGTGTCAGCATGGCGATCTCCCTCTTGTTTCGCCGCGGGAGATAGGGGGCTGAGGCGCGCTGTCATCGCGGACCGCGATCGGGGCTGGCGTTTATGCAAGGTCACTTGCGCGGCTCCAACGGGCCAGTCGGCAAAGGTGATCCGCTACCAGCCCGGCTATTCGCCCTGATCGAGCCCGAAGCGTGTCCAGCGATTGGCGAAACGCTCCTTGTGGCCGCCGATAAATCGTGCCGAGACCCAGCCGTCCGACCCGGGACGCTTGATCCGATACCAGACGCCCTGGTCGTCCGCGGTGACCTCGCAACCGGTCACCTCGACTTGGCTTCCCGCCGTAAGGCTCGTCACGACGCGACCCTCGCGGCCAGGGGCGTCGCGCAGATTGACGTTGCGCTTGATCGTCGGGCGGTTGTCTGCGGAAAACGTCCCCGGCAGAAGCTCGCCGTCGCGGCAGGAATAGGCCTCGGCGAGAAAATGATTGCTCACCGTGTCGACTCCGACCGCCGAGGCGGGGCACATCTGGCTCGGAAAAGCGTCCTTGAACTCTCGGCAGCCATCATTGTCCCGCCACACGGAGATGCCGATCTCGGCGCTCTCACCGACGCGGACCTGACAGGAGAAGCCTTCGCAGGTGGCAGTGAACGCGCGGCTGCCGCCATTCATCAGCTCGGAAAGGAGCGGCGAGCCGGTACCATTCTGCGATCCTACGGGTTCGAGGCGGAAATCGCAGAAATCGTCTTCCCACGTGGCGAGTTTTGATGGGCCGGCTGTGAGCGTCAGATTGCAGAGATGCCCGACCGTCGAAGTATCGAGGCCGGCGGCTCCGATTTCGGTGACGTCGGACCCTTTGGCGACAGGGGTGAAGCCCATCCGCCAGGTCTCGAGGTCGCCGCGCAGCATATAGAAATCGGACGGCGTGCGGTAGCGCAGCGTGCGCTGGAGGAGTTCCGGTGGATTGGCCTCGTTGGCCAGAAGCCCGACCATCGCCGCAGCCACATCGTAACCGAGATCGAGCATTTCCAGGCCGCTCACCGCCTCGGTATCCGTGCCGGAGGCGAAATACGGCATGTGAAAGCCGAGCTCTGCCCCCTTCTCGACGAAGCGGATATCGGTGGTCGGGTGAGCGCGATCGCGCGAGTCGGCAAAGAGAACGGCGCAGGCCGAAAGGCAGCGGTCTTCGGAAAGGATGATCAGACCGGCGATGCGGGGATCATTCCCCTCGATGTCGTTCAACAGGACTTTCGACAGGCGGAAGGCTTCGCCGAAATTGCCGCCGGGACTATCGAGGGAAAGAACCACATAATAGGTCAGCTCGGGATACTGATCCGGCGGCGCCTGGAGGATCGCGGCGAGCTTGTCGGCGTCGCTGGGCTCGATCGGGCCTTCGAGCCGGATCACCGTCGGCCCCGGCGAATACGGGCTTTCGAGCTTCAGCGCCAATTCGCTGAAGTTCTCCGGATTGCGCTGTCGCAACAGATCCGCGCCGACCGGCGAGCGCGGCGGGAAGAGCCGCTTCAACCCCGTCACGCGGTCGGACAGATCCGGCCGGATCGTGATCTCCGCCGCCATCGAAGCGCCCGCCAAGGCGACGAGGAGGGCGAGCGCCAGAAGGAGGATCGCTGCTGCAAGGCCCGAACGCGCGGACTTCGGTGTCGTCATAGCGATCATCGATAGGGCCGCCCGTCCTTGTGGGAGAAGCGCCATGCGCCGGCTTCCGCATCATAGGCTGCGGTGAGATCGTCGGCCGGATAGGAGCCCTCATCACCGGGCGTCCTGTCCCCGATTTCCAGATAGGTGGCGTCCTCTTCCGTGCGGTTGACGAGTTGGTGGGCAAGGCCCGCAGCGGGAAACCCGGCACACATTCCGGGCGCAAGCTCGATTTCCCCCTCGTCAGTCACGAGCGTCGGCCGACCGGCGATGATGTAGACAAACTCGTCCTGCTTCGAATGGCGATGGAGAAGGGCGGATTCGCCGCCGGGCTTGAGCGTCGTCAGATTGACCCCGAAATTCCTGAGCCCGAAAAGATTGCCCAAGGGACGTTTGACCCGGTTCGCCATGCGACTGAAGAAGGGTTCCGGGTAGTTGGAGGGCTTCAGTCTGGGGGCGGCCTCCGAAGCGAGGATCGCCAAGGGGCGTTCGCTCTGCGCTGACTCCGCCTGTGGCGTTTCCGGCCGGTCCATTTACGCCCCCTCCCTCGCACGCAACCGCGGAGCAGCCGGCCGATTGCCGACAGGAGCGCTTGACGTCTCAGCCGCTCACGCCGTGTGCGACAGTCGACGATTTTCATGACGTAAAGTCAATCGCTGCGCCGCGGCGTCGCTCGGAAGCGGCGGTTTCCATGGACGCCCACAATGTGCTGAAGGCGCAAGGACGGGCGGAGCCACGCGGCCCCGCCCGTCCTTGTCGAAAATCAGACCGAAGCTCAGGCCTCGCCCTTCAGAACCACCGGGATCAGAAGGTCGCCCCAATTGCCGTTGCCGCCATGGTGGCGGGCCGAACGGACGAGTTCGACCGAAACGCCGGCTTCCACAGCCTTCATGACGGATTGGTTGAGGCGATGGAGATCGTTGGCGAGCATGCGGATCGCGGTCTGCTGGGCGTCGTCCATCGCGGAGGACTGCTCCTCGGCGCGTTCCTTGACGCGGGTGCGGGGACGATCGTGCTCGTTGGCGACTGCACTCATGATGTTTCTCCCTTGATTGCCGGCCATTCGGCGGCTGGGGTGAGACTTTGCCGATCCTCGGGGCTGTAGTGCCTCGGGACGTGATGGCGGGGACCGGGCCCAGTCTCCCAAGCATCGCCCGGTCCCTGGCGAAGGCCCCGGTACGCAGGCCCTTCGCGCGACTTTTCGATCGCCTTACTCGGCGGCGACGTGCAGGGGGGCGTCCTTCTTGAACTGGTCGCTCTCGGTCGACTCGCCCATGGCGGTTGTCGACGACAGACCGCCGGTAATCGCCATGGAGACCGCATCGAAATAGCCGGTGCCGACCTCGCGCTGGTGGCGCGTTGCGGTGAAGCCCTGATCCTCCGCCGCGAACTCGGCCTGCTGCAGTTCCGAATAGGCCGCCATCTGCCGCTCATTGTAGCCCTTGGCGAGGGTGAACATGCCGTAATTCAGCTGGTGGAAGCCGGCGAGCGTGATGAACTGGAACTTGTAGCCCATGGCGCCCAGTTCGCGCTGGAACTTGGCGATCGTCGCGTCGTCGAGGTTCTTCTTCCAATTGAAGGACGGCGAGCAGTTATAGGCGAGAAGCTGGTTCGGATGCTCCTTGCGCACGGCCTCGGCGAAGCGCTTGGCCTGCTCGAGATCGGGCTTGGAGGTCTCGCACCAGATGAGGTCCGAATAGGGCGCATAGGCGATGGCGCGGGCGATGCATGGCTCGAGACCGTTCTTCACCCGGTAGAAGCCTTCCGGCGTGCGGCCGGCGTCATAGTCGACGAAGGGCTGGTCGCGCTCGTCGATGTCGGAGGTGAGAAGCTTCGCCGCTTCCGCGTCCGTCCGGCAGATCACCAGCGAGGGCGTGCCCATCACGTCGGCTGCGAGGCGGGCCGCCGAAAGGTTGCGGATATGCGCCTGGGTCGGGATCAGCACCTTGCCACCCAGATGGCCGCACTTCTTTTCCGAAGCGAGCTGGTCCTCGAAGTGAACGCCTGCGGCGCCTGCCTCGATATAGGCTTTCATCAGTTCGAAGGCGTTGAGCGGGCCGCCGAAGCCGGCTTCCGCGTCGGCGACGATCGGTGCGAACCAGGTGTCGACCGACAGGCCCTTGCCTTCCGCCGTCTCGATCTGATCGGCGCGCTGGAGCGTGCGGTTGATGCGCCGGCAAAGCTCAGGACCCGCATTGGCCGGGTAGAGCGACTGGTCCGGATACATCGCCGAGGCGGTGTTGGAGTCGGCCGCGACCTGCCAGCCCGACAGATAGATCGCCTTCAGCCCGGCGCGCACCTGCTGCATCGCCTGATTGCCGGTCATGGCGCCCAGCGAATTGACGAAGTCCTCCGAGTGAATGAGCTGCCACAGGCGGTTCGCGCCGTTTTCGGCGAGCGTGTACTTGATCTGCACCGAGCCGCGCAGGCGCTGCACGTCTTCGACGGAATAGGCGCGCTCGATATTGTCGTAGCGGCCTTCCGGCGCGGAGGGAACGAGATTGTAAAAATCGGTCATGGCACTGTCTCCGGTCTGTGACCCCCAGGAAGCCCGGACACCGTCTGTCTTCGACGAACTGCCCGTGCTGCTGTCCAAACAACTGCCATTCATCGTCGAAAAGGCGAAGGGAGAGGGTGGGAAAGCGAGCGGGAATTCGGGTCGGCTTGTGTTGCCTTTGACAGTTGCGGCTTGTAAGTTTGTCA
>Ga0310345_10005726_pt1 | contig 10956 bp, 9 predicted proteins | sample HC15DNA20500_MG_FD_204667 | JGI IMG/M metagenome (GOLD analysis project Ga0310345, IMG submission 204667) | Marine microbial communities from station ALOHA, North Pacific Subtropical Gyre - HC15-DNA-20-500_MG | ecosystem: Environmental > Aquatic > Marine > Oceanic | place: Pacific Ocean: North...
CCACACAGGCCCTGGTCATCCTGGCTCGCAAGCTCGCCCGCGTCGCCTTCGCCTTGATGAAATACCAGGAGAACTATTGCGCCCCAGGCTCTCATGAGCCTTGTTAGGCACCATAGAATCTCCCACAAACCCAGCTTCGTAGAATGGTCCGGGCGGCTTTTGTGACCCGGGGCGGTTCCGCAGCAAAGTGAGCGGGGCAATGGTGGTGCCTGGAGGGAGCTGTTTGGCCAGGGATGGCCAAACTAACAGCGGCCAGGGATGGCTTGAGCGGTCCCGGAAGGCACCACCATTGCACCGCGTCTCCGATACGGAGCACCGGACACCTGAAGAACCAGGTCTCTGGAATCCTGCCGGCCGGCTTTGCCGGCCTTTCGCGGGCGGGGCCCGCTCCCACAACTCCGGCTCCGTGGCACCGCGTGGCGGCGAGTCAGGGCAGCGGCAGGTCCGGGAGCTGGCCGTCGAGTTCGGCGACGCGGCGTTCCAGGACCTTGGCGGCTTTGACCTGATCGCCCAGCGCCAGGTAGAGCCGCGACAGCTCCGCCAGGGCGGTGGCGCTCTGGCTGGAATTGGCCGCCGCCTCGAAGAAGTTCTGCGCCTTGCCCCACAGCCGCGCCTTGAGCGCCACCCGCCCGGCGGTGACCAGCACCGCCGCGTTGCCGGGGCGGTCCACCAGCCACTTTTCCAGGTTCTGCAGCAGTTCGTCCGGGGACACGTCGTCGATGGCTTCCAGCACCGGCGGCAGGCGGTCGTCCCAGTCCCGTTCCAGCTGCTCCTTGACCAGCGACAGGGCGCGGCTGCCTTCACCGAGCTGCGCCAGGAAGCCGGCGTAACGGGCCACCATGGCCGGATCCTGCTTGAGCGCGCTGGGCACCTGCTTCCACAGGTCACGCAGCTCCCGGGCGCGGCTGTCGCCGTCGTTGAAGCCCGGTTTCTGCGCCAGTTGCTGCACCCGGGCCAGCCAGGCGCGGCGCTCGCGGCGGGCCGCGTAGGCGTCGCCGAGGGCGCGGCGCAGACGCGGTGCCAGGGCGCACAGCGCCGGCCAGTCGCGCTCGCGTTCCAGCACGTCGGCGTACAGCGCCAGAATACGTTTGTTGCCGGGCGCCTTTTCCACCAGACCTTTCAGCTCCCGGTGGGCGGCGGCCGGGCGGCCGTCGTCGAGGGCAAAGCGGGCCCGCATCAGGCCACTGAAGCTGTCGCCCCGGCGGCTCTTGGCGGCGTTTTGCAGGTACTCTTCCAGGGCCTCGCCGTCGCCGCGCTGGCGGGCGCATTCCGCCGCCAGCAACCAGGCCACCAGGGGCCAGTCCCCGTCGCGGCCGGCGGCGGTGAGCAGCCGTTCGGCCTTATCCAGTTCGCCGTCCATCAGCAAGATAAAGCCGCTTTTCAGGCGGCGGCGGGCCACGCCGCGGCGGAAACGCCGGGTGGCGCGCACCGGCTCCGCCAGATTCCAGGCCAGGTTGCCCAGCAGGGTCAGAACAACCAGGGCCACCGCGCCCAGGATCAGCGCCAGCAGCGCGAAGCCGAGCGTGGACTCCAGGCGCCATTGGTCGCGGATCACCAGCAGGTAGCCGGAATCGGCGGCCATCCAGCGTCCCAGGAAGGTGGCCACCAGCAGGACGACGACAATCAGCAGCAGCGCTTTTTTCATCGGCCGGCCTCCCCGGCCGCGCCGTCACCGCCGCTTTTCAGCAGGTCGCGCTTGAGGCCGCGCACCGCGTCCAGGCCGGCGCCGATTTCCGGCAACGCCTGCTCCACTTGCTGGCCGCCCAGTTCCTCCAGGGCGGCGCGCATCTGGCGCACCCGGCCCTGATCTTCCTGGAACCACTGGTTGAGCATGGCGGCGGCGTTATCCAGCGCCTGCCGGTAGGCCTGCACGCGCCGCTGCATCAGCGCCAGCTGCGCCTGCTGCAGGCTGGCGTCCAGGGTCAGGCGCACGGTGGACGCCTGGGTTTCGGTGAGCGGCAGCGGCACCTCGCCTTCGTGGCGGCGCACCGTCACCGGCAGATGGTTGAGCAGCCGCTGCCACCAGCCGGCGTCCTGTTCGGTGTCCTCGGCGGGCGGCGCCTGGCGCTCCGGCACCGCCAGCTCCGGGATCAGCGCCTGCAGCGCGCCGAGGCGCAGCACCATGGCCTCGACGTCGACCTGGCGGGCGCCGTTGAGTTTTTCGATGTCCACCGCCAGCGCCTTGCGGGCCGGCAGCGCCTGGGGGTCGTCGAGACGCGCCAGGGTCTGGTCGGCGGCCTGCAGCAGGCGGCGCGCGGCCTCGGCGTCGCCGGTGAGCATCAGGCGCTGGCCGGCCAGCGCGGCCAGGGATTCCGCTTCGTTGATCAGCCACAGACGCTGCCCGCCCTGGCGCACATCGGCCAGGGCCTCCCGGTCGCGGGCGCGGGCCGCTTCGATGCGGTCCTGGGATTCGCGTATTTCCTGAAGCGCCCGGTCGCGGCGCTGGGATTCCCGGTTCAGTTCACTGCGCAGGTCGCTGATTTCGCCCTGGCTGGCCCGGCGGTCCTGCTCCAGCACCCGCCATTGTTGCCAGCCCCACCAGCCGGCGGCGGCCAGAGCGGCGAGGACAATAAGCACGATAAGCAGCGGCCAGAGGCTCAAGCCCTGCTGGCGGTGAAAAGCGCGGTGCGTCATGGGGTCTCCCTTTTGTTGTTGCCGCCGGCGGCGGACGATCCCGGTCGTTCCCTAGAAAAGCTGGTGGCGGAATGGGTAAACGATAAAGAGACCGACCGGCGCCGTCCAACCTCTTATGGTCACACGTTCGCGCCGGAAGGCCCCGTCAAGACAGCGGCACGGCCGCCAGCATGTCGCTGTCATGGGCGCTGGCGGCCACCACCAGCGGCCCCGGATGCTGCTCGGCCACGGCGGCGGCCACCCGCTCGCCGGCGGCGATCACCGTGGCCTCGGCGGGCACCAGCGCGGCCATCGCCCGCCAGCCCTCGACGCTGGTGATCATCACCGTATCGGCGCCTTCGGGCCAGTGGCGGCCGGGCGCGGGCGGGCGCCGGTAGAACGGCACCACGTCCACGCCGGCGCCTTTTTCCCGCAGCCGCGCCGCCAGCCAGTCGCGGCCGCTGTCGCCCCGGCAGATCAGAATACGTTTTTCCGCCACCGAGGCCAGGCAGGGCAACGCCAGCACCGCCTCGGAATTAAAGCCGCTGCGCGGGTATTCCGGAGTCAGCCCGGCGTCGCGGATCACCGCGGCGGTGGACTCCCCCACCGCCAGCCAGTGCACCCCCACCGGCCACTGCGGCCAGAGGTCGGCGAAGGCGTTCAGGGCATGGTGAGCGGCGTTGGCGCTGACGAAAAACACCGCGTGGTAGAGGTCCAGATCGAACAGCAGCCGGCGGTGGGCGTCGGCCAGCGGCAGCGGCTCGATGGCCAGCGCCGGCACCACCCAGGCCCGATGACCGCTGTCCACCAGCCGCGCCGCCAGGGGCTCGCCCTGGCCGGCGGGCCGGGTTACCACCACGGCACGGCTCATGCGCGGTCGTACAGCTCGCGCAGGATCCGGTCGGCGCCCTGCTCCAGCAGCGATTCGGCGATGCCGATGCCCAGCGCCCGGGCGTCGGCGCGCGGGGCCCGGGCCTCGGCGCGCAGCACCGTGGTGCCGTCCTCGCAGGCCACCAGGCCGCGCAGCCACAGCCGGCCGTCATCCTCGAGCAGCGCGAAGCCGGCGATCGGCACCTGGCAGCCGCCTTCCAGGCGGCGGTTCATGGCCCGCTCGGCGGTGACCCGGTCCCAGGTCAGGGCGTCGCTGAGCGGCGCCAGCAGGGCCCGGGTGTCGGCGTCGTCCGCGCGGCACTCAATGCCCACGGCGCCCTGGCCCACCGCCGGCAGGGATTCCTCCGGCGGCATGTCGTAACGGATGCGCTCGTGCATTTCCAGACGCTTGAGGCCGGCGGAGGCGAGAATTATGGCGTCGAACTCACCGGCGTCCAGCTTGCCGAGGCGGGTCTGCACGTTGCCGCGCAGGCTGGACACTTTCAGGTCCGGCCGGTTGGCCATCGCCTGGGACTGGCGGCGCAGGCTGGAGGTGCCCAGCCGGGCGCCCTCGGGCAGGCCCATCAGGCTGTCGTAGTGGTTGGAGACAAAGGCGTCGCGGGGGTCTTCGCGCTCGCAGATCACCGGCAGCGCCATGCCCTCGGGCAGCTCCATGGGCACGTCCTTCATGGAGTGCACGGCGATGTCCGCGCGCCCGTCCATCATCGCCTCTTCCAGCTCCTTGACGAACAGCCCCTTGCCGCCGATTTTCGCCAGCGGCGTATCCAGAATCTTGTCGCCCTGGGTCTTGATCCGCACCAGCTCCACGCGCAACCCCGGATGCAGCGCCTCAAGCCGTTTCTGAACGTACTCGGCCTGCCAGATGGCCAGCGGGCTGGAACGGGTGGCGATGCGCAAAATCTCGCGAGACATGGAAGCTCCTGGGCGGGAATAGATGGGGCGTAGTGTAACGGAAAGAGCCGGGCGGCGCCGAACACAGCGGCGCCGGTTAAGAGTTAATAGTTAACAGTGAATAGTTAATAGCGAAAACACCGAGTAGGGAGGTTTAGGGGTAACAGCCCGCACCGTGGCCCCGTCGCGGGCACCCACCAGGCAGCCGGCAAGGCGCCCCCTCGCGAACTATTAACTATTCACTGTTAACTCTTAACTGTTTTTCATCCGCGTTTGACGAGGGCGCGGCGGAGGCCGGGCATGTGGCGGCGGCTGACGTTGAGCGGTTCGTCGACGCCGCGCAGGCGGACTTCGAAGCGGCCCTGGCTGGAGCATTCCAGGCTTTCGATGAAATGCAGCGAGGCCAGGGTGCTGCGGTGGATGCGCACGAACAGGTCGCCGAATTCGTCTTCCAGGGCCTTGAGCGGTTCGTCGATCAGCACGTAGCCGCCGGCATGGTGCACCGCCACGTATTTCTGGTCGGCCTGGAAGTAGCGCACTTCCTCCACCGGCACCAGCTCCAGGCCGCGGTGGGTGCGGGCGCTGAGGTGGCGGCGGCGGCCGCTCTGGTTGGCGGCCATCTTGTGGCTGAGTTCGGCGATCTGCACCCGGTTGAGGGCGCGGGCCTTATCCAGCGCGCGCTTGAGGTCCTGGGCGCCCACCGGCTTGAGCAGATAATCCACCGCGTGCACGCGGAAGGCCTGCAGGGCGTGTTCTTCGTAGGCGGTGCAGAAGATCACCGCCGGCGGGTTCTCCATCTTGTCCAGGTGGGCGGCGGCCTCCAGGCCGTCCATGTCGGGCATGCGAATGTCCATCAGCACCACGTCCGGGCGCAGCCGCCCGGCGCTCTCCACCGCTTCGCGGCCGCTGGCGGCTTCCGCGCTGACTTCCATGTTGGCCATCTCCACCAGACGTTTCAGGCGCATTCGGGCCAGGGCCTCGTCGTCGCAGACCAGGACCTTCATTTTCGCGATGTCGTCCATGGGTTCCCCTTCTTCTTATTCACCCGGTTCTTTTATTGGAGCGGGTAGCTGATTTCAATCTCGTAGTGTTGTTGTTGCGAACGGGCCGACACCGACACGCTGGGGCCGTGCAGGGCCTCCAGCCGGTGGCGGATGTTGTCCAGCGCCATGCGGTTGCCCTGGTGCTCGCTGGCGCCCTCCTGCTTGGGGTTGCCGACGCGCAGCACCACCCGGCCCTGTTCGATGGCGGCGGCGATGCGCACCACCCCGCCGCCGGTGAGCGGCTGGATGCCATGATAGATGGCATTTTCCAGCAGCGGTTGCAACGTCAAAAGCGGCAAGGCCACGGATTCGGGCTCCAGTTCAATGCGCCATTCCACGCCCAGACGCTCGCCCAGGCGCAGCTGCTCGATGCGGATATAGCGCTCGCACAGGGCCAGTTCCTCGGCCAGGGTGACCTCGCTGCCACTGTCCTTGAGGCTGGCGCGGAACAGGGAGGACAGATCTTCCACCGCCTGCTCGGCGGCGTCCGGATCGATGCGGATCAGGGTGGCGATGATGTTCATGGAGTTGAACAGGAAATGCGGTCGGATGCGCGACTGCAGCGCCTGAATACGGGACTTCAGCTCCGCCCGATCCTTGACCCGCAGCTGCTCCTGCACATAGAAGTAGCGCATCACCAGCCCGGAGATGATCGCCGCGATCAGCACGTTGGCGAGAATATCCCAGTGCCACAACGGCGGCATGGCGGCGGCGGACACCCAGGACATCAGCGCCCGCGCCAGCAGGCTGAACACCAGGGTGTCGAAGGCCACCAGGGCCACCACCGACAACGCCGCCCAGGCCTGCGGCAAACGGTTGAGCCGGCCGCGCAGCTGGCACACCAGCGCCGCCGAGGTGAGCGCGATCCACTGAATAAACAGCGACGTCAGCGCCAGCCGCTCGAACCCGAACGGCTCGAAGTAGCCGGCCACCAGGCTGATCACGATGGCCATCAATTCCGACGCCACCACCACCACCAGCACGGCGCGGGTGGTGCACAGGTCGGGCAGGAACACGTTGTTCTGGGGTTCGGACATGGGCGCTCTTGTTGTCGGAAAGGGCTCGACGCTTTCGGGTACGATACCACCGTCCGGCGATGCTATACTGCGCGCCCTGTCAATTCCCGTATTCCCGCAAGCCGGACGTGAGCAGCAAGATGAGCGACAACCAGCAAAACCAACTCTGGGGCGGCCGCTTCAGCGAGTCCACCGACGCCTTCGTGCAGGCGTTCACCGCCAGCGTCGGCTTCGACCGCCGCATGTATCGCCAGGACATCCAGGGCTCGCAGGCCCACGCCACCATGCTCGCGGAAGCCGGCGTGCTCACCGGTGACGAGCGCGACGCCATTATTCAAGGGCTCGATGAAATCCGCGCCGAGATCGAGGCCGGCGAGTTCCAGTGGTCGGTGGCGCTGGAAGACGTGCACATGAACATCGAGGCGCGCCTCACCGACAAGATCGGCATCACCGGCAAGAAGCTGCACACCGGTCGCTCCCGCAACGACCAGGTGGCCACCGACATCCGTCTCTGGCTGCGCGACGAGATCGACCTGATCGACGGCGAAATGGAACGGCTGATGACCGGCCTGCTGGACCAGGCGGAGCGCGAGGCGGCCACCATCATGCCCGGCTTCACCCACCTGCAGACCGCCCAGCCGGTGACCTTCGGCCACCATCTGCTGGCCTGGTTCGAGATGCTCAAGCGCGACCGGGAACGGCTCGCCGACTGCCGCAAGCGGGTCAACCGCATGCCGCTGGGCGCCGCCGCGCTGGCCGGCACCACCTACCCGATCATCCGCGAGCGCACCCGCGAGCTGCTGGGCTTCGACGAGGTCTGCGAAAACTCCCTGGACGCGGTCAGCGACCGGGATTTCGCGATTGAATTCTGCGCCCTGGCGGCGCTGTGCGTGACCCACCTGTCGCGCATCAGCGAGGAGCTGGTGCTGTGGACCAGCGCCCAGTTCAACTTCGTCGACCTGCCCGACCGCTTCTGCACCGGCAGCTCGATCATGCCGCAGAAGAAAAATCCGGACGTGCCGGAGCTGGTGCGCGGCAAGACCGGCCGCCTCAACGGCCACCTGATCGCCCTGCTCACCCTAATGAAGAGCCAGCCGCTGGCCTACAACAAGGACAACCAGGAAGACAAGGAACCGCTGTTCGACGCGGTGGACACCCTGGCCGGCTGCCTGCGCGCCTTCGCCGATATGATTCCGGCCATCGAGCCCAACCGGGAAGTGATGCGCGAGGCGGCCCGCCGCGGCTTCGCCACCGCCACCGACCTGGCGGACTACCTGGTGCGCAAGGGCGTGGCCTTCCGCGACGCCCACGAAATCGTCGGCAAGGCGGTGGCGCTGGGCATCGAGAAAAAGAAGGACCTGAGCGACATGAGCCTGGCCGAGCTGCGCCAGTTCAGCGATCAGATCGACGACGACGTGTTCGAGGTGCTGACCCTGGAAGGCTCGGTAAGCGCCCGCGATCACATCGGCGGCACCGCCCCGGACCAGGTGCGCGCCGCCGTCAAGCGCGGCCGCGACGCGCTGCGCTGAGCGCGGCCTGGGCGTGGCCGCCGCATCGTGTCACCGTGTAGAAGCGGCTATACTGCACGCCATTGCACCCATGACGCCGGAGTAGATCGCATGCGCGCGGTTTTTCTGTTGATAGTGATGACGGCCCTGCTCGCCGGCTGCGGCCAGAAAGGCCCGCTCTACAAGGCGGAAGACCGCCCCGAGTCGGCCCAGCCGCTGGGCGGCGACCGCCTGGACGGCGACACCGAAAACGACGACTCATCCAAGGACGACGACCAGGAATGACCATGGACCCCTTCTCCTACCGCGACGGCGAACTGTTCGCCGAAGAGCTGCCCGTGGCCCAGCTGGCGGAACGCTTCGGCACGCCGCTGTACCTGTATTCCCGGGACGCCCTGGAGACCCATTACCACGCCTTCGATGACGCCTTCGGCGAGCATCCGCACCGGGTCTGCTACGCGGTCAAGGCGAACAGCAACCTGGCGGTGCTGCAGGTGCTGGCCCAGGCCGGCGCCGGCTTCGATATCGTCTCCGGCGGCGAGCTGGAGCGGGTGCTGCGCGCCGGCGGCGAGCCGCGCAACATCGTCTTTTCCGGGGTCGGCAAAACCGCCGGGGAAATGGCCGATGCGCTCAAAGTGGGCATCCACTGTTTCAACGTGGAGTCCGCCGCCGAGCTGGAACTGCTCAACCTGGTGGCCGGCGAGCTGGACCGGGTGGCGCCGATCGCGATCCGCGTGAACCCGGACGTGGACGCCCAGACCCACCCCTATATCTCCACCGGCCTGAAAGAGAACAAATTCGGCGTCGACATTCAGAAGGCGCCGGCGCTCTACCAGCGCGCCGCCGAGCTGCCGCACATCAAGGTGCTGGGCATCGACTGCCACATCGGCAGCCAGCTGACCCGTCTGGCGCCGTTCGAGGACGCCCTGGAGCGGGTGCTGAAACTGCTCGGCGACCTGCAGGCCCTGGGCATCGAGATTCACCATCTGGATCTGGGCGGCGGCCTGGGCGTCACCTACCAGGACGAGGCCCCGCCGGCCCGCTCCGACTATGTGCAGGCGCTGCTCAAGCACATCCCCGGCGACCTGCCGGTGCACATTGAGCCGGGCCGCTCGATCGCCGCCAACGCCGGTCTGTTCATCACCCAGGTGCTGTTCCTCAAGCCCACCGAGCACCGCAACTTCGCGGTGGTGGACGGCGCCATGAACGATCTGATCCGCCCCAGCCTGTATTCCGCCTGGCAGGAGATCGTGCCGGTGACCCCCCACGACGCCGACTGCCGTGACTGGGACATCGTCGGCCCGGTGTGCGAAACCGGCGACTTCCTGGGCAAGGACCGGGCACTGGCGCTGGAGGCCGGCGACTACCTGGCGGTGCGCTCCGCCGGCGCCTACGGCTTCGTGATGGCGAGCAACTACAACAGCCGCAACCGGCCCGCGGAAGTGATGGTGGACGGCGACCAGGCGTTCCTGGTGCGCGCCCGCGAAACCGTGGACGAACAGCTGCGGCTGGAAACCCTGCTGCCCTGAGCCGTTAGCGGGCGGCGTGCTCCAGCAGCACGCCGGCATCGCTCTCCAACCGGTAACCCCCGCCACCCTGGCTCAGCTTGCCGTGCAGGAACGGCAACGCTTCCTCCATTTGCCCGGCCAGGGTCCAGGGCGGATTGAGCACCACCAGCCCGGAGCCGGTCATGCCCCGGGCGGCGCCGTCATTGAGCACATTCAATTCCACCCGCAGGTGCTTGTCCGCCAGCCCCATCAGGCCGCGCGCCAGATAATCCGCCCGGCGCCGTTGCAGCATCGGGTACCAGACCACGAAACAACCGGTGTTGAACCGTTTCACCGCCTCGCGCACGCCGGCCACGGTGGCGCGGTCGTCGCCGCTCAGCTCATAGGACGGATCCACCAGCACCAGGCCGCGCTTGTGCGCCGCCGGCAGCAGCGCCTTGACCCCCGCCCAGGCGTCCTGCTTGTAGACCCGCACCCGGCGGTCGCCGCGAAAATGAGCTTCCAGCAGGGCCGCGTCGGTGCTGTGCAGCTCGGTGACCTGCAATCGGTCCTGGTCGCGCAGCAGCGCCGCGCTGATCGCCGGCGAGCCCGGGTAATGGCTGAGCCCGCCGGGCCGGCTGAAGCGGCCGACCAGATTCAGATAGCGGTTGATCGCCGGCAGGCCGGTGCTGGCGCCGTACAGACGGGCGATGCCCTCCTGGTATTCGCCGGTCTTCTGCATGTGCTCGGACGCCACCTCATAGACCCCGGCACCACCGTGGGTGTCGTGCACCACGAACGGCTTGTCCTTGAGCAGCAGATGGTCGAGCACCGACACCTGCACCAGGTGCTTGAGCACATCGGCGAAATTACCGGCGTGGTAGCCGTGACGATAGGAAAGCATGGGAACATCCGACGGTTGGGAGCGTGCATTGTAGACGAGCTGCAAGCTGCAAGCTGCAAGCTGCAAGCTGCAAGCTGCAAGCAACAGGATACACGGCGACAGCACCTCTTGTGCGAGCGGGCCTTGTGGGAGCACCGCCGCTGTTCCTTGTCGGCCAGCGGCCTTACAATAGCGCTTTCTTGTAACCGACTCCGGACGCCGCCATGCGACTGCGCTTTACCAAAATGCACGGCCTGGGCAACGACTTTCTGGTACTCAACGGCTGCGACCAGCCGCTGCCCGAGGACGGCCCGCCGCTGTCGGTGGCGGAGCTGCGCCGCCTGGGTGACCGGCACTTCGGGGTCGGCTTCGACCAGATGCTGGTGGTGCAACCGCCGCGCCACGAGGGCGTGGATTTCCGCTACCGGATCTTCAATGCCGACGGCTCGGAAGTGAGCCAGTGCGGCAACGGCGCGCGCTGCTTCGCCCGCTTCGTGCGCGACGAAGGGCTCACCGACAAGCACCGCATCCGGGTGGAAACCGCCGCCGGCGAGATGACCCTGAACGTCACCGACGACGGCCTGGTCACCGTGGACATGGGCGCGCCGCTGTGGGCGCCGGAGG
>Ga0310345_10005727_pt1 | contig 10955 bp, 17 predicted proteins | sample HC15DNA20500_MG_FD_204667 | JGI IMG/M metagenome (GOLD analysis project Ga0310345, IMG submission 204667) | Marine microbial communities from station ALOHA, North Pacific Subtropical Gyre - HC15-DNA-20-500_MG | ecosystem: Environmental > Aquatic > Marine > Oceanic | place: Pacific Ocean: North...
GACTTGAAACACATTAAAGGACACGGTTGGATTACTCACAAAGAGGCCAACAAAATTGACCACCACTACGATAAGGAAGAAGAAACATATATTGTTGACACTCCCGAATATAAAGAGTGGTTGGCAAATGCAATAGCAAAACAAAAGGCAAGAGCAGCTTGACAATGCCTATCAGAATTTTATATAATAGTTACATAATGAGAAATCAGGAGACAAAAAATGGATAAACGATCATACGATAGATCAGAATCTATAGTCATAGATGGAAGACCTTTCCATATTACGCCAGACAGGAAAGAATTCCTAGATGCGTTAACCGCAAAATTCCCAAATAAAACAGTCTTCACCAAAGAAGATTTTAAGGAAATTGGACATTTTCCTTACTGGGTAAAATCAGCAAGATACAATTTCAAAACAGGAGCGGGTGTTTTTAACCTTGCGTCTGTTCTAGGTGGAGTCACGGAAGTGATCGCACCAGTAGTTGCACCAGCACCAGCACCAGCACCAGTAAATGGTGGGGTGATACCAGCAACATTTGCACCACAGAATATGCCTGTGGCAGCAGCAACTGAAAATATTAACCTAATGGACGATAACGTAAAAATCATTCCTGAGAAAATGATCAACTACGTTCCATTTGGACATTTCAGAGATGTCAAAAAGATTGTAAAATCCAAAATTTTCTTCCCAGTTTTTGTAACTGGTTTGAGTGGAAATGGTAAAACTTTGATGGTCGAACAAGTATGTGCGGCACTCAAAAGAGAAATGTTCAGAGTGAACATCACCATCGAAACTGATGAAGATGATTTGATGGGTGGACATACTCTCGTGAACGGAAACATCATGTTCAGAGAAGGCCCAGTTATCAAAGCAATGAGGAAAGGAGCAGTTCTTCTTCTTGATGAAGTTGATCTTGGTTCTAACAAACTTATGTGCTTGCAATCAGTTCTTGAAGGTAAAGGATACTTAATCAAGAAAACTGGTGAATGGGTAAAACCCGCAGCAGGATTTACAGTGTTAGCAACTGCAAACACTAAAGGACAAGGTTCTGACGATGGAAAATTCATCGGAACACAAATCATGAATGAAGCATTTCTTGAAAGATTTGCAATCACAATGATGCAAGAATATCCACCAATTAAAACTGAGGTCAAAATTCTTAACAAAGAAATGGAATTGACTGGTGAAGTGGATGAAGAGTTTTGCAAAAAACTTGTTGATTGGGCTGACATTATCAGAAAAACTTTCTACGAAGGTGCGATTGATGATGTTGTAACCACAAGAAGACTGGTTCACATCGTGAATGCTTTCAGAATGTTTGGTGACAAACTCAAATCAATCGGAATGTGCATTTCAAGATTTGATATCGAAACTAGGGATTCTATCCTTGATCTTTACACAAAAATCGATGCTGGAGTTGCTTTGGAAGAATTAATTTCTGAAAACCCTCTAGACGAAAATGATGGTTCAGAGTATAATGAAGGGGATGTTTAAGAAAAAGCAATCTGAGATCGATTACAAATACAACGAGAGAGAACTTTTAAACGAGTTCTCTTTGTATATAGACTCGACTTACAACAAACACTATAGTCTTAATAAGTATCAGGCGACTGAATTTATTATAGATGGTGGTCGTGGTGAGGGGTTTTGTATTGGAAATATTTTAAAGTATGCACAACGATACGGAAAAAAGAATGGTTCAGATCGGGAAGACCTTTTAAAGGTATTACACTATGCATTGATGATGTTGTATGTTCATGATAAGGAGACAGAAGAAAGTGATGAAAATCAGTAATGACACGAGAAACGTCTTAAAAAATTTCTCAACAATTAATACAGGGATTAGGGTTAAGACTGGTAACAAGCTTGAAACTATTTCAAATATGAAGAATATTCTTGCAGTTGCAACAATAGAAGAGCAATTTCCAAGACAATTTTCTATCTATAATTTACCTGAGTTTTTAGGTGCAACATCGTTATTAGATGATGCAGATTATCAATTTAACGATGTATCGTTATCAGTAGCAGATGCACATTCATCTATGTCTTACTTCTATGCAAGTGAAGGCATGGTGGTAGCACCTGATAAAATGATTACAATGCCTGATGCAGAAATAGAGTTTAGTATCTCTTCACAACTATTAAGTGATCTTAATAAGGCAGCAAGTGTATTGGGTGTTAATGATTTAGTTCTTGAATCAGATGGAACCAAAATTACATTAACAGTTAGAGACAAAAAGAACACAACGTCTAATACTTTTGCAAGAATTGTCGGTGAAGGTAATGGATCAAAGTATACCATGAACTTCAAGATTGAGAATTTAAAGATTCTAGAAGGGAATTATGAAGTGTCGGTATCCTCAAAAGGGATATCACACTTCACCAACAAAGATATTGATTTGGAGTATTTTATTGCACTTGAACCTGATTCAAAATATAGTGCTTAAATGCCTATATAATAATGTGAGTATAGTTATTAGTCTCTGCTATACACGCGGGAGCAGTCCGTTTCTCATCAACTTCAAGGGTGGATTGCACGCTGATCTCGGTGGGGAGATTGGCTCCTTTTTATGAGTAATGTGATCGATATTTCTTCAAAATCTGAGTTTTTGTTTGTTGAGAAATACAGACCTCAGACTATAGAAGATACAATTTTACCTGCCGATATTAAGGCAACCTTTACCGAGTTTGTAAAACAGGGAGAGATTCCTAATTTAATGTTATGTGGTTCTGCTGGTGTCGGGAAGACTACCATTGCAAAAGCCCTCTGTAACGAACTAGGAGCCGATTTCATCGTCATTAACGGATCAGATGAAGGTAGACTCATTGATACCCTTAGGACGAAGATAAAGAACTTTGCAAGCACCGTTTCCCTACAGGGAGGCCCAAAGGTTGTTATACTCGATGAGGCGGATTATATCTCAGCAGAATCAGTTCAACCAGCATTAAGAAATTTTATAGAAGAGTTTTCAAATAATTGTAGGTTCATATTTACCTGTAATTATAAAAATAGAATTATTCCACCACTACATTCAAGAACTACGGTTATTGATTTTACTATCACTCCAACGGATAAACAAAGACTGGCGTCAGTGTTTTTAGCACGGTTAATGGAGATTTGTCATGATGAAGGAATCAAATATGACACTCAAGTATTAGTTGAATTAATCATGAAGTTCTTTCCTGATTTTAGACGATGTTTAAATGAGGTTCAAAGATATGGAGTAAGTGGAGTAATTGACAGTGGATTATTAGCAACTCTTTCCGAAGAGAAGTTAACTCCATTGATAAATATGATTAGAGAAAGAAATTGGAGTGGAATGAGAAAATGGGTAGGTCAGAACTCAGATAATGATTTCAATACCTTATATAGAAAGGTATTTGATACACTTGAGAATAGATTAGAACCTAGTTCCATCCCAGTAGCAGTATTGTTAATTGCAGACTACCAGTATAAATCTGCATTTGCTATGGACAGTGAGATAAACTTTGTTGCATGTTTGACTGAAATCATGAGTGAATGTAAATTTAAGGGGTAGTATGACAGAATATACAGAAGAAGTAGATAGACAACGATTATTAAATGATGCTTTAGAGTGGGGTCATGGAGTGAAATACATCCATTTCAATAATGGAATTGAAGAAACTCGATTCAACAATGGTAGTTATAAAATGACAAATCCTAAAACAGGACATGTTGATTGGTTTACCGTTGATGAAAAACCACAAACATTAATTGATCGATTTCAACGAGCAATGTCTGATCTCGTACATAGTGATTAAGAAACGAAATCCTTTTGACTTTGTAAAGTCGGTCTCTTACGACAAAAAAGATATCATGGTTGATGATATCGAAGAGAAAGCCTATCAACCATTTTTAATCAACAAAGCACTATCTTATCATCAAGATTCTGTTTTCTTCGCAAACGAAATGAATCATAGAACACATGTAGACAATCGTCTTCAATACCTCTTTTTTCTAAATACTTTAAGGAAACGACAAAGATTTTCTTCATGGTCAAAACCATACATTAGCAAGAAACTCGATGTCATAAAAAAGTATTATCAGATATCACAAAAAGAAGCAAAGGAATATGTTAATTTGTTATCTGATAAACAACTTCGTGAATTGAAGAAGAGAATGAACTTTGGTGGTGTTGATGAACGGAATAGATAATTTAGTCAAAGATTTAGTTGAAATTACATTCCCCGAAAAAGACGACTTTTTAAAGATACGAGAAACACTTTCTCGAATCGGTGTTGCATCGCGTAGAGATCAAGAATTATTTCAATCTTGTCATATCCTTCATAAGAGAGGCAAGTATTATATCGTCCACTTCAAAGAACTATTCAAATTAGATGGGAAACCTACTAACATTGATGAGTCAGATATAGGTAGAAGAAACACTATTACCATGTTATTAGCACAATGGAAATTGTTATCTATTGTAGATGAATCACAAATAGAAGAACCACAAGCCCCATTATCTCAGATCAAAATCATTCCATTCAAGGAGAAATCCGAGTGGAAATTGACCACCAAATACTCTATTGGAAGTCATAATTAAATAAATACTCCTGTTAACCACAACAATGGAGGCATGTTATGTTGGCTGGAATAGTAAATTTTATTATGGGTATTTGGAATATTTTAATGATAATCCCTATAATCATAACCATAGCGAGTATCGTTGTAAGTTTAACACCAACACCCAAGGACGATAAGCTGTGGGCAAAGTGTTATAAATACCTAGAGGTTCTTGCACTTGCAATAGGCAAGGCAAAACAAAGAAACCCATTATTAGACAGATAAGTCTAAAAAATAGGAGAAAATTATGGAATCTAACTTAATAATTGGCTTAGTAGTAGCAGCCGTTATAGGATTCTTCGTTTGGTCTGAGGTCACTGGTAAAAAGAAGAAATCTTCTTCTTCTAGTCAATCAGGTGGAGTAATTAGGAAGTCTAAAAGTCCTAAAGGCCCCCAACATAGTCAAAAGAAAGGCGCAGTCCCTTCTAAGGCAGAACTTAAAAAATTGACAAAAAATCAATTAATTCAACTTGCGGACAAAAAAAGTCTAAAAGTTAAAGTTTCTGCAAAAAAAGCTGACGTTGTAAACGAAATACATTCACAATTGAAATAACTTCCCAAACAGTTTCAAAGGGGTCGCTCGACCCCTTATTGCTCTAAAATCTTTCAAATCAGACAACTATATCTATAAATAGTTGTATGAATTTTATTACGTTTTTGAGTGAGGTTGGAGTCCCTATAGGGAGTGCGGTGATAATGGCATTCTTTATATTCCTGACTTTGAAGTATATCTTAGAGTCAGTTGTGGGACAGGTCAACAGTTTGGCGAGTATTATTTCCAGTTTAGAGAGTCGTGTCCGACAAATGAATAACGACATGATTAAGATCGACATGTTGGTTTCATCTGCATTGGATTTAAAACCCGATATTGAAAGAATAGCTCGGGCAGAAAATTTTATAGAAGATAAAAAGATAGATACTCGTAGAGACTGATGGATAAGATAGCACAACTTATTGCAGAATTTGGATTTCCAGTAGTTCTTGCATTGGGTATGGGTTATTTCATTTTCTTTGTTTGGAAATTTGTCACTCTAGCATTAAAACCCGCGTTGGGAAAATCGTATAAAGAGTTAATTAGACTTCTTGACCAAATCAGAATGTTAGATAACGATCTGATTCGATTACAACAGAAAGTTAATACGGTTCTTGAATATAAAGAACGGCAAGAGATAATACAGGATGCAGAAGAAAAGAAAACTTTAAAGAAGAGAAAGAAGTAAAAGAGGACACATGACAATAAGAACGAACAACATCGTTGCTTTACTAATATTTTTTATGTTGGTGGTAGTTCCACCTTTATTTGCAGACGAGATAAAGCACGAATTTAAAAATCCTTCATTTAGTGGTGCAAATGTCGGCGCACATTATCTTACCATAGAAAACCAAGAGTTTTCTAGAAAGGAACAGATAGAAGATGCACTTGAATCTGCACGGAAGGCTGCAGAAAGAGAAGCAGATAACACTACACTTGCAAAGTTTATTCGTAATTTAGAGAGTAGAATCTACGCTCAGATGGCGAAACAGTTGGTAGAGTCTATGTTCCAAAATGACAACCCAGTCAGATTTGGATCATTTGTGCTCGAGGGCTCTACCATCACTTATGAAGTGATTACAAGAGATAATGGTGAAGAGTATATCAAATTAACTATCATCGGTGAAGATGGGACGGAGACCATTCTAGAAATACCTGTAGGGGCAGGAAACTTTGGAAGTGATTATGGAAGAGAAACTCCCGATGAAAATCCTGATGGTGGTGGATAATGTGGAAGATTTTAATACTTGCCACAATACTTGTTTTATCAGGATGTGCTAGTTTTCCAAAATGGTCTGAAAATCCTCAGGACTGTAGTCGTTGGGATGAAGGTTTCAAGAAGGATGTCTTTAGTGGATTCAAAAAACAGTTTGCAAGAAAATATGTTTGTGTAGAATTCCCTGAGGCAGTAAGACTTCCAGCATATATTGAGTTATTAAATTTACCACCAGCAAGAGAGAAACCTATTGTTGCAGTTTATCAGTTTCAAGATAAGACAGGACAAAGGAAATCGGTAGATAATATTGCATCATTCTCAACTGCGGTTACACAAGGTGCAACAGAGATGTTAGTTGATGCACTTAAAACTGCCGGTGGTGGAACATGGTTTAGAGTTGTTGAACGACAAGGTATTGACAACTTAGTTAGGGAAAGGCAGATTATTAGATCGGCTCGTAAAGAGTTTGAAGGCCCTGATGATCAAGGAATTGGCCCTTTATTGTTCGCAGGAATGATAATCGAGGGTGGAATTATAGGTTATGATACTAACCTTATGACAGGTGGACGTGGCGCACGAACACTTGGCTTGGGGTATAGTAAACGGTATCGTCAAGATGCTGTAACCGTTTCTGTAAGAGCAGTATCAGTTCTTACAGGTGAAGTATTATTAAACGTCCAAACAAGAAAGACTATTCTTTCTTACGGAGCTGGTGGTGACGTGTTCAAATTTATTGAACAGGGAACACAGTTAATTGAAATTGAGGACGGAGTGGGTAATAATGAGTCAGTGACATATGCAACACGGTCTGCTATTGAAGCAGCAGTGTTGGAATTAATACTCCAAGGCCACGAAAGAGGTTTTTGGGTAATAGAAGGTAAACCTTACCTTCAAACAGTTATAGAGGAAGAAATCTTAAATGAAAAAACTAATTAGTATAATATTGTTGCTTACATCAATGGGTGTAATGGCAGCCGCTACTGATGACAATGAAATTAGGATTGATCAAACTGGTGACACTTTGACACTTTATATCGATCAAGTTGGTTTCGGTAATAAATTAGGACTGGTGAATTTTAACACATCAGCCACTAAAATGACTATTACAGGCACAACTTTGACATTCGATATCGATCAAATTGGTAATCAAAACCAAATCTTCGGCCCTCTTATTGCAGACACATCTTCTTATGATGTATCTTTTACAGGTGATTCAAATATCCTTGACTGGAATATCGGTAAAACAGGATCGGCAGATGATTCTGACTATGATATTACAGTTACAGGTTCTTCAAACACTTGGGATATAGACCAAGGATTTAATGCAACCTCAGAGAGTTTAGATTTAGACTTGATTGTAATCGGAAGTTCCAATGTATTTGACTTAGACTTTGATTCTGACAATGATACATGGGATTGGGAAGTGACAGGTGACAGTAACAACATTAACACTTTACAAAAAGATGGTGAGCAAGAGCAAACCGTTGATTACACAGGTGACGGTGGTGATGTTGATATCAATCAAATAAGTGGAACATGCGTTTCGGGTGCTGGTAGCTCTTGTAGTTCACCTGATGCACTCATCATCATGGACATTGATTCAGATAATGCAACAATACAGATCAATCAAAAAGACGCTTCTAACGATAGTTAGTATTCTTTTAATGGGGACGGCTTCCGCCGACCCTATTGGGGATATAGTCGAATCTACAGGAATAGGGTCTATTCTTCGTAACAACTTGCCAAGCGAAGCTTCGGTTGGTAATGATATCCAATTATACGACCAAGCACAAACAGGTAATGGTCGTATGTTAATAGAGTTCCTTGATGAAGAGGAACTTGCACTTACTGAACACACTAAAGTTTATATAGATGAGGTCTATTATGATCCTGATCCATCTTTGTCTAAAATGTCGATCCGTATGGCAATGGGAACAGCAAGATTTGCATCAGGTGTTGGTCAAAAAATAAAAAAGACGAACATCGATATCAGGACACCAACGGCCAGTATTGCTATCCGCGGCACAGACTTCACTACGACTATTGATGAGTTAGGAAGATCACTGGTAATTTTATTGCCTGATAGATTTGGTGATGCATCAGGGGTTATAGATGTATCAAACCAAGCAGGAACAGTCACATTAGAGGAAGCATATGCAGCGACAATGGTTGCAACATTAGACTCAACACCTACAACACCTGTTCAAATACAGGGTATTACAGTTAACACCATTGATAATATGTTTATTGTTAAACCACCTACTGAGGTGAAACAGGCAATTGATGAAGCTGCAAGAGATGATGCAGAACAGGACAAAGGAATACTTGATGTAGACTTTCTAGAGTTCAATGAGTTAGATACTAATGAATTGGATAAAACTAAAGAAGACTTAGAGTTTACTGAGTTAGATATTGATGCACTTAGTGTTGATTTTTTAACGGATGTTCTTGATGTGGTCGAGGCATTAGACAAAGTTATCAGGGGATCAATTGCAGTTGCTGGAGTTGCAGACGCAGGGGCAGGAACAGGTGGTCTTAATCTAGTAGGTGCAACAATAGGATTTAATAAGGACTCACAGTATAATGTTTTCTTAGAAGACGAAAGATTGATCTTTTTTAGAGATGTTAATGGAGTCATAGAGATAACCTTCAACAAGGACTCAGAAGTCTTCTTAGAAACGATTGTAGACGGTTATGAGGGCATTATAACACTAAACAATGGTGGTGCAATAGAAGTCGTAATACTTCAAACAAACTAAATACATATATGGACTTACCAGCAAAATTATTAACAGGTGTAGTTTTAGTCCTTGCCTTAGGACTAGGACTTAAAGCATATGGGGATGATGACAATAGGATCAACATAATCCAAGTTGGGAAAGGAGACAATCTAGACCTTACAATCACACAAGAAGGATTCGATAATAACATATTCTTTTCTATTGGAGACGGTGATGATATTCTTCTTGACCTATTACAAGTGGGAAATAACAATGAAATTGGTTATGCAAATGATTACCCAAGTTGGGGATCAGGTGTAAGTTGGGGTGGAGATGTAGACTTTGATGATCAAGAATTAAAACTTTGGCAGAATTGCACTAAAAATTCTTCTTGTAACAAAAATGATATTCAATTTCATATCAGTTACGGAACTGATAATAAGTTATGGTGGAGTCAAGGATACATAATAGACGATAGAAACGACACTAACTGGTCAAAAGATAATACAGAAGGTGGTGGTCATAATGTTACTATTGATATACATGGAAATGATAATTCAATAATAGGACATCAAAGAAATTGTTCAGCAGGAAGTTGCACTGGTCATTCTGCAAGGATTTATTTGTATGGTGATGATAATGATGTATTTGGTCAACAACAAGCAGATGGTGCAAAAGAATTTTATCTCCAAGTTAACAATGATGACAATGTTATTGATTATCTTCAAGATGGATCAGGTGAACATAATGCCACTGTTCTGTTGTATGGTAACTATGGAACCGATTTTAATTTCACACAACATAGTAATACAACACAAAACTATACCCTTTCACAAAACTGCCAAACCTCAGGTGGTTGCTCAGTGACCGTTAACCAACAATGATAAAAATAACAGACAACGCAGTAAAAAAACTTAAAGAGTTTTTAGAACCTACGGAAGTAGTAAGGTTGGCTGTCGAAGGTGGTGGTTGTAATGGGTTTCAGTATAGATTTGGAGTTCAACCCTCTGATGAAGTTGCAGAAGATGACCACATTACTAAAGCATCCGATGGAGTTAAACTGTGTGTAGATTTTATTAGTTATGCATATTTAGAAAATGTAGAAATAGATTATGATGAAAGGCCACTCAATTCTGCATTTAAAATTAATAATCCTGACGTTAAAGCAACCTGTGGTTGTGGAAGCAGTTTTAGTTAAACCCTAGTGTACTCGTGGAAAACGGTTTTAATAACCATAGGGTTATTATTCTCTCTTAAGGTTTGGAATCCTTATCTTATTGAGAACATCTCATGGTCATGGTTTGACTTCCTACACCAAACTCACGAAATAGAAGAAGTTAAAGATATTGTTCTAGTCAATATCGATGAGAAATCATTAGAAACCTACGGTCAATACCCTTGGCCACGAAACATTTACAAAGACTTACTTCTAGACACTCATTACACTAACACTCACGTTTTTAATCAAATTTTTAGTGAACCTGATAGGTTTAAAGGAGATGAAGAATTTGCTGAAGGGTTAAGAAATCGTTTAACTATCTTATCTTCAGCACCCACGATTCAGAAATCTACAGGATCAGCACCTTTTGTAGGAACTGCAACACTTGGTGGTGGAGATGCAAAGGATTTTGTTTGGAATTTTTCAGGTATATCATCTCCTATAAAGATTCTTCAAGATAACACTTATGGTGTTGGAACAACGGTTGCTACACCTAGTGTCACTAATACACCCAACTTTGACGCGACTGTGAGATCGTCTCCCCTGATAATTTTTGCTAATAATCAGTTATATCCTTCTCTTGCATTAGAAACTCTTCGTGCATATTTCGATCAACCAAGTTATCAATTAAAGGTGACAGAAGTCGGAGTCGAGTGGATCAGAATGGGCGTGCAGCCTCC
>Ga0310345_10005728_pt1 | contig 10953 bp, 12 predicted proteins | sample HC15DNA20500_MG_FD_204667 | JGI IMG/M metagenome (GOLD analysis project Ga0310345, IMG submission 204667) | Marine microbial communities from station ALOHA, North Pacific Subtropical Gyre - HC15-DNA-20-500_MG | ecosystem: Environmental > Aquatic > Marine > Oceanic | place: Pacific Ocean: North...
TCGCGCGGATGCACGATGAACAGGCCCATCATGCCCATTGCCATCTGCACCATCTCGTCGGCGTGGGGGTGGTACATGAAGGTGCCCGACTTCACGAGGTCGAACTCGTAGACGAACGTCTTGCCCGGCGGGATCGCAGGGTGCGACAGCCCGCCGACACCGTCCATGCCAGAGGGCAGGATCAGCCCGTGCCAATGCACGCTGGTATGTTCGGGCAGGCGGTTGGTGACATAGATGCGCACCCTCTCGCCCTCGACCGCCTCGATCGTGGGGCCGGTGGACTGCCCGTTATAGCCCCAGAGCCGGGCGATCATGCCATCGGCCATGATGCGCTCTACCGGTTCCGCCACGAGGTGGAATTCCTTCACGTCGCCGTTCATCCGCCACGGCAGCGACCAGCCGTTGAGCGTGACGACGGGATTGTAGTCGGGTCCGTCGGCGGGTCGTGGCGGAACCTGGGTTCCCGGGTCGGAGGTCGTGGCAAGCTCCGGCAGGACGCGGAAGCGGGTCTGGGCGCTGGCGGCCGAGGCGAGCACGGCGCCGGCCCCGGCGGTGAGCAGGTGTCTGCGGTTGATCATTCTGTGTCTCCGGGTATGTCGCCGCCCCAGATCGCCGCGGACAGGGCGATCTCGGCGCGCCAGTAGTCGGCTTTCGCTTCGGCCGCGCCAAGCTCGGCTTCCAACCCCTCGCGGGCGTCCGCGATCAGCTCGAAAGTCGACGAGAGCATGCCGTTGTAGCTCTTCAGGGCCTCTTCATCGATGACGCGGCGGAGGGGCAACACCTCGTCGCGCCAGTGCCGTGCGATCTGGTAACGGCCCGTCACAGTGGCATGCGCCGCCCGCGCCTCTGCCCGCGCGTCGATGGCAGTCTGCGCAAGCGAGTTCGCGGCGCGCAGATAGGCGAGTTCGCCGCGCCGACCCTTTAATGCCGCGGTGTCGTAAAGAGGGATCTCGAACCCGACCTCCAACACCCGGGACGTCTCGGTCTCGCGGCGGCCTCCATCCCCGGTCCTCTCCGCCTCCAGCCCGGCGACCAGCTCGATGTCCGAGACCATGCGGGTTTGCCCGGAAAGCCGGTATTCGCGGGCTACCCGTTCAAGGGCCAGCCGCCCCGCCGCGATGTCGACGCGGTTCTCCAGCGCCATCCGCTCCACGTTTTCGCGCGCCGGCCTGCGACCGGGCAGCGCGGGCAAGCGGTCGGGCACGTAGTAGGCAATGTCCGCCCCCCAGAGCCCCATGAGCCGACTCAATCTCTCCTTCGCCAGTTTCGCGCGCAGCCGGGCCTCGGCCTGCTCTGCCGCGAGCTCGGCTGTGAAGGCGTGTTCGCGCGCCTGATCGGCGGCGCTCATGGCGCCAGTCCGGCCCAGTTCGGCGGCCAGTTCCGAGGCAGAGTCGGCGGTTCCCTGTGCGCGGCCGACAAGGGCGGAAGCTTCGAAAGCCGCGACCGCGTCGACCCATGCCTGCCGGGTTTCCCACGCCAGGGTGAGCGTCCGGGCGAGCACCTCGAGCTGCGCCGCCTCAAAGTCGGTCCGGGCGATGGCGCGCCGCTGGTCCTGCGTCGCGAGGTCGAGAAGGGAGCCGACAACAGCCGCCTCGACGCTTCGCGCGATACCGACCTCGCCGATTCCGCTGATGGTGACGCCGAGGCTTGGGTTGGGACCAAGCGCGACCTCCCAGAGGTCGGTTGCTGCGAGGCCAAGATCGGCAAAGGCGGCCTGAAGCCCGCGGTTGTTCATCAGAGCGACCTGCACCGCGATGTCGGGGCCGATCGTCTTGCCGTGGATCAGCGCCCTGACCCGCGCCTGGGTCGCGGCGATCTCGGCGCTGTTCCGTGCCCAGTCGGGGCTGGCGCCGGTGGCCTTGCGCGCGCTTGTGCTGATCAGCGCAAAGCCCGGACGTGGACCGGCGGCCTCTTCGATGGTGGCCGTGTCCGCGCAGGCTGCAAGCAGCGCGGGCAGGGTCAGAACGGCGGTTTGCAGCGCCCTCATGACCCGGCTCCGGGACGTTGCGCATCGTTCAGGCTGCGCCATTCTGCGAGGGCCTCGATGCGGCGGGGCTGGTGCGTGACGATGGTGCCGGTGGGTGCGGGCGAAGTATGCCGCGAAAGCGCCGGTTCGATGAGAGCGGCGCTCTCGGGAAGGTCCGGCAGCGGCGCGCAGCCGGCCAGAATAAGCGGCACGGCGGCCGCGAGTCGGAATGTCATGAAATGCCTCTTGGGATGAGTATCGCGCGTGCCGGAGATCCGGCATGGAAGACTCAGACCTTGGGCGGTTTCCTCGGGCCCTTGGGATCGACGAGATTCGCGCCGATCACGCTCATTCCATGATGCCGTTCGATGACGAGCGTGGACGCGGCTCGGTCGAGATGCGGCAGAAGGTCCAGGGCAAGACCGCACATGCCGATGCAGCATATGCCGGGTGCGCCTTGCGTGTCCGAAGTCTCGGTCTGCTCTGCCGCTGCGTGATCGCCGTGGAGCCGGTGCGTCTCGTGCACATCCTGCGTGGCGACGGCCGTGGGAGCGGGCCTCGACACGCAGTCCAGCGCCGCGGCCCGCGCCATCACGGGCTCGACCCCCAGCACCAGAAGAGCCAGGACAAGCACGTATTTCGCCATGAGAGCGCGGAGCCTTGTCATCGTGCGGCGAAGATTGCCGCGTTCAAAGGGACAGGCAAGAGGTATCTTCACGCGCAGCTTCCGTTGGCGGACAAACGCGCGTGATGATGAGGCGTCAAAGCTTCACCCGCGCAGGCGCAGCGCGTTGGTGATGACCGAGACGGAATACAGGCTAATCGTCGCCACGGCGATCACCGGGGCCAGGAGTAGCCCGAAAAAAGGGGTAGAGGATGCCCTCCGCGATGGGCACACCGGCCGCGCTGTCGGCGAAGGCGAAGAACAGGTTCTCCTTGATGTTGCGCAGCGTCGCCGTGGCCAGCTTGCGCGCCCGCACGATGCCGACGGGGTCACCGCGTAGCAGGGTAATCCCCGCACTCTCCACCGCCACGTGGGGGCCGGTGCCATTGGCGATGCCGACGTCGGCTACGGCGAGGCAGGGGGCGTCGCCCCCCCTTTCGCCCGCCATCACGAAACAAGCGCCCTGCGCGCAACTCCTTGACCAGCGCCTTCTTGTTCTATGGCAAGACACCAGTGCGCACCCGGTCAGCGTCATTTGTGCGGAAAGCATCCACAGGTCCCTCGCGGCGGATGATTGGGGGGTATTGCCGCAACCGCAGCCGGAACATTGGCGGCAGGCATCGGTTGACCGTCCGAACCTTGGCCGGAGAACGACATGGAGATATTTCTGGATTTTCTGGGCAACGCCCTGACTTTCATGGCTGAGCCGTGGTTCGCGATCCCGTGGTTTGCCGTAGGCATCCTCGGCGCATTGTGGGTCCTGTGGGACTCGTTCCACGCCAACAGCGCGCTCAACCCGCCGCTCAAGGCCTGCTGGCCGATTCTGGTGCTTTTCTTTTCGGTCATCGGGATCGCCCTTTACACCTCGTTTCGCGCCCGCCGGATATCGGCCGCCACGAAGGGCACGAGGCGAAGATGCGCCGCTTCACCGAGTTCACAAAACCGACCTGGCGCAAGGTCGTCGGTTCCGCCGCGCACTGCGTGGGCGGCGACGGTCTCGGCATCATGACGGCGATGGTGGCAGCGCGGCTTTGGGGCTTCACGTTCTGGCAGGAATACTGGTTCGAATACGCCGTCGGCTTTGCTTTCGGATGGTTCATATTCCAGCTCTGGGCGATGCGTTTGCACGGAGACGGCTGGCTGATGGGCCTCTGGCACGGCGGCCGGGCCGAGTTCTTCTCGATGATTACCGTGATGCTCGGGATGGGCCTCGTGATGTACTATGTGACGCCCGCCGTCGTGGGCGAGCAGCCGCTGCCGGACACCTATGCGTTCTGGAGCTTCGGTGCGCTCGGCCTGCTCGTCGGTTTCATCCTGACCTACCCGATGAACTACTGGCTGGTTTCCATTGGCTGGAAGCACGGCCAGGGTCACGAGCACATGCTGAAGCAGAAGGATCAGAACTCGGAAAAGCGGCAGCCGCGCGGAAGGGAGGCGCACGCATGAGACATGGACGATTTCTGCCTACGATGGCGCTGATCGCCTTGGCCGCGACCCCGCTGCACGCGGAGTTCGCCTCCTTCACGCCGGACGGCACCCGCATGCCGGAGGCGCCTCTCGCGCAGATCGACGGGTTCCGTGCAGTGCTCGAGGGCTTGGTGGCCGAGTTGGACAAGGCCGCGACTCACCTGGAGACGGGTGAAGAGCGCCGCCCCGCGACCGAGGCGATGGACCGGGCGCTCCACCTTGCCGAATTCGGCCATCGCGCCCGTGGTGTGTCCGCGGACGGAGCGGCGGAATTTTCCCGGAGCCTCGAGGCGGTGCGCGACGCGCGGCACGAGCTGCAGATGGGCCGACCCGAAGAGAGTGTCGCGATCCTGCACGAGGCGATGGACCGCCTCGACCCGAGCGCTCTGGCGGAGGCGATGCCGGAGGCCGGGCCCGGGCCAGAAGACGAAGGCCTGCGGGTCCTCAACATGCATGGCCACCGCCTTGGCGAACTGGAGGGCGTCTCCACGGACGGGGCGGGGCCGGTGGCGATGATCGCACATGGCGGCTTCTGGAGCATCGGCGAGACGACGACGCCGATCCCCGCGCAAGCCCTTCTGGTTTCCGAACATTTCGCCGTCCTTCCCGCACCGGTGGAAAAAAAGGATCTCGACGAGCTCCGCCTGCGCCAGACCGAGTGAAACGGGGGCGAGCACCGGATTAGGCGGTGCTTGCACTGACTGTCAGAGCCCTACCCGGCGCAGGCGCAGCGCGTTCGAGATGACCGAGACCGATGAGAGGCTCATCGCCGCCGCGGCGATCATGGGCGACAGCAGCAGGCCGACGAACGGATAGAGGATGCCCGCCGCAATCGGTACGCCGGCCGCGTTGTAGGCGAAGGCGAAGAACAGGTTCTGCTTGATGTTGCGCAGGGTGGCGGTGGCCAGCTTGCGCGCCCGGACGATGCCGACGAGGTCGCCGCCAAGCAGCGTGATCCCCGCGCTTTCCACCGCCACGTCGGCGCCGGTGCCCATGGCGATGCCCACGTCGGCCGCGGCGAGGGCAGGGGCGTCGTTCACCCCGTCGCCCGCCATGGCGATCTGGGCCCCCTGCGCGCGCAGCTCCTCGACCAGCGCCTTCTTGTCCTCGGGCAGGACGCCGGCGCGCACCTCGTCGATGCCCAGATGGCGGGCGACGGCCTCGGCGGTGCGCTGGTTGTCGCCGGTCGCCATGATGACCCGCAGGCCGAGCGCGTGCAGGTCGCGGATCGCGCCCGCCGTCGTCTCCTTGATCGGGTCGGCCACGGCGACGAGCCCGGCGAGCGTTCCGTCCACCGCGACATACATCGCCGTCTTGCCATCGGCGCGCATCGCGTCGGCGGCCTCATCGGCGGCAGAGGTCTCCACCCCGAGCGCCTGCATCAGCGCCGGGTTGCCAAGCGCCACCTGCCGGCCCGAAACGCGCCCCGTGACGCCCTTGCCGGTGATGGCCTCGAAATCGGTGGTGTCGTGGCGCGGCGCGCCCCGCTCCTGCGCGCCCTGCACGATGGCCTCGGCCAGCGGATGCTCGGACCCGCGTTCGAGCGCGGCGGCGAGGGCGAGGACCGTGGCCTCGTCGGTCGCCGCCAGCGCCACCACGTCGGTCAGCCGGGGCTTGCCCATGGTGAGCGTGCCAGTCTTGTCGACGATCACCGTGTCGACGCGGGCCATGCGCTCCAGCGCCTCGGCGTCCTTGATCAGCACGCCCGCCTGCGCGCCGCGCCCGGCCGCCGTGGTGATCGAGATCGGCGTCGCGAGGCCAAGTGCACAGGGGCAGGCGATGATCAGCACCGAGACCGCCGAGGCGATGGCGAAGGCCAGCGCCGGGTCGGGGCCGATGGAGAGCCAGGCGAGGAAGGCGATCACCGCGATCGCGACCACCGTCGGCACGAAGATCGCCGAGACCCGGTCGGCCAGCCCCTGGATCGGGGCCCTCGAGCGGCGGGCGCCCGCGACCATGTCGACGATCTGCGCCAGCACTGTGTCGGCGCCGACCTGCGTCGCCCGGATCGCCAGCGTGCCGTTCTTGTTGATCGTGCCGCCGGTGACGCGGTCGCCCTCGGTCTTCTCCACCGGCACCGGTTCGCCGGTGATCATGCTTTCATCCACCGCCGAGCGGCCCTCGACCACCTCGCCGTCCACCGGAACGCTGTCGCCCGGCCGGACGCGCAGCATGTCGCCCTCGACCACGTTCTCCAGCGGCGCGTCATACTCCGTTCCATCCGGCAGGATGCGCCGCGCGGTCTTGGGCGCGAGGTCCAGCAGCGCGCGGATCGCGTCGCCGGTGCGCTCGCGGGCGCGCAACTCCAGCACCTGGCCGACGAAGATCAGCGCGATGATGACGACGGCGGCCTCGTAATAGGTGCCGACACCTTCGCCCATCCGGTACTCCATCGGGAAGACGCCGGGCAGGAAAGTCGCGAAGAGCGAGTAGAGATAGGCCGCGCCGACACCGAGCGAGATCAGCGTCCACATGTTGGGCGACATGTTGCGGAACGAGTCGAGCCCGCGCCTGAAAAAGGGCAGGGCGGCCCAGAGCACGATGGGCGTAGCCAGCAGGAACTCGACGTAGGTGGCGATGCGGTGGCCGATCCAGTCGCGCACCGGCAGGCCGACCAACTCGCCCATCGTCAGGATGATCAGGGGCACGGCCGCCGCGGCGCTGATCCACATCCGGCGGGTGAAATCCGTCAGCTCCTCCGAGGGCTCGTCGCTCGGCACCATCGGCTCCAGCGCCATGCCGCAGATCGGGCAGGCGCCGGGCTCGTCGCGGATGATCTCGGGATGCATCGGGCAGGTCCACAGCGTGCCCGGCTGCGCCTTCGGTCCGGCCCTGCGCGCGTTGCCCGAGGCATAGAACCACGGGTCGGCCTTGAACTTCTCCTCGCAGCCCTCGGAGCAGAAATGGAAGGTCTCGCCGCCGAAGCTTTGCGAGCGGGTGCCCTCCGCGACGGCGACGGTCATGCCGCAGACCGGGTCGGTCGCGGTCTTCGCACCCTCGGGGATCGCGGCGGCGTGACCGGGGTGATGGGCGTGGTGCGTGTTCTCGGGCATGGCCGACTCCTGTTCACGACACCTGATTTGGGGGCTCCAGCAACTGGAAGGTCAAGCGCCATGTTGATGGTGGTGCCCCGGCGGCGGGCGCAACCGGAGGAAGACGTGCTCGAACAGGAAGACCACCACCATCCCGGCCAGGGCGATAAGCACGATCAACGGGTCCGACTGCCACTTCATCGCCGCGAAGGCCGCCAGCACCACGGCGTCGAGCGCGATCGCCGTCAGCAGGACCCAGCCGCGCGCGCCGACCTCCTCGCGCAGGTTCCGGAAGACGCCCCAGTGGATCAGGATGTCCATCACAAGGTAGAAGAACGCTCCGAGCGAAGCGATGCGGCTCAGGTCGAAGAAGATGGTCAGCAGGGAGGCGATGACCACCGTGTAGACCAGCGTGTGGTCGCGCACGACGCCCGGCATCCCGAAGTGGCTGTGGGGGATCATCTTCATGTCGGTCAGCATTGCCAGCATCCGCGACACGGCGAAGACGCTGGCGATAAGGCCTGAGGCGGTGGCGACCAGCGCCAGCGCCACGGTGAGGTAGAAGCCGGTGCGCCCGAGCGCGGGTTCGGCCGCCTCGGCCAGTGCGTAGTCCTTCGCCGCCACGATCCGGTCCAGCGGCAGGCTGCTGCCGACGGCAAAGGCGACCAGCAGGTAGACCAGCGTGCAGACCGCGATGGAGATCACGATGGCCCGGCCCACGTTGCGGTGCGGGTCGGTGATCTCGGCGCCGCTGTTGGTGATGGTGGTGAAGCCCTTGAAGGCGAGGATCGCCAGCGCCATCGAGGCGATGAAGCCGGCGGTGCCCGTCGTCTCGCCCCCGCCGCCGGTGGCCGCAAAGCTGAACCCGCCGGCCCAGAGCGCGGCCACACCGAACAGCGTGATGCCCCCGACCTTGAGCGCCGCCATCAGCACCGACAGCCACCCGACCGAACGGTTGCCCGAGACGTTGACCAGCCAGGCGAAGACGATCACCGCGACACCGATGGCGGGCACCAGCCAGGTGTCGCGGGGCATGTCGAGCCCGCGCAGAAGGTAGTTGGCGAAGGTCCGCGCGACGAGGCTTTCGTTGATCACCATCGACAGCGCCATGAGAAGCGCGGCCCCGGCGGCGACGGTCGTCGGGCCATAGGCCTTCTGCAGGATCATCCCGATCCCGCCCGCCGAGGGGTAGGCGTTCGACGTCTTGACGTAGGTGTAGGCGCTGAAGGCGGTGACGACGGCACCGGCGATGAACGCGAATGGAAAAAGCGGGCCGGCCAGGGCGGCGATCTGGCCCGTCAGCGCGAGGATCCCCGCACCGATCATCACGCCGGTGCCCATGGCGACGGCGCTGAGAAGGGTGATGCTGTTCTTCCGGTAGTCCGACTTCATCCGGTGTGTTCCTTGTCCTGTGTCGGTTTGGCCCGCCGCCGGCTCGCTGCGCCGCTGCCGCGCAGGGCCAGCACCAGCAGCGGCAGGGCGGTCAGCAGCCCGAGGCCGATCACGATCCACTCCGCCTCACCGAAATCGCCCTGCATCGCCGCGCTTCCGAAATGCGCGAGCGCGAAGCTTGCCGGGAGGATCCCGGCCATCGTTGCCAAGGCGAACCGCCAGAAATGCAGGCGGCTCAGCCCGGCGGCGTAGCTCATCGCGTCGAAGGACACGAAGGGCAGCAGGCGGCTGATGAAGACGGTCAGGGTCAGTGCGTTCTGCGAGCCGAGCAGTCCATAATCGCGCTTGTCTCCAAGCATCCTTTCCACCGCATCCCGGCCAAGGCCTCGGGCAATGAGGAAGGCGGTCCCCGCACCGACCTCGGAGCCGAGCGCGACATAGGCCGCGCCCGCATAGTGCCCGTAGGCTGCCCCGGCGGCGAGTGCGATCGGCGCGCTCGGCAACGGGCTGGCGACGACTGCCGCGGTCATCAGTGCGATCACCGCAAGCGGCCCCCAGGGGCCGGCGGTGGCGACCCAGCGGTCGACAGTCGCCCGGTCGAGGCCCTCGGGCTGCCAGCCGGTCAGCGCCGCCATTACAAACGCGGCCAGCAGCAGGGCCCCGGCGCCCGCCGCGACGATCCTGAGCTTCTTCTTCCCCGTGGCTTCCGTCATTCCTTCTCGGCGAGTTGCCAGCTCCTCTGACACACCGTGAACAGGTACGTGGCCGACCACGTTAGTATCATGAATCCGCCCAGCGATTGCAGCATGGTCACGATCCTGATGTTACCGGCCAGCTCGATCTGCGTGTAGCCCAGCGTGGTGAAATTCACCCGGGTCAGGTAGATGAGGTCGGCCCAGGACAGCGGGGCGGAGACGGGCCCGCCCAGGCCGTCCCAACCCAGGAGCCACCGGTTCGCCGCTGTGAGGACCAGGATCTCGGCGAAGTGAAGAAGCAGCAGACCAAGGAAGGTAGATTGTATCGCGAGCGTCGAGCTGGTGTCCGGCCGCGGCGCCGCCCGTCCAAGGGCATAGAGGGCATAGTGGTGGACGAACCCCACGAGGGCGACGAGGCCCACTCCGATGGCAATTGCGGCAAGCGTCATGAACAAACGGGATCAGGCGGCGTCGACGGCATCGACCAGCATGTCGCGCACCTTTCCGGCGACGGCGTGCAGATCGTCGTTGTCGATGGCCGTCATCGAGGCGACGGGGTCGATGGCGCTGATCTCGGTCCCGCCATCGGTCTCACGCAGGATCACGTTGCAGGGCAGCATGGCGCCGACGCGCGGCTCGATCCCGATCGCCTCGTAGGCCATTTTCGGATTGCAGGCGCCGAGTATGCGGTAGCCGCTCATCTCGGCGCCGATCTTCTTCTTCATTGTCTCCTTGACTTCGATCTCCGTCAGGACGCCGAAGCCGGCCTCCGAAAGCGACGCGCGGACACGTGCGTCGGCATCGTCGATTGAGACGTCTTTCAGCAGACGGTCGTGCGTGTAGCTCATGGAACTGTTCCTCTCTCAATAATCGGGCCCGGTCAGATCTACCGGGCCCTTATGTAACGCAATGTCACCGATTCAGTTCTGGTCCGGCATGTCCCGCATCATCGGGCGGCCGTCTTCGTCGCCCGCACGCATGCGGTTCATTCGGCCGGCGAGGGCGTTCATTTCCTCCGACGTGATCGCGCCATCCCCGTCTGCGTCGAGATGCTGGAAGCGGTCGACCATCGACTCGCGGAACATTGCGGCGTGCCAGGCGGCAAACTCTTCAAGGCTCAGCTCGCCGTTGCCGTCGGCGTCGTATTCCTCGAGGCGCGACTGCATCATCTGGCCAGGCATGCCGTCGGGCATTCCGCCCATCATGTCCGGACCCATCATCATCTGCATCATGTCGCGGTCCATCATGGACTGTCCGCCCATGCCAGAGCCGCCCATGAAGCCCATTCCCGGGCCCATTGCGTCCGAGCTGTGCATCTGCATCATCATCCGCATCATGCCCTGCATCATCTCGTGCCGGTCGGCGCCCATTGGCCTGGCGTCGCGGCCCACGCCAGGCCCCGTGGCATCTTTTTCGTGATGACCGCTGTCGGCCAAGGCTGCTCCGGCGGTCAGCACGGAGATGGCGAGAATGCTTGCTGTCCTTGCAATTGTCCGCATGGATTCCTCCTGTTAACTGGGTTGCCACCAATGACGTGGGGATGATTGCGCGGAATTGAATGTCTCCGCATTATCCGAATTGTATCGGTCTGTCGCAAAGCAACTGCCTGATACAATCTGCTACAAATCCGTTGCTGAAATCGTATCCTCCGGTCCGGTAGGACGAAGTCATGGGACCGCTGCCGCACATCTTGGTCGTCGACGATCACGCGCAGATACGCGAGAGCGTGACGCGCTA